>Ga0182017_10001394_pt1 | contig 18596 bp, 19 predicted proteins | sample 712E3DmetaG_FD_120492 | JGI IMG/M metagenome (GOLD analysis project Ga0182017, IMG submission 120492) | Permafrost microbial communities from Stordalen Mire, Sweden - 712E3D metaG | ecosystem: Environmental > Terrestrial > Soil > Wetlands > Permafrost | place: Sweden: Stordalen | collected... | reverse complement strand
CCAGGGCACGAAAGACCTCTCTGGAAAGAACAAGAGGTCCATTGGTACACGTTCCGCTTATCGTATTGGTATCAGTCATAATTCACGACCTACAAGCTGACGTGAATTTCCGTATATCGGCTTTTTGAAATCGAATGCTTTGTATTCTTACTTAAATTACAGTCGATGAATCAATAACAAATCAAACAAAAACAACAGTGAATAAACAACAGAAAGTAAAACAACATCCAGTAAAGAAACAAGTAATTTTTTACTACTCCCCATTCCAGACAAATTCTTTCATCTCAATTTTCTTTAATAACAATTCTCAGTCGCACGCGACCTTTATAAATTTAATTCTATAGCCAATTTTTGCTAATCCCGTCAGTTTAATCGTGATTTTAGTAATTATACTGCTAACTGCCGTGCTTCTGGATTTTGTTGAGTTGTTACCGTGCTCAACAGTTCACCAAAAATAGCGCGGGCTTTGGGGTCTTCCATAAGCAACCGCTTAATCTGGTCCTCCCCCATCACCTTTTTCTGTTCTGCTTCTACCGTCAGCGGATGACCGCCTTGAAAATACATAAGGACAACTCGATTTTGAATAATATAATACCTTATCGCGGGATCAAAATGAAAAAGGAAGGACTATCTTTTGTAATAGAGTCCATCTTCATTTTAAATTGTATTTGGCTCTCAGAGCAAGAGCTTCAGCATATTGATCTTTACAATCGTTTTCAATAGCCTTTAATGCTGTTTGTTCTTCGGTATAAGCGGTCGAACGTTGTGTAACAACCCATTTGAGTGCCACACCATCGACAACAGTGCCAACCAATCCAACAACCGCTTGAGTAACAATCGATTGTATGATGCCAATTATTAAAAAGATCAAAATTGCAATCAGAAAAATTCCGAAAATATACGTCAGAACATTCCAAAGGTTCCACCATCTTACCGCACTCTTGTGAACAAGCAGTGCTGTATTACAAGAAATAGTAGCCATAATCCCATCACCTACTTTTATGTTTGCATATCAATTTTCAATATAAAATTGTTTCTACTACATATCTGCTGATTCGAGCTGGTCACTTCTTTAACTGCTGTAAAAATTCGATGAATACAGTTTGTGCTGTGGATTCTCCAAAAATAATTTTCAGATTTTGTCACCGCTTTCTGATACTTGCCGCTCTGTTTCACTGGTCAGGGAATGCCCACGGTATTCTGATCTACCTGATGAGCACCGGTAGTTCGTAGCGCAAAACCCGACGATGTGTTTTGCGCATCAACCCTCCATGTAAAATCCCGCAAGGATCCCTGAAATATATTCCTCAGATCCGGAAATCCTTGGAATATTCCAAAGGTTGTTGTTGCTCCAGAAAATACGCGCCACAGAGTACACTTATCACAGCAAGAAACAGGAAAAAAATCATTCCGGGTAAGAAATTGATCGATGCGAGCGCAAAAAACAGGAATACGATTGTTGTGGTGAAACAGATCACAGACGCGCCTTTACTCAACGACCGGATATATGGCATATGACCCCATGGATAAGGAAAATTCCTTTTCCAATGTTAATATGTTTATGATGGAATGCAGATCCCGGAATTTATTATTCTTGTTTTTACGTAACGTATCGCACCCCCCTGAATACAGATCAGTGTAATTGAATATCCACCATTTCCTGATCTCTGTTGACTGTATAGATGATTCCTGGGCAGAGGCACCCCTTGGCTCCCCCTTCTCATACGAAATGTACCCATCCGACCCCCTACACCCGCCCGACCCCCCGCGAGCAACGATTTCCCTCCTTAAATCGCATCAGTTCCGGCCCAAAAACCGGAGGGGATTGGGGGTCGGGCAGTGTACTTTGTATAATCACGGCCCGTGCCGTGCGGACAAATAGGGAAAATTACACCGTAAATCTTCCGGTCCTTCCCGTTTCGTGCAAAACGAAAGCACACCGCCCGACCCCCCCACACGATTCACAATCAGGTCCCGGCCCCGGGTCACGAATTCAAAAAAAAAAGATCTCACGATTTATCGACCAAAGACTAATCACAGGAAAAAATCTGCTCCGGATCGATCAGTGGGGAATTATCGTACAGAAAAAATTCTTGAGAAAATTGTAATCATAAAAAGTGTAAAATTGTATGTAAGAAGAATATTATTTCTTCTTTGCTGCGGTCTTCTTTGCCGCTGCCTTCTTTACCGGCTTCTTCGCCGCCGCTTTCTTTGCTGCTGCCATGAATTTTCCACCTCCTACCGGAAAGGGTTATATTTTTTCTCAATCTGCGAATTAATAAATATTTTGGTCGCAACGGGATTTTCACGCATAGAATCACTATAAACCATCCGTTTTTTGACTGGAAAATGACTGCTTCCGGTCAAAACAGGATTAACAAAGCGTTCCATCACGAAATGCGCAATTGTTCATAAAATGCCCGGATTGGTCTGAATCAAAATATTTGGGCTATTTATATTTCGCAAAATTGCATTTTTTCCTGGAAAGGGGAGCGCATGCACAGGTGAAATAAAACCACATTTTTCGCGGGGGTGCCCGCATAAAAATAATTCCGGCCGGGAACGATAACATTCTCCAAAAAACCATCCTGCCTGCATGGAAAAGCAGATTATTCCCGGACTCATCGGGGGTTCCCGGGTCTTGCTATGGCACTGTTCGTAATCCTGTCGGCCACATTGAACGATATGATCCTTTCCGGTGTCCAGGCTGCCCTGTTTTCCCGTTCCGGTCTGGCGGGTGCTGCCATCGCCAGGCAGGAAACCCGGTTTGCCGGATATCATCGCCTCTCCAGTTGCCACGCTCTCAGTGTTGATGGTAAATACCCTGTCGCTGTTGTATCTCTCCCACCCTGCGGTGTTGTGCCTTGGGGTTGGCGGTAGGTACACTCTGCTTCATGGAACCGGAAAAGAAAGGAGCAGAATCTGCTGATCCATAAGATACCGCTTTTTAGTGGCAGTAAAAAAAAGGATCGTTTCAGGAAAATTATTCCCCGTTTTTTGTATCTGGTTCGGAATCGGCAGGTGACCGGCCGGCACTGCCCGGTTTTTCCTTCTGTAACCTTTCCCGGATAATCCCGTGCATCACCTTGGTTCCGGCTGCCATAACGAATACGAGGAACAGCGTACGGAGGATCAGGGCCAGGTACTGGTCGGCCCCCGTGGTCATGAACAGAAAATATGCATAGGTTATCGCGGCAAGGACAACCGCACCAAGACCAATGGCCGTTGCACGGAATGCCGTAAACATCCGGCTCTTTGTGTCGGGAAAGATCAACAGTCCCATCAGGCCAAACCCGCAGAACACGGTTCCGATAAAGAGAAACGCCCAGATAATCAGGTCAGCCGGCAGGGAACTCATGAAGGGTCAGCTCCCGGGTTCTTTCCCGTCCAGATCATCACGCCAAAACAGCATATGCCAAAAAGAATAACCAGGTCGAGAATGATGAACGTGCCCCATGCGATGCTGAGGGTGAGTGCAGCCATCGATACGAGGATGACTGCCACCGTGCCTGCAACAAGCCGGTCGTCCAGCGACCTGGCGGGAATACCCCGCAGGATGACGCACAGGGCAAGGATCCCCAGGACCAGTGCGGTAAAAAGCCAGGTATCGATCATATCTGCTAGTACCATGTGAAAGATTCGTATTTATCCATGCCCCCCTGCTGCCCGCAGGCAACAACAGTCCCGGAACCGGCACACATCGAAGAACTCTGAAGAGTTCTTCTTATCTTCGAGGTCGGAGATGTTCGTAAGAATATCGACGATAAGAAAGGAGGTGTCAACCGACCTTCGGGGTTCTGATGAACCTCTCAGACCTGCCGGAAATGCCCCCGGCCGACCTTTCTTTTTTATCCCTCCAGCGCGAATGGTACGACAGATGCGCCCGTCCTATCTGGGGAAGATTTTATTACGCTGGTGTGACACGTGCCACACCCCGGTACTTGCGGAGAAATGTTTCTGCGGTGCTGCGACCCGGCCGGTGCCGGTCACGCCGCCCGGCGATGCCCGGCCGGCATTTCCTGCCGATATCGCCCTCATCAACCGGATCTACGAAGGCCATTTCGGTGCCCCGCTCATCCCGGAAGGGCACCTTGCCCTCTTAAACAAGGTGCCGGACAAGGACCGGATGGAAGAGATCGTTGTCGGGGGTGGGATTGCCGGAATTATCCGGTATTTCCCGGACGAGCGGCGGTGGGAGCCGGTCCCCCGGCCGGAGTCCTGCAACATTCTCTCCCCGAAAAAAAGGTTCGTAGTGATCGGTGACGATGCCGTCCCGTTCATCCGCGACCAGGGCATGAGCGTGCTCCGGCCCGGGATGCTCTCCATCGATGACAGCGTGCAGGCCGGGGACGAGGTTTTCATCCTCACCCGGGACGGCACCTGTATCGGTGTCGGAAGGGCGAAGGTTGATGCAGCCACCGCCCGGGCCATGGAAAAGGGATCGGTTGTCCGGACGCGGCGCAACATCGCATCGCAGGTTGTTTTTGGGGGGGCAACGTGGGACGATGCGGTGCGGGCGAACGCGGACGTGCTTGAGCGTGCTGAAGGGTCATCGGTATTGTTCGTGCAGGAGGTCGCGGATCGCAACCCGCACCTTGCACGCAACGTCTCCTACTCCGGCGGGAAGGACAGCCTTGCCACCCTGCTGGTCGTGACAAAAGCGATCGGGAAAGTGCCGATGCTCTTTGCCGATACCGGTCTTGAGTTCCCCGAGACCTATGAGAATATTGCTGAGGCGTCCCGGCGGTACGGCCTTGAGGTGATCCGGACGGACGGGAACACGACGTTCTGGAAGACCTTTGAAGAACAGGGGCCTCCGGCGGTCAATGCCCGGTGGTGCTGCAAAGTCTGCAAGCTGACCCCGGTCGGGGACCTGATCCAGCAGGAATGGGGGGAGTGCCTCTCGTTTATCGGCCAGCGGCGCTATGAATCCGTCACCCGCGCCCGGAGCGACCGGGTCTGGCGGAACAAGAACGTGCGGGCCCAGCTTTCCGCAGCCCCCATTCACAACTGGACTGCTCTGCATGTCTGGCTGTACCTGATGCGGGAGAAGGCTCCGCACAATGTCCTGTACGAGCGGCACCTTGACCGGATCGGATGTTTCATGTGCCCGTCCAGCGATATGGCATTGATTCACATGATAGAGGCGGAGTACCCCAGCCTCTGGCAGGGCTGGCACGACCACCTCGAAGCGTACCGGCAGGTGCACGGGCTTCCTCTTGAATGGGTGACGGAAGGAAGATGGCGGCTTGCGGTGGGGGATAAGGATGATGAAGATAGCCATTATTGATTATGGTCTGGGGAACCTCCGCAGCGTGATCCGGGGGCTTGAGAAGGCGGGCGCGAATGCCTTCATCACCAGTGATGCCGGTGAGATCGCATCCGCTGACGGCCTCGTGCTGCCGGGCGTCGGAGCGTTTCATGAAGGCATGGACCAGCTCGGGCCCCTGCAGCGCACCGTTGTCGAGGCAGCCCGTGACGTGCCGCTCCTTGGGATCTGTCTTGGTATGCAGATGCTCATGGAAACGAGCGAGGAGCACGGTATCCACCGGGGGCTCGGGCTTATCCCCGGCAGTGTGAAGCGTTTCCCCCGCGGCTCCGGGCAGAAGGTGCCCCATATGGGCTGGAATTCCCTGAAGATAGACAAGGCCGATAACCCGCTCTTTGCCGGGTTCAAAGCGGACGAGTACATGTATTTTGTCCACTCCTATTATGCAGACACGATGCCGGAGTTCACGCTCACGACCACGCAGTACATCTGCCCATTTGCATCCTCGGTCGGCAACAGGAATGTCTTCGGGGTCCAGTTCCACCCGGAAAAGAGCGGTGCAGCGGGCCTCCGGCTGCTGAATAACTTTATCGGCATGGTGTAGCCCCGGTTTCCCACTCTTCCCTTTACATCGATGAGCCTTCGGCTCGGTCGAAGACCTGATGGTCTTCTCCTCTCTCAGGTCTGATGATCTTCGAGAAGAGGAAGTTTTCCAAACTTCCTCTGCCACATCTCTAACGAGATGGGGCATTCTCCTGTCTCACCCTACTTCGTGAGGTTCGAGAAGAGGAAGTTTTCAAAACTCCCTCTGCTTCATCCGTACAGGATGAAGCAGGTCGAAGAACGCTGATGTGTTCGGTCGAAGAACCTGACGGTTCTTCTTCTGTTTCGGGTTCGGCGAGGTCGTAGACCTCAACGAGCTGAAGGGAGGCGAAGCCGACCTTAAGGTCTGATGACCCTCAACATTCTCCTCATCACGGTCCTGATGGACCAGTCGCAAGTCGAAGAACGCTGATGCGTTCTTCTTTTGTCTCACCATACTTTGCAAGGTTCGACAATCACAAACCTATTATCCCCGGCCATTCGATGCTGTTGTCATGAAACGGATCCTGCTGATTGCGTTATGTCTCGCGGGCATCGTGGGAACAGCATCTGCATACGGACTGTACCTTGACTGTCCCGCGTCCATCCAGGTGGGCCTTCCGCTGAAATGCTCGATAGACAGTGATCTCCCCGCCGGCAATACGTTCGATCTTGTCATGTACCGTTCCCAGTACACCGCAACCGAGATCAGCCGGCAGTCGGTGACGATCCAAGATGACAAGAACACCCAGTACCGTTTGTTCGAGACCGAAGGCCTCCCGGGAGGCATGTATAAAATTGAAATGCAGCTGAAGACCACCGGAGGGGAAGAGTCGCTCCGCTCGGATTCTGTGACCTACAAGCTTGTCGAGATCATCGACCGCTCCGGCGAGATCACCATCACCTCGCCCGTCAAACAGACCCTTGAGGAGGCGCTCAGGATCGAAGGAACGGTGGATAAGCTGAGTAATGAAGGAGTCCAGATTGAGGTCCGCGGGCCTGAGGGCAGGATCTGGGGACCGTATTGGATCGGGACGAAGACCGAGATCAAGAACGATGCCGGTATTTTCACGCAGAAAGTAGAGGTCACCAGTCCGGGTACCTACGAAGTCTCCTTCACCGATCATAAGGGGTTTATTGGCATCAAGACGTTTGAAGTGGCAGAGCCCCCGACCCCCGAACCGACCACGGTTGTAACAACCGTTCCGACCACGACCCGTCCCGTGACAACCAATCCGACCCCCGTGCCTACTACCCAGTCCCCGCTCTCTCCGGTGCTGGTAATGGGGGCGCTTGCGGTTGCAGGGATGATTGCGACAGCGGCGATGAGAAGACGATAATTTCAATCTTTTTTGCATATTTTCCCTGTTTTTTATTGAGGGCACTCGTAAAAAAGAACCTTTTTTTCGAATGCCGTTAGGAGTATTCCGCCGCCCCCGACGGGGCGCCCCCTCAGCGACTCAATTACCGGTTATTGTTAGCACACCGGTAATGGCCCCGCTGTGCCTCGGAGAGGCCCTGAGGCGGGAGTTCTCACAAAACAAGGTGGTTGTTTTTCAGGATTCGGATGTGAGCAATACAGATTTTCTCACATATATCGATCATGGTTTTCTTTCAGGAAATCCGTTCACAAAAAAAGAGTAAAAAAATTATTTGTTATGCTTCTTCCAGACCCATGCCTCGTAGCACACGAGGATGAAAATCACAAGCACGCCGCCAAGGAAGAAAGCGAGGGCCGGGTCAAGCCCCGGGAACACGGCACCGGCACCGCCCTCCATGGAACCCGGTGGGATGGTTGGCGCGGGCGGCATCATGGTCGGCGAATGGGTAGCAATCAGTGCCGGGGTGGCATTCGCAGCCCATGTGTCTGCTGCGCCCTTTGTCCCTGCCAGCATCACGTTGGGGGCAGTCGTAGCGTTCTGGGCCACACTCTCGGCAGCTGTCCTGGCAACGCTACCGCCCTCCTGCCCGACGGCATACACAGGTACTGTGTTCACCGTGTTCACGCTCGCCCGCACCAGGCTCCCCGGCCCGAATACCGGAGAAAGGGCTGAGATCATCACCGAACTGACCGCTACGATCCCGAACAGGGACGCATATTTCAGCAGCAGCGAGCGGACATTGGACTGGCGGGGAGCAACAACGAGCAGCTGGTTGGTCAGCATATAGATCTTGACCTCGCGTCCTTTGATGCTGTATTTGGTCTGTTCCACCGCTATGAGGCCGGCATCGAGCAGGTTCTCGATGTGGTACTTCGCCGTGTTCATGGGAATGTTCAGCCGCTCGGTAATATCCGTCAGACTCCGCGGCCCTTCGCCGAGGATCTGCAGGATATCGCTTGCGGTCTGGCTCCCCATCGCCTTGGCGATCTTCTGGGCCCGCTCATCACCGGGTTCCAGGAACACAACGTTGTCTGCCATGATCACACCCCGAGTGCTGCGATGATACGCTCGCGCCCGACTTTCAGGGCAAGGTCCAGCTGGGCTGCATCCGGCCCGCCACCCTGTGCCATGGATGGTTTACCCCCGCCTTTGCCACCCAGCATGCCGCAGACCTGGCTGATGATATCCCCGGCATTTACCCGGCTGTCCCCGGATGCGAGCACGACCCGGACCGAATCCCCGGATCCCGCAAGGAGGGCTACGCCGCCTTTTTCGGAAACTGAAGTGGCAAGCAGGGAGAGCTCTTTCTGCGGGAGATCGATCCGTTTGACAACAACAGGTATGCCGTGCACCGTCTCTGCCACGAGCGTCCGCATCTCGAGCTCGACCAGCTTCTGGCTCATCTTCTCGATATCCTTCTTCTGATCTTTCCACTCCGTGAAAAAGCGGGTGACCGTCGCGGGCAGGTTCTCTTCCTGCACGGACAGGACTGCTGCCGAGGACGTGAGGATCCCCTCGAGATGCTGCATGTAATAGACCGCCGCAATGCCGGCCGCGAACTCGATCCGCTCGATGCCGTCCTGGATATGCTCGACGCGGATGATCTTGACCACGCCGACTTCCCCGGTGCTCCGGCAATGGGTTCCGGCGCAGGCCTCGACATCTCCGGCCACTTTCACGACCCGGATATCCCTGCCCGGAGGCACCCCGCCCTGGTACAGCGAGAAGCCGTACTTCTGCTCGGCTTTGGTCCGGTCCTCGACTTCAATCTCGACCGGCACGCTCGCCATAACCATGCGGTTTGCCGCGACCTCTATCCGGTGAAGTTCATCGGGAGTGATGTGCTTGAAGTGCCGGATATCAACACGGGAACTCTCGCTGCCTTTCTGGGCCCCGGCCTGGTGGATGTGGGCCCCGAGCACCTCCTTGGTTGCATGGAGGAGGATGTGCGTTGCAGTGTGGTGGCGCATCAGCGACCAGCGCCGCTCCTCGTCCACCATCCCCGTAATCCGCTCGCCGCGCCGGAGGACCCCGCCGGCGATATGGTGGAGGATCACTTCGCCCACCTTGACAACCCCGTCGACCTGCGCCATGCTCTCGGAACCAATGAACGTGCCGGTGTCGGCAGGCTGCCCGCCGCCCTCCGGGTAGAAGAGCGTCTGGTCGGTAACCACGTACCCGTCAAAGAAGTCCAGCACCACCGCCTCGAACTCGACATCCGATGGCTGCTCGTAATAGAGCTTCTTAGTGGGGGGAAGGGCCCGCAGCCGTTCAGCATATTTCGCGGTCTTGTCCTCCTCGGGTTCCTTCTTTGACTCGGAATGCATATCGGCGATCATGGAATAGAAGTTGTCCGGCAGGTCCACGACCGCCCCTTCCTTTGTTGCGATCTCTTTGATCATCTCCGGCTGGATGCCGTGGGAGTCGTACAGGACCATGACCTCGGCAAGCGGGACACGCTGGCTTTTGGCTTTGCAGGTCTTTGCAACCTTCTGGACGATGCGGGTACCGCGTTCGAGCGTGGCCGCGTATTTCTCGGTCTCCCGCTCAACGATCTCCCGCACCACCGCGATGTCCTGCTCGAACTTCTTTGAACCTATAATCGCGGTCTGCTGCTCGATCAGGTCCGCAAGGGGTTCCTGGATCTTCAGCTCGTTCATCATCCGCAGGGTCCGCCGGATCACGAGCCGTGCAAGGTAGCCTTCCCGCACATTGGAGGGGACGATACAGTCGCCAAGCATATACGCAAGGCAGCGGGTGTGGTCGACGACGGCGTACACCTTTTCAATGGGGGTGATCATCTTGTCCAGTTTCTCGGGTGAGACATCGATCGCTGCTGCGACTTTCTTCCTTAAGTTGAAGAGGTTCGTTCCCGATATGTCCATGAGACCGGCATACTTTGCATTCAGGGCAAGCAGTTTGGTGAATTCCTTGTTGTCCAGCAAGTGGGAGAGCCCGGCAGCACCCATCACCCGGCTCACCATCTCCGGGAAGACGGCGTCATAGATGGTGGGCGAGCCTTTCGATGCCCAGACCAGTCGTTCGAGCCCGTACCCGGTATCCACGATCCGGAGTTTCATCGGGTAGTACATCTCGCCTTTCAACTCGTATCCCGGGCCATCGGTCTTCTGCCGGCCAAGGCTCATGAAGACCAGCGTTGCAATCTCGAGGCCCCCAATCAGGACCTCGACGCTCGGCCCGGCATTGCCGCCGCCGATCCACGGGTTCTCCTTATAGGTGACCTTGTTGAGATCTCCCCCGATTGACGCGATGAACTGGTCGCAGAGCTCGACCGTCCGGTCCTTCCAGTAGATCTCCTCGGTAGGTGTATTGAAGGCATGGTGGGCCATCATTTCGAACGTGGTGAGGTGCCTTCCGGACTTTCCCACGGAATCGAGGTCATTGAGCCGGATGCAGGGCTGGGAGATCGTCAGCGGGTTTGCCGGAGGCGGTACAATGCCGCTGGTCACGAATGGCTGGAAGTCCGCGATCGAAGCGATCGTTAAGTAGATGTCGTCCCGCCAGCGTGCAACCACCGGGTATCGCTCCATTCGGGTATGACCGTTCTTCTCAAAAAAGGAGAGATATGCCTCGCGCATGGAGTCCAGAGTATGGGGCTTAAAGACCGGGCTGCCGATGAAATTATAGGGTTCGCAGGGGGCGTCCCCGCAGATCTCCCTTAAAGCGTCCCGGGTCCAGAATGCCGACCCGCAGCTTTTACAGATCTTACGGGTAAATCCCTGCGTCTTGAAATAATCGAGCTGGTATTCGTCTTCAAGCATGGACAATCACACAATCGTCAGTACAGTTGTTTACGAACGCTCATAAGTTTGTTGTTCTGGCGAGTGTCGGATGGGCAGGGTATCGTTTACTTGAAAAACGCAGCAGTACGAGGGCTCCCCGCCTCAGGGCCCCTTCGGGGCACGGCGGGGCAGATTACCGGAATAATACTCTTGAACGGTAATTGAGGCCGCCGCGGGGCGCCCTTCGGGGCTGCGGCACCTTTCACAATGGGATATGGGGGTCTCTACCCCCATCATCGAACTCTATTCCCAAAAAACATCGGTTCTTATCAGATCTATTTTCCCGATTTTTCCATAAGCGTTTCCTGGTACCAGCTGCCCACGGACTGGAACATGCCGGTCTCCTGTGCGATCCGCACCGCGAGCAGATGCCAGCAGGCCCGGCCCCGGTACAGGAAATCACCGCAGGTGCAGAAATCGTCTTCCACGATATAAGCCGCAGTCCGACCCTCGACAACAAAAAAGTCCAGATATTTTTTGACCCTGCCTGCATCGATTGCGTCAAGAGCGGACGTTCCCTTCCGGCCAAACGCTGCTACAATCTTCCCGCGTATTTCCGCATCCAGCTCAGGTCGCTTGCGGATCCGCTGCCAGATATCGGTCATGGGATGGGGTGCAGGACCGGGGGGTCGTCGATAAAACGCCAGCCTTTCTGTGCAGCGAGCCGCTTTATGGCCGGGGCTTCGAGCGCATAGTGGGTGGCCTCGATACAGGGAAGCGGTGCTGAACGGTACATCGAATGCTTCAACTCTGCCGAGAGAAAAGCATCGGCGCCCCGCTCTATTGCCTCGGCCATGAATTCAGGATCAAATCCGCTCCCGCCCACCACCGCCAGCCGCCGGATTTTTGTGATTTTTCCCCAGACCCGCACCGGGCAGTCGAGGCGGCGGGCGATCTCTTTGAGGGACAGCGGGCAGTCGCCCACCAGCCCGAGCGTCATGGGTTCGGTACTGGTAAGCCTGAGAAGTTCAGCGAGTGCATCGTTCACGCCGGTCTCGGCATGGTCGAAATTAGTGTGCATGACATAGATGTTCAGGCCGGCAGCGAGCACGTCGCGCATGAGGGTTGCGGTCGGGCCGGTGAGCGAGGTCAGCGGTGTCCAGAGCGGCGTGTGGTGGACGAGGAGCATACCGGCGTGTGCGGCAACCGCCCGTTTTACCACGGAGGGAGTGGCATCCAGCGCACAGCAGACCGTATCAATCTCTGTCTTCCCTTCAACAATAAGGCCGATCTTTCCTGCATCGAAATCCTCGGCAAGGTGGGGAGGGGCGAGCCGCTCCATCTCCTCTATGAAGGTAAGCACATGCATACAGGATCATGGACGCCGGTGGTTAAAATCGCATTTATTACCATAAGTAATAACAATTATCTTAAATATTCGGAAAACGGAATATCCGGTCATGCACAAGACCATCGGGCAGATCAATGAATGCATCCGTGACGGGTCGGCACGGGTCGTCACTGCTGAGGAGATGCCTGCCATCGTCGCCGATCTGGGAGAGGAAGGGGCGTTAAAAGAGGTCGATGTTGTCACGACCGGGACCTTCGGCGCGATGTGCTCGTCCGGGGCCTTTCTGAATTTCGGCCATGCCGAACCCCCCATCCGCATGGAACGGATCTGGCTGAACAATGTCGAGGCGTACGGCGGCCTTGCAGCCGTCGACACGTTCATCGGTGCGACCCAGCAGTCCGATACCCGCCAGGCAGAGTACGGCGGCGCCCATGTGATCGAGGACCTCGTTGCCGGAAAGACCGTTGAACTGCGGGCAAGTTCCCATGGGACTGACTGCTACCCGCGGCGTACGCTCACCACGGAACTCGCGCTGGAAAATCTCAACCAGGCGATCATGTGCAACCCGCGCAATGCGTACCAGCGTTATAATGCAGCAACCAATTCCACCGATCGCACCCTGAATACGTACATGGGAACGCTGCTGCCAGGTTCCGGCAATATCACCTACTCCGGCTCGGGGGTCTTAAACCCGATATCCAATGATCCGAAATTCCGGCTGATCGGGAGCGGCGTCCCGATCTTCCTCTGCGGTGCACCCGGGATCGTGGTGGGGGAGGGGACCCAGCACTCCCCCGCCGGGGGATTCGGTACGCTGATGGTGACGGGCGACTTGAAGCAGATGTCCCAGGAATACCTGCGGGCGGCGACTATGACCGGGTACGGGGTCACCATGTATGTCGGGCTCGGCATTCCCCTGCCCGTGCTCGACCTGGACGTTGTGCGGGCAACGGCGGTCCGGGACGAGGACATCAGTGTCGATATCATGGACTACGGTATACCAAGCAGGAACCGCCCCTCCCTGCACAAGGTCACCTATGCGGAATTGCGCAGCGGAACGGTTGAACTGAACGGCGAGGAAGTCCGGACCTCCTCGCTCTCGAGCTTCCGCAGGGCGCGGCAGGTGGCAGGCGAACTGAAGCACTGGGTCGAGAGCGGCAAGATGACCCTTGCGCTCTCCACCCGCCCGATCGACCCGAAGAAGCAGGCAAAACCGATGCACCAGAGCAAAACCAGCCCGCGGGTGCTGGAGATCATGGACCAGCGGGTCGTGAGCATTGGCGAGGACGAGGAGATCACCACGGCAGCCAAGAAACTGCTCAAGGGCGAGACCAACCACCTTCCCGTCCTCAACGGCAAAAAGGTGCTGGTGGGAATCGTCACGACCTTCGACATCTCCAAGGCTGTGGCAAACCCAGGCAAGGCGCATCTCGTGAAAGATATCATGAAGATCAAAGTGATCACAACGACGCCGGACGAGGCGGTTGATATTGCCATCCAGAAACTGGAGAAGCATAATATCAGCGCCCTGCCGGTTATCGATAAAGAGTCCCATGTGATCGGGATCCTCACCGCGATGAACCTTGGCAAGCTGGTTGGCGGGAGGTGGCTGAAATGAAACTGCTGGTCACGTTCACCCGCGGCAGGGGCAGAAAGCCGATCATCGCACAGGCAGTACGTGACACCGGGGTGCTCATCAACGTGGAACGAGCGGTCATCGATTCTTCCGAAGGGGAAGCCTTGATAGATGTGCCGGACGACCAGTGCCGGCTGGTCAGCGATACGATGACCTCGCTCGGGGCCCATGTGCGCATCCTCGACCATGGCGTGAACCTCGACGAGAGCGAGTGCGTGGACTGTGGTGCCTGCATCAGCATCTGCCCTCGCGAGGTCTTCTCGTTCGATGCAGAGTGGAAACTCCGGCTCGATGAGGAGAAGTGCATCCTCTGCGGCAAGTGCGTCGACGCCTGCCCGCACCGGGCGCTTTCCCTGCCGCTATGATCCGGGAGCCGTTCCATTTCCGGGAAACGTTCGCAACGATCCTTGCGGACGATCCCTCTCACGTTGCGGCAGCAAAAGCCGGCATGATGGATGCCCGACAGGTACTGGAGGCTTATATTGCCTATGACCCTTTTTTTTATGCAACGTTCGACCCGTATACACCGGATTCCGATGACCTGGTCATCACCCGGATGGCGGATGCAACCCGGAAAGCTGGTGTCGGCCCGATGGCAGCCGTTGCCGGGACCATTGCATGGGCGGGGGTTGAGGCGATGCAGGACACCGGTGCTCAATTCGGGGTGATCGACAATGGTGGCGATATCGCCCTCATTGCGGATCGTCCGGTTCGGGTGGGGGTGCATGCCGGTGGTGCGGCGCTCTCCAACCGGGTAGCGTTTGTTGTTCCCCCGCGGGATTCCGTGCTCGGCATCTGCACCTCCTCAGCCACGGTCGGCCCGTCCATCTCATTCGGTATAGCTGATGCGGTCACCATCTTCGCCCGCGACGTGGCACTGTCAGATGCGTGGGCAACAGCGGTCTGTAACGAGATCCGTCCCGATGACCGGAGCGTGCTCGACCGGATCAACCCGGATGAAGTGGACGGGGTTTTTGCAATCATGGGGGATGTGACGGTACGATGGGGGCAGCTGCCGCCGTTAGTACCTGCGGTGGTGGACGAGCAGCTGATCAGCGCCGGGGACCGGTGAGGACCACGCGAACTCTTAATGCTGTATAATGTATACATTACACAGGTTATCATGGCCAAAGCAGTACATGCACCGGTAAAAAATGTTCTTGCATGCCCCCCGCCGCGAGCCCGGGTACGCGCAGGAAATCCAGCGCAGGCGGCTGCTCCGGTAAAAGATCCCCGTGCACCATTACAGATCCTCAGGTCAACAAAAGAATGGCTCGACCAGATCATTGCGGAGAGAGATCTCCGGACCTATGATGAGGCGATCATGTTCCTGATCATGGAACGGCAGCGGAACCTGCCCTCGGATTTCGGCGTTTTTTCAGATATGGAAGAGTACGTCTGCAAGGGAGAGGATTGAGATCGTGATCGTTTCCGATACCTGGGCATGGGTTGAGTACTGGAAGGGCAATGACCGGGTCCGGGGATATATTGAGGGGCCGGAGGCCCGGATAACGTCCATGATTACCATTGCAGAACTGGAACGGTTTTATGGCGCAGATAAGGAACGGATGGACCATATGGTCTCTACGATCCGGTCGCGGAGCCGTCTCGTCCCGGTTGACCTTCCCGTTGCACGGGCTGCAGGAAGGGTGCGCAGGGAGATGAATGAGGGCGGCATTGCAGACGCGATCATTTATGCAACCGCGCTGAGGAACCGGGCAAAGGTTGTGACGGGTGACCCGCATTTCCGTAAGCTGCCAGAGGTCATTTTTGTGGGGAGGGAATGAGGCGGGGTGTGGTTGCGGGGGGTCTCCGGGATCTTCGGGATCGTGCCATTAAAAAAGAATGTTGCTCTCCGTCCCGTTAAGATGTTGAATTATCTTTCCCCGTTTATCAAGAATATTCGGAGATATTCTGGAAGAATGAGGGGGGTATTCACCCCTCTTTTTGTTCATCCGGTTTTCATTTTTCCTTTAGATCCTGATTAAAAATTATTAACCGGACTTTAATTGAAAAAATTTCACCGTGATCTTGATCGCGATTGAAAATCTGATTCGGATCGATCGGAGCGTGACTGAAAATTTTCAACCGGACTTTGATTTTTAATTTTCAACCAGACCTTGATTAAAAAAATTGTACGGATTTGTCCCTTAACGGAACCCGTTACGGTCAGACAGGTCATCAGACCCGGAAGAGGAGAATCTTGAAGGTCATCAGATCTGAAAGAGGAGAAGAACGAAGTTCTTCGATTGAACGCGAAGCGTTCTTCGACTGTCCGGCAATCTGTTTCACGCAGCCCTTATTCATGTCTGCTCTTTCTCCGACGAAGGAACGTCGGAAAACCCGATCCGGACACCTCCCCGACAGCCCGTTCCCGCCCTGTATATGGCGATATTTCCCGTTTCTTCATCCAAATACGAACAAATACGTTTATTTCAGAGGTCATTTCTCCCCATTTCTGGCAACAAAAGGTCAAAATAACCAGATCTGAAAAAAACAGGTACCATTTTCCGCGAATCAGGTACATCTTCCGGATCGGTCAGGATAAAATCGTTCATTTTCGCCTTTGTTTGCCAAATAAATCCCATTTTGGATATGGGGATCCTGCCCTGAAGATATGCCCCTCAGGTATCCTTATGGGGTTTTCTCCGACGTGCGACAGGTCATCAGAAGTCGAAGGTCGGCTTCGGCCTCCCTTCTCCTCGTCGGGGTTTAATTAAACCCCTCCGACCTGGAGCCGGAGAATGCCGCATCTCATCGGAGATGTGGCAGAGGGAGTTTGGAAAAACTCCCTCTTGTCGAAAGTCATCAGACTTGGGACAGGAAAAGAATTGGAGTTCTTCGACCTAGTCCGTTGGATTCTTCGACCGAGAGATATTGAGGATCCCCGAGACAGGAGCCTGGGGGTGCTGCCTCATGCCGGCGGCAGATCATCCTGATCCGGGTTCCTGTTTCTGCCGCTCCTTTTTCCATCGCATGAATCTCCGTATCAGTTCCAGATTTATTTTTGGGAACCGCGTCTGGTCTGTCTCATCAGGATGTCCGGGATGGTTTGCCGGTGCGGGTGATTGCGCAGGAACCGATCCGGATCCATCAGCGTTTGCCGGCGCCGGGTTTTTTTCTGTTGTTGTGGTGGTTTCCGGACTTTTCTCCGGCTCCGGATTTTTCCCGGCCGCGTCCCGCCCGTTCGCTGCAGGATTTTTCCCGGCAGGCAGAGTCGGCTTTGTTTTTATGACCGTTCCCGCCCCAACAAGTGAACTCTCCTTGACAGGTCCGGCGCCATTCGCCAGCGGCATCCCGTCCTTGTCCAGCTCGATGATCCCGTCATTGAGGATCCGGAAGAACCGCCATGCGCCCCGGGGCGAACGGAGCCAGAGCTCGCGCGAGATGGCCGGGGACGATGCAATAAAGCGGAGATCGCCGATGACCTCTGCGTAGTCGTGCAGGATGTCCTCAGGCATGCTGCTCAGTTTTACCAGCCGCATGGCGCAGACAAAGCAGACGATCCCCGGGCACATGATCGTGAAATTGCAGATATTTCCTTTTCGGTGCTGGTAGCGCTGTAGGTGACCGCGCCGCTCGGCAATTGACTGCGACTCCTCCTGCGCCTTGAGGGGCCGGGGCCCGCGGCTCATGCGATCCCTCCGGTCTTTTTTCCGGGAGCTTCCGCTCGTTCATGGTAATTCATAAAGATCCTTACCTCTTTTTGCCACTTTCGTCCATTGGCCAGATAGCGGCAGAGTGATTTTATTCAGGCTGCCGGCCGGGTTTGAGCGAACGTATTTTCATCTCTTTATTCATTGTGATTTATATGGTTGTTGGTCTCGAAGGTCATCAGACCTGAGAGAGGAGAAAAACCCGATGGGTTCTTCGACTTGTCGAAGGTCATCAGACCTGAGAGAGGAGAATATTGAGAACCTTCAGGCCCGAAATAGGAGAATAACTCATCAGAGTTCTTCGACTTGCTTCATTCTGCACGGATGAAGCAGAGAAAGGCCGAAAAAAATTCCTCTTATTGAATCTCACGGAACATAAGATGAGCCCGGGATCATCTCTGTCCCCTGCCCGATCTATTCCGAATATTCCGGGTTCTCCAGATACTGCATTCCGTCCGAGTATGCGTTCCCGCCGGAGAACGTGGCAACCGGTTTTTCCCCGTCACTGACAATAATCAGCGGTTTATGGTCTCTCATGACAAAAAAGAGTTCAAGGAATTCCACCTCGTCGATCTTCAAGCCGCGAGGAAGAGAAGACGCAGGTTCAAGTTCCATACGTTCCTTCACCAGTTCGTCAGGAACGGTACGGAAATAGTAATAGAAGACCTGGTATGCATTCAGCAAGTCAGACACCATCAGTTCATTGCGCACGCCCGCGTCAAGGGACCCGATCTTTTTTGCAAGCAGCTCGACATTATCATCGCTCTCTTCCAGGAGTTTATCGGCAAGGCTAACCAGTTCGGGAAACGGCACGGTGGAACTGTCAGGACTCATGGGCACTCATTGGTTGCCCGGGTTAAAAATATCGCTGAGCCCCGGTACGGCAATAATTATGGAGAACAATAATCCTTATTCCCGTACACGGGAGATGAATACAGGTGAAAGAAGAGGATATGGACTGGCTGGTGTATCACCTG
>Ga0182017_10001393_pt1 | contig 18601 bp, 12 predicted proteins | sample 712E3DmetaG_FD_120492 | JGI IMG/M metagenome (GOLD analysis project Ga0182017, IMG submission 120492) | Permafrost microbial communities from Stordalen Mire, Sweden - 712E3D metaG | ecosystem: Environmental > Terrestrial > Soil > Wetlands > Permafrost | place: Sweden: Stordalen | collected... | reverse complement strand
TGCTGTCCCCGAGGATTAAACCGCAGGCAAATGAACCGTTCCGCAGGCCGGGACTGATCTACTTTGCCGACATCATTAAGCTCAAAGGGGATAATATCTGCGAGAAGGCCCATAGCTACAAGATGCAATTTGAGGAAATGAGTTATAAGGACATCGTTGAAGACCTGACTTACCGCATCAGCGATATCGCCAATGTGGTGCATGAAAAATACGCTGGCGCCGGTGAGGCCGTGCGGCGGTCCATCATAACCTTTTATCTGTGGGCCGTCTCCCTCATCTTCCTCATCATGATGAACATGACGTAAGAATGAGCTTCCGAATCTTCCGGGAAAGCGGTGTTGTCGGATAGGTTAAACAAATGGAGAAGACCATCACTGAACTTTCTGAAGAGGCCTTAAGACATTTATGAAATGCCCGAAATGTCAGACTGTGAATCCTGAGGCAAAAAAGTTTTGTCGCAAGTGCGGCACAAATCTTTCATTACCGTGTCCACAATGCGGCCTTGAATACCTTCCCGGAGATGAATTCTGCGGTGAGTGCGGAATGTCTCTTGAGAAGCCTAAAGAAGCCCCATCTATTAACTATTCAGAACCAAAGTCCTACACCCCCAAGTTTTTGGCCGACAAGATCCTTACTACTCGCAGTTCCATTCAAGGCGAGCGGAAGGTTGTGACCGTGCTTTTTGCGGATGTGGCCAATTACACCTCCATGTCTGAGAAGCTCGATCCTGAGAAGGTCCATCAGATCATGGATGGATGTTTCAGGATTCTGATGGATGAGATTCACGAATATGAAGGTACTATCAATCAGTTCACTGGAGATGGTGTGATGGCCCTTTTTGGTGCCCCCATTGCACATGAAGACCATGCTCAACGTGCCTGCTATGCCGCCTTATCCATTCAGAAGTCCCTGGCAGAATACGGGGAAAAAGTAGAGAGGGAGTCCGGGTTTGATTTTAAGATGCGCATGGGGCTCAACTCTGGGCCGGTAGTCGTGGGCTCCATCGGAGATGATCTGCGTATGGATTATACAGCGATTGGCGATACCGCCAACTTGGCAGCCCGTGTGGAGCAGGCGGCAAAGCCTGGAGAAGTCTGGCTGAGCCGGGAAACACGGCATATCATAAGTGGTTATTTTAAGGAAGAATCGGTAGGAGAGATCCCTTTGAAAGGCAAGGCCCAGCCGCAGCATCTCTATCGACTGATCTCTGACCTGCCTGATATGCGGACAAGGTTTGCCGCAGGTCTGGCAAAGGGGGTGGCTGATCTCGTCGGCCGTCGGCCTGAAATGGAATCGCTTCGGTCGGTGTATGAAAGGGTGAAAAACGGCGAGGCTCAAGTCGTGGATGTGGTTGGCGAGGCGGGGGTCGGCAAGAGCCGGCTTATCTATGAGTTTCAAAAGAGTTTAGGGACTGATGAGATCCTTCTTACTGGCATTTGCGCCCCTTACGGTCGGAACATGAACTTTCTTCCGGTAATCGATGTGGTAAAGGCATGTTTCGGTATCGTAGAAGGGATGAGTGAAAAGGAGGCCGGAAATCGAATCACAGAGAGAGCCAAAAATGGCCTTACTCCTATGGTCTCTTTTTACAGGAATCTTCTATCACTAAAGGTAGACGATCCGAGATTCAACTTCCTTGATCCCGAAGGCCGCAAGTTTGGAACGTTTGAGGCGGTGAAAAACCTTCTTCTTGCCATGAGTGAGGAAAAGCCGTTGGTCATTTTTCTGGAGGATGTCCATTGGATGGACAAAATATCGGAGGAATTCTTTACTTATTTGTCCCGCTGCATTCATGACCACAAAATCCTGATGGTCTCAGCCTATCGTCCCGAGGGTGCCCCTCCTTGGGCTCAGGGAGCTCATTATCAGCGACTGGGTTTGGAGACACTCAGTTTTGATACTTCCATTCAGTTGGTGAGGAACATTCTGGGTGGGCTGCCTCTGGACTCGCCACTTGAGAAGAAGATCATAGAGAAGACTGAAGGAAATCCTTTTTTCACTGAGGAGATCGTACGGGATCTTCTCGACCGAGGATATCTTGTGAAGTCTGGTGATCGGTATATCTCAACCCATCCTATCGATCAATTAGAGATTCCTAATACGATCCAGGGTGTATTGGCCGCCCGCATGGACCGTTTGAGTGAAGACCTCAAACAAACCATGCAGGTAGCGAGTGTCATTGGGAGAGATTTTGCCTTTCGCATCCTCAAGAGCATCATAGAGTTAAAAGAGGAGCTGCGGGTTCACTTGACGAACCTGGTTGGGCTCGAGATTCTATATGAGAAGGCCCTCTATCCGGAGCTGGAATATATCTTCAAGCATGCCCTGATCCAGGAGGTCGCTTATGAGAGTTTACTCAAACAGCGGCGTCAGGAGATCCACGGCCGGATTGCCCGGACTATTGAAGAACTGCATGCGGATCGGCTTCCCGAACACTATGAGCTCCTTGCCCACCATTATGGGAAAAGTGAAAACAATGACAGGGCCGTCGAGTATTTAATGTTGGCAGGAGAAAAAGCGAATCAAAATAAAGCTGCTCAGGCGGCCTGTGAGTTCTTTAGGCAAGCCTTAAAAATCGTAGATAGCGCCCATATTTCACTGGATCCGGAAAAAGACAGAAGGATTCATCAAGGACTTGCGTTGGCCAGTGTTGACATTGGCGACATAAATACAGCGCTGGAGATGTATAGAAAAGCCATCGAACTCTGTCAGGAACACGGTCTGATCGCACATGAAATCGAGAATTTGACGGGGTTTGTAGCGACAAAGTGGTTTACGCCTATGAACCGTGAAGAATTAATCAGGTCTTCTGAGGAAGGGATCACAAGAGCCAAGGAAGTAGGGGATAAAGGAGCCGAGAGTCAATTTCTATCGAACGAGGGGTTCTATCTGTGTTCACTGGGCCATTGGTATGAAGGATACAATCTGATGGTCGAAGCGGAGGCAATGGCCCTTCAAACGGGGAACCAACGGGCAGTCGCCACTAATCGTGTGCGGCGTGCGTGTGCGGAGAGGTGGCTTGGCAACCCCCATAAATCAATCGAATTAACAGAGGGAATGATTGATGTGGTCAGCAAAATGTTCAGCCTTGCCCAACTCTCAGGTCTTATATTTGCCCGGGGACTTCCTCTTGCCGAAATTGGTCGTATAGAGGAAGCGGTCGCAGTGCTTAAACATGGAATCGATCTTTGTGAAAAACTTGGAGGAGTGCTTCACTCGGGGAGACTTTACAACATTCTGGGTTACTGCTACGGCGAGATCCATCATCCTGAAGAGGCCCGAAAATGGAACCTGAAAAGTGAGGCAGTTGCACGTAAACTTATGGATCAATATTTGATGGGGCGCCAGATGTCCGCTGAGATTGTTGCACAAGCCAATGTCAACTTGATGGAGAATCTGTTTGATCAGGGGAATACGGAAGGAGCATGGGACCGCTTAATATCTTTTGAACAAGAATCAAAGACTCCAGACTATTTTAGAGCACGAGACCGTTGGGAGGCCCGGCTGGATTTTCTAGCTTCACTTATCCTCTTGCAACGTGGAAATGTTGATCAAGCAGAGATCAGAATTGAGAAAAACCTTGAAATGTCAAGGAGGGAACATATAAAAAAAATTGAAGGACGATTTTTGAGGCTACTCGGCGAGGCGCAGATGAAACGTAACGAATTTGATAATGCCATTCGGAGTTTAAGTGAAGCCATTCTGATTCTTAAAGAAGTAGGTAACCCCCGACAGCTTTGGGAGGCACATGCGTCACTGGCATCGGTTTACCATAAGCTACGGCATGGAGACGAAGCGAAAGACCAATGGGGTGCCGCAGCCGACATCATCCGCAATACAGCAAGCGGCTTGTCAGACCAGAACCTCCGAGAAGGTTTTCTCAATGCAAAACCCATTCAGGACATCCTCGCAAAAACTGGAAGTTGAAATAGGAAAAAGATGGTTGATTGGTCTTTCAGTATATGGAGAGAGGAAGTTCTCTATGATTAGGGGGAGAAAAGGCAAGCGTCTGTCAAAGCCCAACAGCCCATATCGAGAACTCAACGGCATCAGTGCAGTAGAATATCTCAATAAAGCCAAGGCAATGTTCGAGGAGATGGACCTCCAATGGGACTTGGAGCAACTGGAGCAGGTGGTCGCAGTACATCATCGGAAAAGCATGGTCTCTTGTTTTATCCCTTTATCGGTCCACTTTCTTTTGAAACACCACAATTGCCAAAATCAGGGAAAACTATTTTGCAGACCAGACCCGCAAAAGAAGCGCTACAATACGCCCGTTGTCGTTGCTTTTATGGCCCAGATTCAATGATCGGCTACGGGGGAAGGTATGTAGTAGCCTTCAATCCCTAAAAATCGATTCTGGAATTTAAAACCTACGCCAGAGGTGGGATGACAGCCCGCCTGAAGTCGGTTGTAAATGACGAGAGAGAAAAAACAAAGAACCCAATGACTCAATAGCCTATTTGGCAGAACGCCGTATACGTAATCCTTATCTTTCTTTACAGAGTCTTACGTCATGTATTCAATAATACGCCACGCAAAGCTACTCCCTTATCATGACGACTGTAAGGGAGTAGTTTTAATGACCTGACCAAACAGATTAATTTTTGATGTTCTGGATGAAATCTATATAATACGTTGCTGTTTCCTGCGGTTTTTCCATCATGGGTAAATGGCCGCAATCTTTGATGATTACAGTTTTATGATTCTTTAATCCCTTTTCAAAAACAGGCACACTTGAAACATCAAGAACTTTATCCTTATCGCCCCAAAGAATTAAAGTTTGTGCTTTTATATTCGGTAGTTCTTTTTCGAGGGAGTAAAAATCAGGAAAGATTTCGTTGCGTTCCTTTTCATAAAACTTACGATTGGTTAACGAGGTTTTGATAAATACTTTCTTGATTGGATAAGGTAAACTAGGTGGATTAGCAAAAAATAATGACATTAACCGCTTTATATCGTTGCTGTCTTTTAATAAAAGTGGATTTTCTTCGGTTTCTGCCATTTTCATTACAACACTTTTTTCTAAAGACTTGACCCCTGCGGCGTCAAACAGCCCCAAGCTGATAATTTCATCAGGATAGCGAACAGCATAAGTCCCGGCTAAAAAGCCACCCATGGAATTACCAGCGATGTGAAATTTTTTGAGTTCAATTGCCTGGACAAATTTATGCAAACGCGGCATCTGATTTGATAGATCGTACGAGTCTTTTTCGATCATGGAACTTTCCCCATAGCCGGGGATGTCGGGGATCACCACATGGTAATCCTTAGTCAAATAAGGGGCTAACATTATCCAGTTGTCTTTATTTCCAGTATAACCGTGTAATAGCAGAATGGTAGGCCCCTTGCCTCCCTCCAGATAAACAATGTTATGATCATCGATCTTGATTTCTTTTTTGGTAAGCCCAGCCTTGCTTCTGGCTGCACTCATCATATAACCGGCTACTTTTTCTGGAAAAGCATAATAACAGGCTACCAACGCGACGATAAGAACTAATATTACAATTAAAACTTTTTTCACAACCTTCATAACCCCTCCTTTTGCTTCAAACAGGTTAAAATAATATGATTGGTAGGGAAATTAAGAAACGATTGTACTCCTGCCTATTACGCTAAAATCGGTTTAATAAGAACTCCCTTCCCCCAACGTTGAATATTATAATAACATGATCCATTTTTTTTAAAAGAGGAAATACAATGCCTCATTTATTACGGATTGAAGTCTTGCATATTTGTTGAAGTTGACGATTTATTGATAACAGGAAGTTAGCGAGGGGGGTCGTCTATTTCGTTCACCTTGCATATTGGCTGGCAAAAGAATCAAAAAATCATAATTTGATGCAACGAGCAATCTGTAATTGTCGCTGTTAGTCAGTAAATAAAAAAGGGGCAGTCGCTGTCAAAAGCGGTTCAGCCCCCTCTACCTATCTTATCTTTGAAGATTTATTTATAGAATCCGCAGCCCAGAACCACGCTGTCGACCTTTTCAAGGTATGAGGATTTCTGCTCAACCTTGCTGGTTTTTGGGCTCACCCATTTGTAGTCGACAGAACCTTTACCTTTTGTCTTACCGATCTCTACCATTTCTTTCATAAACAGTTTCCCGTCAGCGTCTTTCGTTCCCATCATATCTTTCCCGATCAATGCGGCATTGACACCGTGAGCAATAATTTTTCCGCTCATATCCAAGGCGAAAATGTAAAGATCCTTGCTAACAAAATTTCCCTTGGGATCATTGAAGGCAGCAAAGGCCTTCACCTGACCATTTGCTTTGTAATAGGTAACGGCTTTACTAAGCAGGGATTTGGCCTCTGCTGCTGTACCCCTATCCTGAGCATATGCTGAACTTGCAACCAGAACAAGAATGAATATCCCTATAAAAACTTTCCTCATCATATCTCCCCTCCCTTTTTTATTGATCTTTTTATGCTGCTTATTTTGGAATGTTTATTCTTGCATATCCCGCAACTAACTTCTTTATCCTCAATCTGTGATGATCACCTCCTTCCAGAGATTCTATAAGAATCTTATTATTGATGCGCGACTATAGACAGAATTTAAATATAAATCAAGCTGTTACAGGCCATCATATGCTGTTCATCGTCTATAACTCTTCATAGCCATCATATTATGACGGATGAAGATTACGGATATAAACAAAAGAACCCCGCCTCAGCATTACGGAGAATATGAACGACTAAGCAGTCGTGGGTTTATTGAACTCATAACATGCTTTTTATACCATATTAACTTCTGAATTAATTTGCCGGATAGCATTGTAGCGATCTGATTTTTTCTTTCCATCTTTTTTCACTAAGGTTTGGGTAATTGCCTTCTCCAAGAGGACCAAGCTTATTACCTTTGAAATTGACATCTTGATAAAATTCGCATTTTAACCCAGTCCCTATGCGAATCGAGGAAATCGTGTCAGTAAAGAGTCGGCCCTTTATTTCTTTGGGGTCTCCAAAATACCATTCTTCTGGATGCAGAATGTCCGGTTCATGACTTCCCGCAGAAAGAGGGAATGACTGGCCCCCATAATTAATCTGCTCATAGGCTATCCCTCTTCCGTATTCTATTGACTTCTGCGCCGATTGATTGCAGCTCGTTAGACTTATAAAAACCACCAACAGAAAAAACATCAATTTATAAATATTCATATTAACACCTCCTCAATCCTTTGAAAGTTCCTATGGGAACCGTCGCTGATTATTTCCGATTGTAATGTAACACAAAAGGGTAAAATAGAAAAATAAAGACTTCAGGAAGTTATGTTTCGTTGTCATTTTACACTTTCTGTCAAGTAAGTCTGGTTCTATGACAAGAACTCTTCCCTGCGGGAAAAGTAATTTAAAAACTTTCAGGAGGCAGCAGTTGCTATGGTGACATTTTATTGCGCGCCATAATGCGCCCACATCTTCCGCTGCCGGTGCCAATGAGGTTCAGCAACGATGGCCCGGAGGTGTTTCTCCCGGATCGGGTCACGTTCTTTTGTGGTCTTTGGCAGGAAGAGGATATTTTCCTGGATGTCTGGTGATAGGTTGAGCAGATTCATGATCTGGGTAATACGTGCCCGGCTCACGTAACCCAGCCGGGCAAGATCGGCAAAGTCTCTAATCTGTCCATGTCTGATCAGACCATCGAACCGGATTGCCAGGGCCATAAGTCGGGAAACTCGGGGCACGTTTCCCGTCTCAGGGCTTCCATGGATATCAGCCGGATTCGGCCCCCTGTTTTTCCTGCCTTTTCTCGGCCGGAAATCAAATGTCACTTCAAAGGAAGAAGTGCTTCCGTGTTCATGATTGCGCAACGTTTCTCTCATTACTTTTTCTCCTGTCCACTGAACCGAGTTCCATATATAACGCCTTAATGCCTTGTGAATGGAAAGTTACCCTCACCTTACCGTCCCGTCCGTCATAGCTGACACGCTTGAGAAGAAGTCGAATGATCCGTGATTGCTCACGAGATGCGAGCGAGTCCCAGACTGGGTCGAGAACTGTAAGCGCCTTCACGAGGTCTCGTTCAACTGCTGCGGTCTCCACCGTAATTTCTCTTTTCCTCCCGATGCCCCGGATGTAATCCACCACTGCTGTTTCGATCTCACGGGCGTTCAGTGACTTTGTCGGGCAGGACGTCCAGCCCCGCTGCTGAGCGTTGATACAAACATAGTAGCGATAGCGTTTTTTGTTATTGAGAGTGTAAGAATGCACCATGCCCGCTTCGCAGGGGGAGCAGTAGAGCAGTCCTTTCAGCAGCGCTCCGTGTTTGTCATGGACCTTCTTTCCACCAGTTCGCCCGTTATGCCTCAGGACGTCCTGCACCCGCTGCCATACTTCGGTGTCTACGAGCTGGCAGTGCTCTCCAGCGTAGATCGTGCCCTTGTAGTTGATTTTTCCGGTGTAGATGATGTTCGTGAGAAGTCGGAACAGGCTTCCTTTGGTGAAAAGTTTACCTCCGCGTTCCCGACCCCTCCTGGTTGTCCATTGTTTTGTTTGCCACTGGCGGTGTTCGAGCTCCCGGACGACGGGAATCAGCGCTTTGCGTTCTAGATAAAGCCGATAGATGGCCTGCACCCTTGCTGCTTCCTCCTCATTGACGATGAGTCCGCCGCCTTTCGAACCCAAGTCATACCCCAGGACCGGCATACCCCCGACCCACTTGCCCTTTTTTCGGGCTGCGGACATCTTGTCTCGGGTCCTCTCGGAGATGATCTCCCGTTCGAACTGAGCGAATGAAAGCAGGATGTTAAGCGTGAGCCGTCCCATGGAAGAGGTCGTATTGAATTGCTGGGTGACGGAAACGAAGCTCACCCCGTGTTTGTCGAAGATTTCCATGATACGGGTGAAGTCCAGCAGCGACCGGCTCAGGCGGTCCACCTTGTAGACCATCACACAATCAATCCTGCCTGTCTCGATGTCGGCAAACAACTGCTTGAGCGCGGGGCGCTCCAGGTTGCCCCCGGTGAAGCCACCGTCATCGTACCGTTCAGATAAGCAGCTCCAGCCCTCGTGCTTTTGGCTGGCGACATAAGCCTCTGCGGATTCTCGTTGGGCATCGAGACTGTTGAAGTCCTGGTCAAGCCCTTCGTCAGTTGACTTCCGGGTGTAGATGGCACAGCGAACGGGTCCATTGAGCACTCCTGAGGATGGCTGCTTGCCCATGGAACTGGATCTATCCTCAGAGCCGTTCATTTATACCTCCATGTCTCTGCGATAAGCTGGATTCAGTGAGTAAAAAAAATGCGAAGCCGTTCCATTTACTGCCGGTGACTTCCTGGGCAATTGAAGACAGCGATTTGAAGCGACGACCATCGTATTCAAAGCCATGGTCCAGAACCTTGACCACGATATCCAACCCCTTGAACTTTCTGGTGAGGAAGCTACCAGGCGGTGGCAGTCGAGGGTCTCGTGATGTAGATAAACGCCCCGTCGCTGAACGTTCCCTGATTGCCCTCGCTGCCGACCTTGCGGAATCACGGGGTATCCGTATTCGGAGATCGGCGTCATTGGCCAGTTCTTCCGCCCGCTTCCTGGCCCGTTCCGAAAGATCACCTTCCGCCAGGGCCTGCAGACGCCAGGCGATCCGCCTGCGCAGAAACTCCTTGTGATGGGACCGGGTCTCCTCCCCGAAGACTTCGAGGTACTTCTCCCGGAGATCTTTGACCGTCATCCTGAAGAGCCCCTGGACCTCTTGATACATTGCTGTTTTCAGCTCAAGCCTCCATGGTGTTAACTAGTGGAGACATGAACGCTCTGGTGGCCCGGACAGTCAAGTCAATTCTCTGTAAATGTGTAAAATTCTTCGGAAATTCAAAAAAATGACTTGAAATTATACGAAAGAAGAGCGCAATGGACATCATCTCAAGAGCAACACGAAAACAGGCGATGATAAGCGGTGGGTATAGCCCCGGGAGTGCAAGAAATCTGGCAGAAATGATAGAAAATCTAATGGTTATGAATGGTTGGCAGAATCTACGAAATGATCAACAAAAATGGTTTATTCGTATGCTCCCATCTTCTCAGAAAAAATGACATCCCGAAAATAATACGACCTACCTTTGTCGTTGAGCCCTTTTATTATGAGCAACAATTCCATAAAATCAATGCAAAAGAAGGATAGGAAAAAGAAACGGAGAAGCGGTCATTCAATAACTCTCAGCGGAAAAAAGAAGCCTTACAAAAAAACTAATCAGCCTTTCCGCGCAACTTCTATTTATTTCAATTTTCTCAGTCATACTTTCTTACCCAGAATAAAATATGATCGTTCTGCTTTATGCAGCAATGGCATACAAAACGAAAGTTACACAAGAAAGGAGGTCAAGGTATCGTGCTGAAATTTCAAAAAAGCAATTCAATGCCGTCCGAAGATTTAACACGGGCTACACTGCTGGATGAAAATGAGCGATTTGTTTTGTTTAAATGTGCCGGGTACATGAAGAGGCTTTTATCGATTAGGCCTGTCTATGACAGGGAGACCCTTGTTTTTCTCTTGTGGGTCTTGAGATCTGACATCCAACATTTACTGCATTATATGGTGGAACACAACCATAGTAAAAAATGCGACAAGATCAAAGCCGATCCCAATGTATGCAATCTTGATCCGGAATATGTTGTTGATTATACGAAGGATTTATTGATTGAGATGGATAAAAGCGTCATTCCGGACATGACTTCGCTGATAAACAATCTTTTGGAAAAGCAGGAAGAATCCTTATCCTGTCATGGCGCTTCCTTGATTGAGAAGAAGATTTCAACATTAAAGAAAATGTTTAATCTGACGGAACATGAGAGCGAGTTTGCTACATTCAGTGCCTTAATCACTCTATGGGAACAACCTGAAAAATATTTTGCGAATCATTTATCATTACATTATTTTGGCAATAGGAAATATCTGACAAAAATGCTTGAGATCAATAACAGCGATCTCGAAATAATCCTTGAAGGTACTTTGTCCAGGATTAAGTTTTTAGAAGCGGACGGCCGTCACTTCGCAATCTCAACTGACTTCATTAATTTCTTTCTAAAGCAATCGGAAAAGGTTTTATCCCGTGACTTCTATAAAAAAATGGCCCTGAAAACAATTCCCCTGGCCATACATATGATCGAGAACGATGAAACCATCCATGTCCTCAATCTTCTAAAGAAGAAACCTCTGAAGTCTACACATATCCTTATTTATGGCGCCCCGGGAACAGGGAAAACAAGCTATGCGAAGGGCCTCATCAAGGAACTTAAATTGACGGGATATGACATTGCCAAGAATAATGAGAACGAATCCCGTTTTCGCCGGACCGCCATCCTTGCCTGTTGCAATATGACCAAAGAGCAAAAGAATACTGTGATCGTGGTGGATGAAGCGGATAACCTTTTGAATACATGCTGGTCATGGATAAGAACGGGAGAGACACAGGATAAGGGCTGGTTGAATCAACTCCTTGAGGAGAACGGTGTCCGCATGATCTGGATTACAAATTCCATTGACGACTTAGAAGATTCAGTAAAAAGGCGTTTTGCCTACAGTATCCATTTCAAGCCCTTCAATAGTCGGCAACGGGTCCAGCTATGGGAATCGATCCTGAAGAAAAACAGGAAAAAGAAGCTCTTTAACACCAAAGAGGTCGTGGACCTGGCAAAAAAATATGATGTCAGCGCCGGTGTTATTGACCTGGCAATCCAGAAAACACGGGAAACGTATCCGCATGTTGAACACATCCAGTATAAACTATCCATTATCCGTTTCCTGGAAGCACATCTAACCCTTGCTCATGACGGCCACCGACCCATAAAGAAAGACAAGATCGAGGACCAATATTCGCTTGATGCTTTGAACGTACAGGGAAACCTTACTGATATGATGGAGCAGCTAACAGAATTCGACCGCTACCTTCGGCAAAATGACAAAAGCAGACCCATGAATATGAATCTTCTATTTTATGGTCAGCCGGGTACGGGAAAGAGCGAATTGGCAAAATATATTGCCCAGCAACTGAATCGAGATTTTTTCTGCAAGCGGGCAAGCGACATCATTGACCCCTATATAGGCAGAACAGAAAGAAAAATCAGGGCAATGTTTGAACGGGCAGAATCAGATGATGCCGTGCTCGTTATCGATGAGGCGGATTCCTTTATTTTTAGTCGCGATAGGGCGATGAGATCATGGGAAATCAGTTTTACCAATGAATTTCTAACCCAGATGGAAAAATACAACGGTATCCTGATATGCACCACCAATCGCCTGACAGACCTCGACAGTGCTTCCATAAGAAGATTCAGCCATAAAATCGAATTCCGCTATCTCTCCCAGGCCGGATGCATGACTTTTTACAAGATGTTCCTTTCTCCCTTAACTGACGAAAGGATACCTGAGTCGATAACAAATATGCTCGGCAGGATGAACAATCTAACGCCAGGTGACTTTAAAGTAGCCAGAGATAAAAACAGCTTCATAGATAGGGGAAGAATCACACATAAGATTCTTCTGGAAGCGCTCGAAGCTGAAAGTCTAATTAAACGGAATCATCGTAGCATAGGTTTCTGATGGATAATATTGAACTTCCTTATAAACACGGCCCGGTCACGATGCCCTTTTACAACCCTTAGAGAAAACCTCGTAACATCATTTGACCTCGCTTTTCAGTCGGGGAAAAAGAAAACTTTCTGGATAAAAGTAGTGACGTTTCATAAACTCGCGGAAATATGTTCGGCGTATCTGCACAAAGACACCAAGATTGCAATCTCCGGAATACTGGATCAAAACAAGTGGACTACAGATGACGGAAAAAACCGAAACACATTCCAGATTATCGGTAACTCTCTGGAGTTCATCAAAACAGATGGACGCGGTTTTAAGAATGGGGAAGCACCCGTGGAAACAATTAATGACTCACAGATAACTCCTTAAATATCTATTGAAAGTATATAATATTCGACCTTTCTTCGCGGATAGAGCACCTCCATGATCTTAGTGTAGCGCTCAAGCTGTTCATCGTATTTGTGCCTGAGCCCCCGCATTGAGCCCGATTTATAATCAATGATTGTAGTAAGATCATCGGACACTATCATTCTATCCACTATACCAAAGTTCTTTTTATCCGATATCTGCTGCTCGATATAAAGCTTGCCCGGTCTGAACATTATGGCAGAAACATCGCTCCTTTCGACAAAACGAATTGCTGCCTCATATTCCTCATAGTTCAATTTTCCAGCGGGCGGGAGTTCAGCTTGATCAACAACCTTCGCAAGCCAGCGGTGAAACCGTTCACCACGCATAATACCAGCCTTAATATAGGAAGATATAAGCGTCGGGTCAATCTCGCCATACTTATCCGGTTCATCATTATGTTTTTCGGGCACATCAAATATTGTTATGACCTCAGCCTCTTTTGCAGGGCCGGACAAAAAACATATCTCCTTTTTACCACCACTAGGCGCAAACTGAGAAAATGTATCAAGCACCGCCTGATGGACTTCCTTGTAGTTCTCATCTTTCTTTGTCGGCAGAAAAATTGTAAGTGTTTGTACCGCCCTTGTAGCGGCGACATAGAAAACATTTGCCTTCTCGCGGCGCATCCGCGCCAGATTTACTTTATGATTTTTAATAATATCCTTAGCAATAGCTGATTCGCTGGCGTCCCAGAACTTGAACTCACTACTTGTAAATTGCACATGACATTTCTCAGAGCGCAGATAGAAGGGCGATTCTTTTTCTTCCTCATTCCAGAAAACAAAAACATGCTTAAACTGAAGCCCTTTTGTCCCGTGGATAGTATCAACCTTAATATTCTCCCTGTTCTCGGCCTCCGGCACCCTCACACTAAACCGTATATTGAACATCCGTAAAAGGAAATCATCTGCGTCAGCGCCCCCCTCACTAAAGAATGACTGCGCCTCATCCTGCCATATATCAAGTATTGTTGCGGGCAGTTTCCCGCGCAAAAGCTCAACTGCGGAACTTACAGCCATTATCCCGAAAGGTTTGGGAAATTTCTTGGCAAACTCAATTTTGACATCCTCTATATTCCCGAATATCTCACTCCATAACGGCGACTGCGCCGCCATTTTTGCGAATTGTGTATCACCCTCTTTTGAAAGGACGCTCATTATGAAAAGCATTACAGCAACACCTTCTTCTGTCGAAAGAAGCTGCCTCCCTTTGACCTCTGAGACACCAATGCCTTCCTTTAAAAGCTCAGATGCTATCTTCTGAACATGGTTGTTGGTAGCTGCAAGCACTGCCATATCGCCCCACTGACAGCCGTACTCCGACTTTTTTGCCTTCAGAACCTCAAGTATAGCGGTATAGAAACGGGCTTCCGAACTGCCATCTTTTTCCAACTGAACAAGATTCACCTCTGTAACGCCATCAAACCCGTTAGTTTTTTCCGGCGGTTTCTGCGTTTCTTCTCTTTCTTTTCCGGCAAAGAGATTTTCTACAAGTTTATTAAAAAAAGAGATAAGAAGCGGTGTGCTTCTATAGTTATATTCAAGAGAGCTTTCATTTATTACGCTGTTTTCTATATACTTTCCAATTGCCTCTTCAAGCGCATCGCGGTTTGCGCCACGCCATCCGTATATCATCTGTTTCCAATCGCCCACAGCAAAGAACGATCTTTCGCCCCGCTCGCCATGGCCGGATAAAATCTCGTCAATAAGGGGAAGTAGTATCGCAATATCGCCTATTGAGGTATCCTGAAATTCGTCTATCAGAAGATGCTCAGTCCTATCAAGCCCAAGAGAGAAGTAGTTGCTCATGAGCTTCGGCCTTTCACTCGATGCGATACCGTCAAGGGCAAGGAGGCATTTCCTCACATCGGAGAAAAATATCAATCCTTTTTCCTTCTTAACAACATCTGCCGCAGCAAGATATATCTCGCAAAGAAACGCAACGGCAAGCTCCCTAAGGAGAGCCTTGTTTATTGATAGCTTCTCGGCTACCTTTCTGTAATCCTTGAAAACCTTGTTAAGATCTGAGTATGGTCCCTTATCCCAATCTATCTTCTTGCCAAGGCTCTTGTAATTTTGCAGATCAGAATGGGTTGCAACTGTCTTAGAAATAAAACTGTCATAATCGACCAAAGTATTTATAACCCTATTTTGAACATTACCAGCCGGAATCAGTTCCGACAATTTTTTTGCCTTTTCACTAAGAGATTCAAGCATATTCCTTAATATACCGTTCTCTTTCATAATATCATCAAGTTCTTCAAGCCTATCCATATCCATCAGACAGCGCTCGATGGTTTGTTCGTCTGCAAGCGGACCCCAAAGTGTATCGATGTCTGTTCTTAATATCTTGGCTGCGATTATCAGCTTATTTCCTCTGCCACTGTGCATTACACCGTCTCGAAAAAGGCTTTCTATCTCGCCGGATAATTCTATCTGTGCCTTCTCGTCAGCCAGCTTTGGCGCAAAACCGCATGCAGCAAAAAGCCTGTAAAAAAAAGAATCTATCGTTGAATACCCGACGCGACCCGCCTCCATAATAAGTCGCAGCCTCTCCAATAGGAGCATGTCTTTTTTTGACGCTATCTTTTCCATAATACGGGAGCGCATCTCAGCAGTGGCAGCACGGGTAAATGTAAGGGCAGTAATGAATTTTGCACCGGTAACTATCCGGTTAAACACCTCATCTGTGAGCCTTGTTGTTTTTCCCGAACCTGCCGAAGCTTTCAGAAGAATACTTTCCATTAGTTATTCCCCCGTGAAGCCTTATAATAAGCTTCCCTTCCGCATAATGCCTGAAACAGACAGTATTCGCACTCCTGACAGTTATGATCAGGCAGAAGTTCACTCCCGCCGATTATTGCGTCAAGGCGCTCCTTTATAGCAGACATAAGCTCATCCGCCGTAACGCTCTGTTCCAAGGGAAGCTCCATAACCCGATCTTTTGAGGATTCTTTCAGGAAATAAAAACGGGCACCTTCCACTCCTTCATTAAAGTGCTGATAGATAATAAGCTGTGCCACAGGGTGTAAAATACCTTTTTCGCTAAAGCGCTCCAGCACGGTTGTTTTTTCTGATATCTTATATTTGCTTTTCTTTTTTGAATACTTAAAATCAATAACCTCGGTTCGCCCCGATATCTTTGCCAGTCTGTCTGACCTTCCGGTTATCTTATAGCACCCGGCGATCGTGCCGCTGAATTTTCCCTCGCACGATATAGCATTATCAGCAAAAACTATGCGCTGGCCTGACTCTAACTCGTCTGCATATATCTCCTTTAATAAGATCTTTGCGTTAAGCATGTAGATATTTATCCCGTCAATATCTCTTATTTCGGCGTTTTCATCACTTTCCCAAAGCTCGTCAAAAAGCCTCTCCCATTTATCAAGCAGTTCCTTTCTGCCAGTCGAGAGTTGTTGAAGGAATTTATGGACAAAATTACCCATCTGCATATTTATTTTCTCATCATCATCCATAAATGAAGGAGGTTCAATCCTAAGTATATATTGCTGGTAGAACAAAAATGGGCACGCAAGGATCTTTACAAGGCTCGAAAACGAATATGTAAAATCTTTAAGCCTGTTTCTTAGATTATCATCAATTGTTATCACAGGCATTTCAGTGCGTTGCTTTTTTGACGGTGATTCTTTAAATGCTGTTGTCGCGATTGGTTTTCCAAATTCCTGCGAAAGAAGGCTCATATAGTAGCTCGGCGTTCTTTCCCGTATCGTATCGTTCACCGATACTATTTTGATCCTGTCGCCCTGTGCCAGAATCTGCCTGAAAAGAAGGTCTTCGCATTCAAATACACTTTTTCTCATCTGCGGAACATGCACCGGATTTATGAAAGGTCCCTCAAACGGCTGTGTCGGCATTATGCCGCTATCAAGTGGAAGTATCAATCCCCGGCTGAATCTCTCTCCCGAAACATGGCCGAAACCGACAACCTGTATCGGGGCCGACCTACTCCCTGTGATGCGGAATTTTTTCGCTTCGAGAAGTATTTTCGCAGCATCCTTTAGATTACGCCCCAGCCTCTCTTTCCAATCATCAAGGAGGGTGGAAAAAGATACGGCAGCCTCAAGCGCCTCACACTCCTCCCGGACATAATTTTCTCTATTCTTTGATAATTCCATCGCGCAGGTTGTGGCATATCTCTTAAAATCTGGCATTAGGCCTGAATGCTCAGCCTTTCCTATCTCAGCCAAAAGCCTTCTTCCTGCCGAAGTTGTCGAAAATGGCAGCCAAACAGCAAGATTGACAGCATTTGCGAACAGGCGAAGCGATCTGTTCCAAAGCATTGTTGTGAGCGACTCATCAAGTAAATATATCATAAGCTGATCGTTTGCCGACCGATCTTTAAGGAAATTTGAGACCTCAAGCGTGACAAGGTCAACTATAGCATGAAGCCCGGAAAGCCTAATCAGCTCGATGCCCGCGCCTTCTGAGGTCTCGACCCCGCCGCCGAATGACAAAACAAGATTCTTTGCCGAATCAAACGGAAGACTATCAGTCCCGGCTAACTCAAGCCCGAAAAGCGGCTTATCAATGAATAACCGTTCTCTACTTATCTTTCTGTAGAACCGCTCGATCACTGGTGTTATCTCGGGAAGTCCTATAAATATCTCCTTTTCGCCCGGGGTGATCTCATCAAGCCGCACCATTTCGAGTTCCGGTATGAAGATATCTGTTTTGGAAAGCCGCATGCGAAAATCCTTCGCAGTTTCAAGGTATTCCTCAAGGCTATTCCACTCATCCTCGGTAAACCGCTCTGCACCGAAAATAGTATTCCTGCCAATATTATATTCCGAAAGTCTAGAAATAATGGGTAGAAGGCCAGAGGCGCGACGTGCGGGATATGGCTCATCAGGAAATCTTTCTGCAATGAACTGGATAAAGTAAAGGAGCCGCTCATCACCTGGCAGAGGTTGAAGCTTCGATCTTTCGCCGATCTTTTTAGTTATATATGAATTGAGACCTTCGACTTTTGGAAGAATACCGCCAAGTTCGCTGTGTATAAGATACTGCACAGGGTCAACAGCCCTTTCGCTCGCACAAATTATTGTCCAATCGGAAAGATCGGGATGGTCATTGCGCAGAAGCTCGATTAACTTTTCCAAATATTGCGACATGCTGCCTCCCAATGAACATTTATGCTTTTTCCCATCATTTCTCTCTATTTCACAAAACCCGTCCTTATTCTATCCTTATCCCGCGAGGGTTGCAAAAAAATCACAAGCTAATATAGTACCAAAGAGAAAGTGCCTTTCAACAGTTCTTTAACGGGTTGTGAGGGCAAATTAAGATAGGGCGCTGCTTGAGTCAATGAGCGTCTAAAGGACATGATCATTTCACATTGAAGCTTTGTATTTATACGAGAAAGGCAGGTCTATTGCTTTCAAGACAGGTTCTTTCGGAACTTGTCAAAAGCCCTACCTTTCATTCTTTACAGGTCTCCTTCTTGTAAAACCCGACCAAATCCGTTTTCTTCCAAATACCAGTATGTGAAATGTTTTGATAACCAGCTGGCGGCCTTTTCTTCAGCCAGTGGTCGGGATAGAAGTATCCCTTGAATCCGGGTTGGATGTTTAGGGGGAGATTCTTTATAAAAAGGGGCTTATATTTTCTTAAAGATTTAGTATTTTTAAGATTACATA
>Ga0182017_10001392_pt1 | contig 18601 bp, 15 predicted proteins | sample 712E3DmetaG_FD_120492 | JGI IMG/M metagenome (GOLD analysis project Ga0182017, IMG submission 120492) | Permafrost microbial communities from Stordalen Mire, Sweden - 712E3D metaG | ecosystem: Environmental > Terrestrial > Soil > Wetlands > Permafrost | place: Sweden: Stordalen | collected... | reverse complement strand
CGAAACGGGCCGGACACACCAGATCAGTCCGCGGTCGCTGAGCGAAGTCACGCAGGCGAGCTACTGGATCAAGTAGCTCGATTCACGGTTCGCCCAGTGCGGTGGAGGCGTCACGCGGCGACGTGGCACCGCGGGATTTCGGTTGAAGTGACGCCTTGATCTTTTCGACGGTGAAATCCGCCTCGGGGATTTCCAGGTCCAATGTGGCGCGCGAACCCTCCAGCACGGTGCGGGTGCGGCCGTCGGCTGGCTCGATGATCAGGTTGGCGGCCGCCCAGGATTTGTCTTTGCGCTTCATGATCCTCTCCGCCGTGATGCGCTTGATGAGCCGGCCGTCCGGGCCGAACTTCTCGACCCGCAAGGGCAGGGCGATGTCAGGCGCGATCCAGGTCCGCACCCGCGAGTAACTGGTCGCCGTATCGGAGGAGGGGCGCGACTCGAGGATCTGGCAGCGATGCTGTCCGACGGTTTCCTCGCCGATAATCTCCTGCGTAGGCCAGTGCCAAAAATCTTCCGCCAGGTCTTCGATGGTCAGGTCCGAGCCCAAGAACGGCTGGCTGGCGTCCGCCGGGGTCAGGGTCGCCACCTGGTCCGGCGGGGTAAACGTCCAGGCACGGACCGCCTGACCAGCAGGTTGCTCGATCACCAGCGTCCGGCCCAGCAGCGGCTTGGGCCAGAGAACCTGATAGAGGGCTTTGCGGTCGTCGCCCGACCGGCGGCCCTCGATCAGCAACTGCGTGACGTCGCGCTGATCCGAGCCCGCGGTCGTGCGAACCAAGCGCGCGCGGACGCGATAGCCGCTGGTCCGGCGCGCCGCCTCCACCTTGGCGACCAAGTCACCGGCCGCCGGAACGTCGCCGCCCGAACAGGCCGGGTGCAGCGCTGCCAGGGCGAAGGCCGCCAGGACGGGTCGCGCCCAAGGTCTGCCCGCGGGAGTCATTCGTAGCGCAGCGCCTCGCTGGGATGCAGCCGCGAGCCGCGGTAGGCGGGATACAGACCGCCCAGCACCCCCAGGCCGAGCGCGATCAACAAGGCGAGTCCGAGCAGGGGCAGGTTGACCTCGCCCTGGATCTTGCCGCGGATCCAGGGCGTGACCAGCAGCAGCCGCACCGCGACATCGCCCAACACGATCCCGACGAGGCCACCGACCAGGCTTAGTGCCATCGACTCGTAGATGATCAGCCGGACAATCCGGCTCCGTTTCCAGCCGATGGCCAGGAGGATGCCGATTTCGTGGATACGTTCAAAGACGCTCATGAGCATGGTATTGGCCACCCCCACGGCGCCGACGACGAGCGCAATGAACGAAGTCGCCCAGCTCATCGCCTTGGCGGCCTGGATCGCGGTGTTGTTCTGGGCCACTTCGCCGCCAGTGAAAGCGTTGTATCCCGGAAACCGGGTCTTGATTGTCTGGCGCAAAGCCTCCGTTTCGCGGTCGGTCGTGCCGGGCGTGAGCTTGAGGTTGAGGAAGTTCACCTTGCCCTCGTCGTCCATCACCCGCTGCATTTGGCGCAGGGTCATGATGACCGTGCCGTTCTCCACCAGGGCGCCGCTGTTAAACGTGCCACAAATCGTGAAATCGTCGTTTTCAATGTGGAGGGTGTCTCCGATGGACTTCCTTAACATCTCGATCGCCAACGTCCCGACCACGACGGTCTTCTCCTGGTCATCGGCCGGCCACCGGCCCTGCACCAGCTTGAGATGTGCCCAAAGAAAGCCATTCCGCTCCCACCCGAACACGAGCACGGACGGGGCGTCCTCGATGCTGACCATGTCGCTCAGCAGACCGCTGACGCCCTGGACATGCGGCAGCTGGCGCAGGTCATCCTTGATGGACTCGCCAAACGGCGACGGCAGGGGATCGCGGCTGGTGACCTTGGTGACGATCATGTCGGTGCCGCGGGCCGTGTAGGCCTGCTCCCAGCTCTTTTGGAAACCCCAGGCGATGCCGGACAGGGCGACCACGGCGGCGATGCCGACGGCAATGCCCGTCATGGTGAGGAGACTGCGCGTCGGGCGGCGCAGCAGGTTCTTGCACACCAGCGTTGAGAACCTCACGTGCGACCTCCCTGATTGAGGGTGTCCGATACGACGCGCCCGTCGAGCATCCGGAGGGTGCGGTCGGCGCAGGCGGCTACTTCGGGATTGTGGGTGACGACGACCAGGCTGGTGCCATGTTGCTGATGGATGGCGCCGAGCAGGTCCAGAATGCATCGCGCACTCGCGCTATCGAGGTTGCCGGTTGGTTCGTCGGCGAGGAGCAGTCGCGGTTCGTTGGCGAGACTGCGGGCGACGGCGACCCGCTGGCGTTCGCCGCCCGAGAGCTGCGCGGGGCGGTGGTCCAGCCGCCCGCCGAGACCCACCGCCTGGAGCAATTCGGCCGCGCGCCGGCGCCGTTCCGGTGCTTTCCAGGGCATCTCAAACATGGGGATCTGGACGTTTTCGAGCGCGGTGAGCGTGGGCAGAAGGTGGAAGGACTGAAAAATGAAGCCAATCGTGCGCGCCCGGAACGCGGAAAGGTCGCGGATGGCCTGCACCGACTGGCCGTGGAAGGAGATGTCGCCGCTGGTCGGCGCGTCGAGCGCGCCGAGCATCTGGAGCAGGGTAGTTTTGCCGCTGCCGCTGGGGCCAATCACCGCGACGAACTCTCGTTCGCGCAGCATAAAGGTCACGCCATCCAGCGCCCGCACGCGGCCCGCCTCGAAATGGCGCGTCACGTTGTGCACCTCGATCAGGACGCCGGGTCCGGAATCGCTTCCAGGCGGGTCAGGGGCCAGGGGCGGCGTGGGTGCCGACGGAGTCATGGTGGAAGTTCAGCTCCAGAAACCCTTCAACGATCTGGCTGAGCTCGTCGGGCCGTTCGATGTTGGGGGAGTGGCCGCAACGGGGGATGAAATGCAGCTCGGCCTGCGGGATGTAATGCTTGAATTCGTGGGCGATGGCGGGCGGGGTGATGATGTCCTCCTTGCCCCAGACCAGCAGGACCGGGCAGCCGACGCGGTGGAGATTATCACCCAGGTTTTCATGTTTGGCCGACTTGGCCATGCGCACGATCTTCCTGGCCCGTCGGATATCGGTCACGGTGCCATAAACTTCGTCCACCAGCTGCGGCGAGGCATGCTGATCCTCGAAGAACACTTCGCGGATCTTGAGCCGCACCCATTCCCGGCTCGGGCGGCGCGGCACCACGGCTTCAAAGCCCCGTTTGAACAGCCCTGAGCTGCCCGCCAGGACCAGCGCGGCCACCCGGCGCGGGTGCCGCAGCGCCAGCGAAAGGGCGATGTGGCCCCCCAACGAGTTTCCGGCAATGACGACGCGGTCAATGGATTCACGGTCCAAAAGCTTCTCCACGTGATCGACAAGACTGCGCACCCCCGTGTCACCGAGCGGCAAATCCAACACCGGCAGGTCCGGTGCGATCACCCTCCAGTGACGGGCGAGGCGGACCGCGCAAGACCGCCAGTTGTCCGACTGGCCGAACATGCCGTGCAGCAGCATCAGCACGGGTGGCGACGCCGTGGGGTTCAACTGTACCATCGCTTCCTGGGGGGGCGGGACATTGATGGTTCTCGGGAAGGCGGCGTTAATCAAATTCCCCAACCGGGGAAGTCAACACGGCGTTCGGGCGCCGCTGGAAGTCGGTCCGGTTACAGCGGTTGCGCCTGCTCCGCGGCCTCGCGCCGGCGAAACTCGTCGAGGATCGCGGCGGTCGCGGTGGCGCCGCAGCGCGTCGCGCCGAGGTCGCGCACGACGATCAGGCCGTCGAGGTCGCGCACACCGCCGGCCGCCTTCACCTGGACGTTGGGCGGACTGCTCGCGCGCATGAGGGCGAGGTCGTGGGCCGTCGCGCCCTGATAGGAGTATTTCCCGTCCGGGCCTTTGACGAAGCCGTAGCCGGTCGAGGTCTTGACCCAGTCTGCCCCGGCTCGCGCGGCGATCGCGCACAGCCGGCGCTTGAAGTCGTCGCCGCTCAGGCCCGCGCCGCCGTTGGCGAGATAATCATTCTCGAAAATGACCTTCACTTGTGCGCCGTGGCGGTGCGCCTCGTCGCACACGACCCTGATGTCGCGCTCGACATAATCCCACTCGGCGCTCAGGGCCTTGCCGAGGTTGATCACCATGTCGATTTCCGCCGCGCCGTCCCGGCAGGCCTGCTCGGTCTCGTAGCGCTTCACCTCGGTGGCGCTGTTGCCGTGGGGAAATCCGATCACGGCGCCGACGAGCACGCCGGTGCCGCGGAGCAGCTCGGCTGCGCGTTTGACGCCGTAGGGTTTGATGCAAACTGAAGCGACTCCGTATTTCGCGGCCAGGCGGCAGCCGTCTTCCAACTCCCGGTCGGTCATCGTCGGGTGCAGAAGCGAGTGGTCGATCATCTTGGCGAGTTGCTCGTAGGTGTATTTCATGACGCTGGATTCATCATTGGGACAAATCGCCTCCAAGGAAAGGGGATTGCGCTTCCGACGGACCCAGGCCGCGGATGTTGGAAAAGAAACAGGCCGCACCGGCGAGGTGCGGCCCGGATGAATGATCGGCCGCGAGCGGCCTTCCTCGGGGAAGCGGGGCGTTACTTCAACGCGGTCTGGTAGTTGGCTTCCGCGGCATCCCAATTGACGACGTTCCAGAACGCGGCGACGTAATCGGGCCGACGATTCTGATAGTTGAGATAGTAGGCGTGTTCCCAGACATCGAGACCGATGACGGGCCTGCCTTCGAGACCGGCGACCGCCTTACCCATGAGCGGGCTGTCTTGATTGGCGGTGGAGCCCACGGCCAGTTTCTTGTCAGGCGTGACCACCAGCCAGGCCCAGCCGCTGCCGAAGCGGCCGACGGCGGCCTTGGCGAATGTGTCCTTGAACTGGTCGAAATTGCCGAAGGTCGCGGTGATGGCCGCCGCGAGCGCCCCTTTGGGCGCACCACCCTTGCCAGGCCCGAGGATCTTCCAGAAGAAGGCGTGGTTGCTGTGCCCGCCGCCGTTGTTGCGCAGGACGCCGCGGATCGCCTCCGGCACCTGGCCGAGGTCGGCGATGAGCGCGTTGACGTCGAGGGCCGCGAGTGCGGCATGGTCCTTCAGCGCGTTGTTGGCGTTGTTGATGTAGGCTTGGTGATGCTTGGTGAGATGGATTTCCATCGTCCGGGCATCGATGTGCGGTTCGAGCGCGTTGTAAGCGTAGTCCAGTTTTGGCAGTTCGTAGGCCATATAAATCAAGGATTAAGGTTGGGAAGTTGCTCCCCTAATATGCACTGGGGCAGTATGCCGTCAAACGCCGGCAGAGTTTTGTCAGGTCCGGGCACGAGTCTTCTGGCCGGCGACGGCCTGCTGTCTCCTGAAAACAGGCTCCTACAACTGATCCGGCTCCAGCCGTTTCAGGCGGAAGAACGTCTGCAATAACTCGCGGCATTCGCCTTCCAATACGCCCTGGGTGACCTCGAGATGGTGGTTGATCTGCGGCAGGGCATTGAGGTCGGAGGCGCCGCCAAGGCAGCCCATCTTGGGGTCGGCCACGGCGTAGACTACGCGTTTCAGGCGTGCCATGAGCGTAGCGCCCGAGCACATGGGGCAGGGTTCCTTGGTCACGTAGAGGGTCGCTGCGCTGAGCCGCCAGTCGCCCACGGCCTGGGCCGCCTGGGTGAGGGCCAGGATTTCCGCGTGCGCAGTGGGGTCGCGCGTGCCTTCCACCTGGTTGTGCGCCGCGGCCACCACCGCGCCGCCGCACTCGATTACGGCGCCGATCGGGACCTCGTCCGCCCGCCAGGCGTTAATGGCCTCGTTGTAGGCCAGCTGCATGTAGAACGCATCATCGCGCGCTAATTGCGAAGGGAAGACCTTCGAAAACGGACAGTCAACCGGGCGGAATGGTACATCGTTCATGGGCGGGCGGAGTAGGTGGACTCAGGATAAAGCCTTGACTTACTTTCGGCGTCATCCAGTTACAACAGGTTTTTCCCAGCCAACTTACCGATATGCGTCAACCCATTCCCGCCTTGCTCCCACCTCCCTATGTCTGAAGGCAAAGCGATCGAAGTGGAAGGAAGAGTTGTGACGGTGCTGCCCGGCACGATGTTCCGGGTCGAACTGGCTGGAGGGCACACCGTGCTGGCGCACATTTCCGGGAAGCTCCGCAAGAATTTCATCAAGATCGCCGCGGGTGATCGCGTGAAAATGGAGATGAGCCCGTACGATCTCGAGAAGGCGCGCATCACTTATCGAGTGCGCGAATCGACACCGCCGCCGCCCGGCCCGCGCCGCCGGCGCTATTGACCAGCCGGCGGGGCCCATGAAGCGCGGCCCGCAACATCTGACGCAGCCAAGCGAGTCCGCCACGGGTCCGCCCGCCGCACCGCAACCCGGCGCCGCTTTGCCCGCCGCGTTGGAGGATGCAATCGACGGCTTTGTCGGCTTCCTCGAACTCGAACGCGGTCTGTCGCCGAACACGGTCGCCGGCTACGAAAGCGACCTGCGGCAGTGCGCGCGTTTCCTCGCCCGAAAAGGCGTCGCCGCCTGGCCGGAAGCCCAGCCCGCCCAACTAACCGACTGGATCTACCGCCTGAGCGAGGAGGAGTTCGCCGTTAGCAGCCTCGCCCGCAAGCTGGCCGCGCTGCGGATGTTTGCCCGCCATCTCGTGCGGGAGCGGATTTGCGATCGCGATGTCACGGAACTGCTCACGGGGCCGAAGTTGGTGCGGCGCATTCCCGGCACGCTCACGCCCGGCGAGGTGGAGCGCCTGCTGGCCGGTCCCACGGGCGGCGACGCGTATGCCTTGCGCGACCGGGCCATGCTGGAGCTGTTTTACGCCAGCGGCCTTCGGGTCTCGGAGCTGTCCGGCCTGACTCTCCAACAGCTCGATCTCGACCACGGCTTCGTGCGCGTGTTGGGCAAGGGCTCGAAGGAGCGGGTGGTGCCCGTCGGCGCCAAAGCGCGCGACGCGCTCGCCACCTACCTCGCCGCGGGGCGGCGGCACTTCGTCAAACCGCGCACCGGGAGTCAGCTTTTTCTGAGCGAGCGCGGCACGGCGATCTCACGGAAGATGCTGTGGGTGCTGGTCAAGAAATACGCGCGACAGGCCGGGATCACGAAACCGGTGAAGCCCCACCTGCTGCGGCACTCGTTTGCCACCCACCTTTTGAGCGGGGGCGCCGACTTGCGCGCCATCCAAGAGATGCTCGGCCACGCCAGCGTCGCGACCACCCAGATTTACACGGCAGTCGCACCCGACCGCCGCCTGACCGAACACGCCCGTTTTCACCCGCGCAACCGGACGAATTAGGCCGTCTGACAGGAAGGAACGGAGAGGATTGGAATCCCAAACACTCTGTTCCCATATTCTCCCAACCGCCATGCAACTCATCAGACCTCGCTTTGCCCCCCAACTTCGGGTTCCGCTCTTTCTTTTGCTCTTGGCCCTTTCGTCCTACGCGGCCGGCCCGGCCGCGTTCCAGCCCCCCGCCTCGCTGCGTGCCACGTACAATTTCAACCCTGGCTGGAGATTCGCCTTTGGCGAAGCGGCCGGAGCCGAGCAACCGACGTTCGACGATTCGGCGTGGGCCAGCGTCAGCCTCCCGCATACGTGGAACGAAACCGACACCTATCGCGCGTTCATCAGCCATAGCGGCGGCGACCAGAGCGAAAAGATGCTCGGCATCGGCTGGTACCGCAAACACTTCAAGCTGCCCGCCCGCGCCGATGGGCAGAAGGTTTTCCTCGAATTCGACGGCCTGAGGCAGGCCGGTCGCTTCTTTCTCAACGGGCAGCCGATCGGCCTCTATGAAAACGGCGTCACGCCCGTCGGCCTCGATATCACCAAGTTCGTCAAATACGGCGGTCAGGACAATCTCCTCGCGGTGCAGGTGGACAACAGCCCGGGCTACAAGGAAGAGGCCACCGGCACGCCGTTCCAATGGAACTCGAAGGATTTCAACCCGAATTTCGGCGGACTCAACCGGGATGCCACGCTGATCGTGACGGGCCAGATCTACCAGACCCTGCCGCTCTACGAGAACCTCCGTTCCACCGGCGTATATGTGTATCCGGAAGCCATCGACCTGAAGAAAAAGACTGCGGACCTCAAGGTGGAGGTCGAGGTCGCCAACGAGACGGGCGACTACGCCTCCATCGCGCTGTCGGCCGTCGTGGTGGACGCCGACGGCGTCGTGCGGGCGCAGTTGGACGGCAACACTTCCGACCTGGTCGCCGGCCAGACGGAGATCTTCACGGCCTCCGGCACCCTCGCCGGCGCCCGCTTCTGGGACGTGAATGACCCCTATCTCTACCGCGTCTATTCCATCCTCACCGTGAACGGCAAGGTGGCGGACGTCTGCGAGACGCGGACCGGCTTCCGGCAAACCGAGTTCAAGGGCGGCGCCGGCACGGGTGGCGTCCACCTCAACGGCCGTTTCGTCTGGCTCACCGGTTATGCGCAACGTTCGGCCAACGACTGGGCAGGCTTGGGCGGAGCCTATCCCGACTGGATGCACGACTTCACGCTCGCACTGGTGCGGGAGAGCCATGGCAATTATATGCGCTGGATGCACGTCGCGCCCCAGCGGGCCGACGTCGCGGCGTGCGATCGATTGGGCATTGCCGAGGTCTGCCCGGCGGGCGACAAGGAACGCCTGGTGACCGGTCGGCAGTGGGACCAGCGCGTCGAGGTCATGCGCGACACCATGATCTTCTATCGGAACAGCCCCAGCATCCTCTTCTGGGAGGCGGGCAACACCATTGTGACGCCCGAACAGATGGTGCAGATGGTGGCCTTGCGCAAGCAATGGGACCCCCACGGCGGGCGCGTCATGGGCACGCGCGACAACGATCAAAGCGACCTCAACAAGCTTCTGACCCCGATGTCCGAGTATTACGGCGTCATGATCGGCCAGGCGCCGCAGACCGACCAGGTCACCGGCGACGACATCTTCCGCGGTTACAGCATCGCGCGCCGGGACAAGGCGCCGCTGATCGAGACGGAAGACTTCCGCGACGAGGCCGGGCGCAACATCTGGGACAACTACTCGCCGCCGCACTTTGGCTTCAAACCCAAGGCGGGCTCGATTGGGGGCCGTCCGGTCGACACCTGGCACTGGAATTCCGAGACCTTCTGCCTCGCGGGGGCGACGCGCTACGCCAGCTACGTGCGCAACCGGATCGACAACCCCGACCCCGCGCAGGCGAAGTGGTCCGCCTACGCCTCGATCTATTTCTCGGATTCCGATGCCGACGGGCGACAGCAGGGCAGCTATGTCCTGCGCGTGAGCGGCAAAGTGGACGGCGTGCGCCTGCCGAAGGAACTCTTTCTTGTGTCGCGCGTGATGCAGAGCGAGAAGCCCGACATCCACATCATCGGGCATTGGAATTATCCCGCCGACACGAAGAAGACGATCTATGTGGCGGCGGCGCACTGCGACCGGGTCGAGTTGTTTCTCAACGGAAAATCCCTGGGTGTCGCGGACAAGCCCCACAAATTTGTCGATACGTTCGGTGGCAGGACCATGGGCTCAGCGGAGATGGCGGCGGGGACAGACACCGGCTGCATTTACGCCTTTCCCGACGTCGCGTTCGTGCCTGGCGCCATCAAGGCCATGGCGACCAAGGACGGGAAGGTGGTGGCGCAACAGGAAATTCAGACCGCCGGCGAACCCAAGGCCATCAAGCTCACCCTTCATACCGGGCCATCGGGGTTGCAGGCGGACGGGAGCGACGTGGCCCTGATCGACTTCGAGGTGGTGGACGCGCAAGGGCGGCGTTGCCCAACGGATGAGGCGCGGGTCGATTTTGCCGTCGCGGGGCCGGCCATCTGGCGCGGTGGGCTCAACAGCGCGAAGCTCGATTCGACGAACAACCTTTTTCTCGACACCGAGTGCGGCATCAACCGCGTGGCGATCCGGTCGACATTGACGCCCGGCACGATTACCGTGACCGCCACGCGCGACGGTCTCACGCCCGCCACGGTCAAGATCGAGGCGCAGACCCTGGACATCGTCGGAGGTCTTCTCCAGCCAGCGGGATCCAGCAAATAGCAATCGAGGAACGTCCTGAGGAAAAACCGCGGTACTCGCGCGTTTCAACGCATGGCTTGGCGCGTCCGCCTTGGTGCGGTCCCGATTGGCTCGCGCAACGCCAACCTCGCAATTCCGACGACACGGGCTCACGCTGCCGGCCATATCATTCCGGTGCCCGCCGCGGCGCTGACGTGGTGAAACGGTTAATCTCGCCCGGCAATGTGCCGTAATACTCTTGTGCTATTGCCATGACAGACAGTCATTTTGTCACTCCCAGCGATCAGATCGAAATTCACGTTCCCGATGGCCGTACCCTGCGCGGCTCACGTGGAGCAACCGCGGCCAGCCTGCTCCAGCCCATCACCGCCGAACTGCCGGCGCCGCTAGTCGGCGTCGTGGTCAACGGAGAACTGCATGAGCTGACTTACCCGATCGAAATGGAGGCGAGCATCCGGCCCGTGACCATGGCGGACGCCGATGGGGCGCGGATCTACCGCCGGTCACTGACTTTTCTGCTGGAAGCGGCCTTTATCCGCCGGTTCCCCGAGACCCGATTGTATATCGATCATTCGCTGGCCTCGGGAGGCTACTATTGCGAGGTGCGCGGGCGGGAGCCCCTGACCCCGACCGAGTTGGAGGCCCTGGCGGCCGAAATGCGGAGCCTCGTCGCGCAGAACTTGGCGTTTGACGGACGCCAGGCCACGGTGGCGGAGGCGATCGCCTATTTCGAGAGCCGGAACGACCTCGATAAGGTCCGGTTGCTGCGTTACCGCCACAAACCCTCCATCACTCTCTATCGTTTGGGCGATCGCGTCGATTATCACCATGGCTACATGGTGCCGTCCACCGGGTATCTGCAGTGGTTCGAACTGGCGTGGATGGAGGGCGGCTTTGCGCTCCGCTACCCGCGCCAGCATACGCCCACCCAACTCGGGCCGATGGTGGATTATCCAAAGCTGCTGACCGCGTTCAGCCAGTACGGCGCGTGGTTGGAGCGACTGGGCATTTCCAGCGTGGGCGCGCTCGACGATGCCATCAAGGGCGGGCGCAGCCGGGAGATCATCCTGGTCTCGGAAGCGTTGCACGAACAGCACATTGCCGAGATCGCCCGCCAGATCGCGGATCGCCGGGCGCAGGCGCGGCTGATTCTGATCTCCGGCCCGTCCTCTTCGGGGAAAACCACCTTCTCACGCCGTCTCGCCGTGCAACTGCTGGCGCTGGGGCTGTCACCCTTCGCGCTGGAGCTGGACAACTACTTCATCGACCGGGAGCACACCCCCCGCGACGAGGACGGCCAGCCGGACTACGAGACCATCGAGGCGCTCAGGCTGATGCAGCTGGGCGATCATCTCCAGCGCCTGCTCGCCGGCGAGGAGGTGCAGTTGCCGCGCTACAGTTTCAAGGACGGCCGGCAGGAGCCGGGCGACGTCGTTCGCCTGCGACCCGAACAGCTGATCATCCTGGAGGGCATTCATGGGTTGAATCCGCGCCTCCTGCCCACGGCCCTGGCGGCGCAATCGTTCAAGATCTACGCCTCGGCGCTCACGCAGCTCAACCTCGACCGTCACAACCGTATTTCCACCACCGATACCAGGCTCATCCGCCGCATCGTCCGGGATGCGCGTGATCGCGGCTATCAGGCCACCGACACCATTGGGCGCTGGGAATCGGTGCGGCGCGGCGAGAAGCTCCACATCTTCCCCTATCAGGAGAACGCCGATGTGATGTTCAACTCGGCGTTCGCCTACGAGCTCTCGGTGCTGCGGCCGCTGGCGGAGCCACTCCTGCGTCAGGTGGCCCACGGCACCCCGGAATCCCTGGAAGCCCAGCGTCTGCTGGCGTTCCTGGACTGGTTTCTGCCGATCGAAACGGAATGGGTGCCCGACAATTCGATCCTGCGCGAGTTCATCGGCGGCTCGATCCTGAAGGACTTCAAGGTCTGGGGCGCCTGACCTGCCGGCGGCCCGAAACTCAAGTCTGCTTTCGCCTGCGGTCTCGTCGCGCAATTGAACTTGATACCGCGGGTATCGGCGACCGCCCGACTCCGCCTGATCCGGACCCAGGCAGACGAACCACCATCGTCCTCGTATCGAGACAGATCATTCGGTGCCCATTGTAGGAGTCTGCTGGCAGGCGAGTTCTCCTCTGCACTCGCGAGTAAACTCACTCCTACAACTGGATGAATCCGGCTGCTCCTACCTCCGATCAAAGACCAAGGTCGTCGTCTGCTCGCCCATGGGTGACTTGGTGGACCTTTGAATGGTCAGGATGTCGCCGCCGTCGCTCAGCTTCCAAGTGTCCTTCACCACCATTTTGGATCCCGGTGGGCCCCAGACGAGCGCGATGGTCGAGTCCATGGCGAGCTGGGTGCCGTCGGCGGACGGGCGCGCGGTCGTGACGCGGGGTGAGTTCATGAACTCCGATTTGGACTCTGTGCCGTCGAGGGTGAGTTTTTCCTCCGTCACCTGATCGTCCGCATATTCGACGATGCGGGTGGTCCTGATGGTCAAATCCTCGCCACGCTCGACCACGTCCAGCCGGGCCGGCGCGAAACCTGCGCCCATCCTCCCCAATGTGCTCTTTCCTTCGTTCAGCACCCAGGATCCGGAGAAGTCGGCGGGCGCGGGTTCGAAATGCAGCGGCGGCAGGCCGCAGGCCTTCCGGTAGGGCGCCATCGCGCCCGCATAGGCCGGATCTTCGAGGTTGAGGATCCGCGGATCGTGCATGAGCGCGTCATACTGTTTCCGCGGCGTGTTCCGGACCATGCCGGTCCAGATGCCGTAATAGATCCACTTGGGCTGCTGCTGGAAAATCTCAAGCGGCGGCGGACTGCCCACTTCGTCGAGCGCCAAGGGTTTTCCCTGCGACAGTGCCACCAGGCTGTCGTAGTAGGACTGCGCAAAATCATTCTGGTAGACATCGAGGGCCAGGACGTCGACGTAGTTGATGCCCGGGAAATACTTCGCGTGCTCCATCTGCGGATTGTGGACGCGATCCATGCTCCACACCCAGATCAGATTGTTGAGATGGTGATGGTTCACCAGCCGGTCAAAGAGCTGTCGGTAGAGCGCAATGGTGCTGTATGGCCCCGCGCGTCCGCCCCACCAGAACCAGTCGCCGTTCATTTCATGGTACGGTCGCCAAAGGACGGGCACATGCGCCTCTTGCAGCTGCCTGAGGAAGACCGCCACCGCATCCACCTGGGCGCACCAATGCTCGTAGAGCGCCGTGCCCGGGGTCAGCACATCCTTGAATTGCTCATCCGTGAGCTTGCCTTGGACGCTCGCGAGCTTGTTCGGATCGCTGCCCGGCAGCGGTCGGAACGTCACCGGTTCATCCGCCGTGGGCGGCACGGCGTGCCAGCACATGGCCACCAGCGAACCGCGCTGGTGCTGGCGGATCGCCTCCTGCACGATGTCCGCCCGGGCCAGGTAGGAATCGGTGTCGCCGGCTTTGGCGAAGCCCCAGTCGCTGGCGAAGATCGCGGGCGTCTTGCCGATGTACTTGGCCGCGAACTGGGTATTCCTGCTCTTGGTGTTGGGATAATTGTGCTGGCCGGTCAGGGTGTAGGTGCCCGAAAGGTCGTGCAATACCTGCAGCAACGCCCGGACCTCGGGTGAGGCGTTGGGCGTGGCCGGCTGGACCGCGGCGCTTTCTGTGCCGTGTCCCAGGGAGCCGACCGCTAACGGGAGAACGACGAGCAGGACGGCTGCGCGCAGAGGATTCATGCGATCACAGTTGGCAGCGGCGAAAACCTGTCAACGGCAAGGAGCGATCGGACGGCGCCTGAATCTCCACCTTTTGGTCGCGGCACGCGACAAATTTCGCGGTGGCACGGGTCTCCCGACCCGTGGCCCGCAGAACACGGGTCGGGAGACCCGTGCCACATAGGTTGCGGCACTGCCGTGCGGGGGAAAATGCGGCTATGGCTGGCGTTCGTTGCCCCAGAGGGTCGGGGCGTTTCCGTGCGCCTTGCGCCAGGCATCCCGCCAAAGATGGATGTCGGACGGCGTGATCGCCGGCATCGGCTGGCGTTCCAGTTTGGTGAAGGTCCGGGGGAGGGGACTGGCGGTGTCTTGATACCAGTAGGCGACCGAGGCGAGGTCCAGCGTCAGGTTGTCGTTGTCCCCGTGCTCGATGGTGTAGCGGCAAGACTTTTCGAAGTAGATGGGGTCGGCGATGTGGAAACGGTAGAGATGGGTGCGTCCCAGCCAGCCCGTTTCGTTGTTCACCCGCGCGTAACCGAAGTACGGATGTTGGAACAGCTCCTTGGGCGACCACGAGGTGTTGAAATAGTCCTCGGTGCCGGTGCCGTTCAGCGTGGGCTCGGCCTCGCCATCGATGAACACCATCTCGTCGCCCTCGCCGTACCACATCGTGCTCGGACAATTGACGTAATAGTTGACGCCGACGAGATGGCCGCGACCCTTGATGTCAGCGAAGACGTAGTTGCGCCGGCCGTCGCGGTTGCTGCCGGATTTGCCCAGCAGGCCCCACTCGTTTTCGCCCCCGGGTAAGGCCTCGGTGAGTTGATGATTATACCAGGCGTGAAAGCGGCCGAGATCCTTGGGCAACTGCGGAACCTCGACGTAGTCGATGTTGAAGTAGAGGGCGTCGATCGTGCGCCCGCTCTGGTTCTCGATCTCGATCCGCGCCCCGGCGGCAAAGGGCATCGCAAAGTAGCTCACGTAGGATTTTCCCCAGCCCGGTGTGACGGCCAGGGGGGCGCTGACGAAATTGTAGGCCTCGCCCCAACCGTTGCCAAAGAACGGGCCCACCGGCGCCTCGACCGAGGGAAACGTTTTTCCGTCCCAAAACATCCGGATGATGACATCGTTGCGGTTCAACGTGTCCGCGCCGGGCGCCAGGGTGATCCAGATATGCGTAATGATGCCGGCGCCTTGGGCATCCAGGATGTTCACTTTGGCCCCGTCCGCCACATGCGAGACGTTGTCCGCGTTGCCGCCGGTGCGATCGTAGCTGCCGGCCCGCCGGGATTTCATCTCGGGGCGGATTTTCGCCAGGCCGACAAATTCGCTCGCCGGTTCCTGGGCCGCGAGAAACGTGGCCGCGAGCAGGGCCGCGGCAATGGAGAGGAGTGACTGTGTTTTCATGGGGGTGTGCACTGGAGTTTTGCTCTTGAACTACCGGTGGCGGCGGCGCCCTGGCCGAAGCCGGTTGCGGGGAGGTTGGATGCCGGATGGATTTCCGGTCAGAATAGGTCGGACAGCACAAGATGCAATCGGGACAATCAGGCCGTGTCTCTTGACCCCCGCACCCGCCAACGACGGAGGCATCTTGCCCGGACCGCGTTCCTGGCTATTCTGGACGGTTACGTTGTACCGCAGGAGAAAGTTGCCAAATGGCGGCCCCGGCCGATCGGTCGCCCGTGCCAACGATTCTGCAGGCACCGAGGCATCCATTCAGAATTCAATTTCCACCGCACAAGGAGACGCCTATGCACTGTGAGTCCATGACTGCGATTCCCTATTCCCACCTCCATTCGCCTGCCGCTGCCCCCAAGGCAACCGTGCGACGGGCCGGGCTTGGTTGGGGGCACCGACAGATCTCCGTTCTTGGCGTAGCCAAGGCGCGAGGGCGCCCGTGCGGCCGATCGGCGGCGGCGTTGTTGACACTGGCGGTCTGCCTCGCCGGCATGATGACGGGCCCGTTGTCGGCGGCCGCTGATTCGCCCGCACCGCCCCAGAATCCGGCAGTCTTGTCGCGCCGCGACCGGCCGCCGCGGAAGGTCCTGATGGGCACGGTGGTCAGCGGCGGCGCGCTTTTCTCGCTGCCGCTGGAGCAGCGCCTGCAGAAGATGGACGATTTCGTTGACGCGATCGCGGCCCAGGCGACAAGAGATTATCCCGGGAAACAGTTGGATTTGGCCGTGCTGCCGGAGGCCTTCCTGACCCGGCCGGGCGACTCGCTGGCGCAAAAAGTGGTGCGGTTGGAGGAAGTGCAGTCACGGATCGCCGCCTGTGCCCGGCGGCATCACTGTTACCTGGTGGTGCCCATGTTCCTGCAGGAGGCGGATGCACCGTCGAGGTTCAGCAATGCGGCGGTGCTGGTGGACCGCGAAGGCCGCGTGGTGGGCATATACCGGAAAGTGCACCCGGTGGCGCCGCAGGGAAGCGAGGTGCTGGAGGAGGGGATCACCCCGGGGCGGTTGTTCCCCGTTTTTGACTGCGATTTCGGACGAGTCGGCATCCAGATCTGCTTTGACATGGAGTACACCGACGGCTGGCAGGCGCTGGCCGACGAGGGGGCGGAAATCGTGGTGCTGCCGTCGGCGAACCCGGATTTCGTCCACCCAGCCGCCTATGCGATGCAGCACGAGTACTACGTGGTGAATGCCACGCCCCGCGACCGTGCCGCGGTTTTCAACCCGCTCGGCCTCATCGAGGCGCAGGTCTCCCGCGATGACGCGGTGCTGGTCCACCAGATCGATCTTTCCTATGCGCTTCTGCATTGGGATGCCGCGTTGGAAGATGGCGCGGCACTCAACCGGAAGTATGGAAACAAGGTCGGATTCCATTACTACCGCACGGATGACATGGGGATTTTCTGGTCCAACGACCCGGCCACGACGATCGGACAGATGATCCGAAGCCTGGGTCTTTCCGAGACAGACGCCGAAGTGGAACGGATCCGCCTCCTGCAGGACAAGGCGCGCGGCGGCCCGCCGTCGGCGCGCTAGTCTGGCCGGCGCTGGCGCGCGGCCGGGCGATCTGCCCGGGAAACCGTCGTTCTGCCGGCCGGCAGAACGACACGCTCGACGTGTGGCGCGATGCCCGCTTGGATGCAGCGATGCGCCGGGCCGCCTCCGTTCTTCCGCCGCTATTCATCGTCGCCCTCCTTTGGGCGGCGTGCGCCGCGCCGCAGCGCGAAGTCTATGACGACTTTGAAGGCGGCAAGCTGAGCAAGGTATGGGATCAGGACAGGTTCGTGCCCGGGGCGGTCGAGCTCCAGTCCGCGGTCGTGCGCGCGGGCCGGGGCGCCGCGCAGATCACCGTGCACCAGAACGACAAGTTCGAAGACATCGGCCCCAATCAGAGCAAACCAACGGAGCGCGCCGAACTCCTCGAGCGCGAGGATCTGGTGACGCGCGAAGGCGCGGGCTTTGCCTACTCCTTCAGCATCTTCCTGCCGAAAGACTTTTTGGTGGTGCCGACCCGGCTGGTCCTTGCGCAGTGGAAACAATTCGACCGGAATCACACTGGGATCGTGGACAATCCGGTGGTCGCCGTGCGCTATTCTGGAGGCGTTTTGTCGGTCACGCTGCAGACCCGTCGCGAGAAGCAGGTCCTCTACCGCACCACCGACGAGATCCGCGGGCGCTGGCTTGATTTCCTTTTCCATCTGCGGTTTGCCCGTTCGCCGGATGGTTTGGTGCGGGTCTGGCTCAACGGCCGCCAGGTCTGCGACTATCACGGGGTCACGGCCTACACGGAGGAATACGGGTATCCGAAGGAGGGGCGGTTCTATTTCAAGATGGGCCTGTACCGGGACCGGATGCCCGAGCCGATGACCGCGTATTTCGACGAATATCGGAAACGCCCCTTGAGCAAGGCCGAGTCGAACTAGCAGGAACTGTTTCCAGCGAAAACACGGCAGCGGCCCGTTGCAGGACTGCCCGCGGTCTTGCCATGGCGCGCACGCGTTCGCACGATCTGACCGCACGATGAAAGCTGCTGGCCTCGCCGTCCTGTTGTCCGCCGCCCCCCTGGCGACGTTGGCTTTCGGTGGCGACGTGACGGCCGCGGGGGCCCTGCCCGTCCCCGTTCTGAGCGAGGTCCAGCGCGATTTCATGACTTGGCGCTTCGGCATGTTCGTGCATTTCAACCTCGGCACCGCGGCGGACATCGACTGGGCCGGCGGCTACGAGGATCCGGCGCTGTTCCACCCGGACCGACTCGACTGCGGCCAGTGGGCCGACGCGGCCAAGGCGGCGGGCATGACCTACCTGGTGCTGACCGTGAAGCACACCGAGGGTATCGCGCTCTACGACAGCGCGCTGACCACGCACGATATCACGCTGTTCAAGCAATTCCGCGGCGGCCATGGCGACATTGTGCGCGAGTTCGTCGACGCCTGCCGCTCGCGCGGCCTGAAGGTGGGGCTCTACTATTGCTTCCCGGGCGACTACTCTGATGAGGCGCACCACAACGCGCCGCCGCCGGGACAACCCAACCTGCACGGCCTGCCGCCCGAAGCGGCCGGCGACATGGCCGGGTTCATCAAGCGGCAATTGACCGAGATACTGACGGACTATGCGCCGGTCGATTTGTTGTGGATCGACCAGCACGAGAACAAATACACCGGGGCGCAGTGGCCGGAGATTCTCGCGCTGGTGCGGTCGATCGCACCGCGCTGCGTTGTCATCGGGAACAACGCCGTCGATCTGAAGCATTCCGATGCGATCGGCTACGAGTACCCGTGGCGGCACCAGGTTCCGCCCGAGGGCAATCGGTTGCCGGCGGAAGTGTGCGACACGATCCAAACCGGCCAGCGCTGGTTTTGGCGCGAAGTCCGGCAAACCTCTGACCTGCAGCCGGCCGAGGAGGTGGTGGCGCGGCTGAGACTCTGCAATGCCAGACATGCCAACTAT
>Ga0182017_10001391_pt1 | contig 18607 bp, 12 predicted proteins | sample 712E3DmetaG_FD_120492 | JGI IMG/M metagenome (GOLD analysis project Ga0182017, IMG submission 120492) | Permafrost microbial communities from Stordalen Mire, Sweden - 712E3D metaG | ecosystem: Environmental > Terrestrial > Soil > Wetlands > Permafrost | place: Sweden: Stordalen | collected... | reverse complement strand
TCCTAATCTTCTTTTCGTTTCTTATTTGCCGTATCTCGTTTCAGTAAAAAACGCAGCGGCTAAAGAATGGAAAACATTTATTTTGACGATGTGTATCATTGGATTGCCGACCGGTATTATCATAGGCATCTATGCGCCGGAATTCATTACCATACTCTATGGTTCGGCATATGACGGCGCAGTGCTTCCGCTTCGCCTTCTCTCGCTGGATATTATAGCTGTTTTTGTCAGTATTACATTCGCGCAGCCGCTTCTGTTGCTGGGGAAGGAAAAGAAATACTTATCGATTGTTGCTTGGAGTGCAGGATTGAATCTTCTTCTCAATGTGTTCCTTATTCCGCTGTATGGAATGACTGGAGCCGCTCTGACAACACTCTTTGCCGAATCTCTTGTTGCAGTCCGTTCATGGAAGGCGCTCAACCATGAAGTTCCATTGACCTTCACGAAAGAAGTCCTTAGCATTATAAAGATAGCGGTGATCGCTCTTATGGCTATGGGGATCTGCGTATTGTTTTTTTCTTTCAGCTTAAGAACATCAGGCGTAGCTTTTATTGCAGTATATAGTATCTTGATGGCGAGATGGTATCGGAAACAAATGTAAAGGAACGAGGACCGACATGAATTATCGCGGCATTTCAGATTTGAATGAAGATGGTATCGGATTGAAAGAAGAGATTGAATAACCGATGTTACGCAAAGTCAGCGTATAAGCTTATGAACGTGGAATGTAATAGAAAAAAGTACACCGCCCCTTCATCCCCTCCTCGTTTGAGGAGGGGAAATCTCGACACGATTTAAAATCGGGTCGGGAAGGGGAGGTGGACAACCTTAAAGAATATACGGGGCGTAACATGAATGAATAATAATGATGTATGGTTATTTAATTGTTAGTGCCGGATGTTCTGGATATCTGTTTAGTGTTTTTCTTTTAAATAATTTCATTAACCATCGTATTTCTTCAAATTGTAAATGTCGAACAATTTAATTCTTAAGAAAATATTCTCAATAATCTTCGGTTGCTGTATCGGACTGATTTTAGCAGAAACGGCAACGAGAATTTTACTTCCAACTCCTCATATTTCAATAGGCTTATTACGGCATGTTCCGAATGATGCGATTGCATTTGACTATATTCCCAATGTAGAAATTGGCAATGTGAAAATTAATAACTTCGGTTTTCGAGACGATCCGCTTCCTTTACGAAAGGATGCATCTGAAGTAAGAATACTTTGGTTGGGGGATAGTGTCGTTATGGGATGGGGAGTGGCTAAAGAAGAAAGGTTCACCGATATATTGAATTTTAAATTGAAGGAACAAAATCCTAAAATACGAACAATAAACATGGCAGTTGAATCTTATAGTAATTATCAGGAATTATTAGTACTGCAACGAAGAGGAATAACGGTAAACCCTGATATAGTTATCCTTGGTTTTTGTTGGAATGATATTTTAAAGTATGAACATTTTGTGGATTCATCCGGTATGAATCGGTTTGTTTTACAAAATGATTCCAGCAATAATGAAAATAGTGATTTATTAAGAATACGACTCTATCAATATCTCTTTAAGCATTGCAGATTCTTAGATCTGGGAAGAAATATGATCACTAAACTTGTTCACAACCTGCATCCAAGTGAATATAGAGATAAGGATAAACCAACTTTTTATGAATATTTAGATTGGTATTTAAGTGCATGGGAATCTCAGCAGTTAGATACGCTTCAGGCACAAATCCTTACAATGAAGAAAATTGTATCAGATATGAAAGCAAAATTTATTGTTGTAATAATTCCATTAAGTATACAGGTCGATCAAAATATATTGTATGAAAAATATTTGGCGAGGATAAACAAAACTCAAGAAATATTTCGACAATATTGTGAATTGCATGATATTGATGTTTACGATTTAAAACCTGGGTTATTGCAAATATCTCGAGCAAGGCACCGAAGCTTGTTTTTAGATGTATGGCATTTCAACAAGACTGGTAATGAGATTGCAGCAGATCTTATTTATACTGATTTGAAAAAGAAGAAATTGTTTTAATGAAATAATGAAAAACATTTTGCTGATAATATGACGTACGATTATCTCATCGTTGGTGCCGGTTTCGCAGGTTGTGTGCTTGCGGAGCGGTTGGCGTCGCAATTAGGGAAGAAGGTTCTGATGATAGATCGTCGTTCGCACATTGGCGGAAATGCATACGATTCTATCGATGAAAACGGGATTCGTATACACCATTATGGCCCTCATTTGTTCCATACAAATGATGATAGCATTATCAAGTACTTATCTCAATTTACTTCATGGTATCAGTATGAACATCGGGTGTTGGCATCAGCGAACGGTTCACTCGTTCCGATGCCGGTCAATAGAACAACTGTCAACACTCTTTTTGGCTTAAATTTTACAACCGAGGATGAAGTAAAAGCATTTTATGAGCGGGAGAAAGAATCGATCTCGTTTATTCGAAACTCTGAAGACGTAGTTGTTTCAAAGGTCGGCAGGCGGTTGTATAATTTACTGTATAAGGGATATACGACAAAACATTGGGGTGTCGAGCCGTCGCATTTGGCGCCTTCGGTATGCGGCAGGTTGCCGATCCGAACAAATACAAATGATCGATATTTTGACGACCGCTTTCAAATGATGCCCGCTCATGGATACACCGAGATGTTTAACAACATGACCATTCATCCGTTGATCTCGGTTGAAATCAATACTGATTTTAAAGATATACCGTCTGGGGCTTTTAACCGGTTGATTTTCACCGGTCCGATTGACGAGTATTTTCAACAAACATTTGGTGCATTACCGTATCGTTCGCTGCGTTTTGATTTTGAAACTCACGAGAAAGAATTTGTTCAATCGGTTGCGCAGGTGAACTACCCCAATGATTTTGCATACACACGGAGTATCGAATTCAAACACATTACCGGGCAACACCAGAGCAAGACAACCATTGCCAAAGAATATTCGCGCGAGACAGGCGAACCATATTACCCTATACCGAATGACGAAAATGAGGCGTTATATAAATTATATGCTGCCGAAGCGAAAAAATTGAAAACAGTACAATTTGTGGGCCGACTTGCAACCTATCGATATTACAATATGGACCAGGTTGTTGCACAGGCCTTAAAAATATTTGAAGATATAGTAAATTAGAAATGAATCAGCCTCTCGTTACGGTCAATATCCTGTCATTCAACCGCAAAGACGATCTTCGCATAACGCTGCAAAAGGTGTTTGAACAGGATTACAAGAATATTGAAGTGATCGTTGTTGACAATCATTCTGCCGATGGTACGGTGGAGATGGTGAAGAACGATTATCCTGCGGTCCATGTAATTGAATTGACGCAGAATATTGGCATTGCTGGTTGGAATGAGGGATTTAAAGCCGCCCAAGGGGAGTACGTGTTAGTATTGGATGATGACAGTTATCCAGAATTAAATTCAATTCATAGTGCTGTTATGTCCATTCAATCGAAAGAAGATGTTGGTATTGTAGCGTTTAATATTATCAATGGAATTTCAAATCTAAGTGAAACAGAAGGGCATTATTTTAAAGAAAAGAATTTAACATTTATAGGCTGTGGTGCTCTTCTGAAGAAATCAGTATTTGATAAAGTGGGTAGATTTAATTCAGATCTATTTGTCTATGTCCATGAACGTGAATATTGTGTTCGAATGATTGATCAAGGTTTTCATATTCTTTATGACTCAAACGCCATTGTAATACACAAATATTCAATTAAGAATAGAAATATTCCGATAAAGAGTAGATTTAGTTCACGTCAACAATACTATGATATAAGAAACAACCTGTATATATTGTACAAATATTTTCCGTTATATATCTTTTTTGATAGAATGATTCGCATTGTTGTTTCTAAACTTATCTTTGGTGTACTTCATGGTCTATTCTGGACAACTTTAAAAGGGTTTATTTCCTTTATTATTTTGGCATTTAAAACTAGTAGAACACCGGTTGGTAATAATACTGTCCAATTATATCAAAATGGAAAATACATCGCAGGATTTTTCTCAAACGGAAAATACTCTTTATCATTGAAACGATGAAGTATATTCTTGTATATATCGGTAGTCTTGAAGATTATAATTTCTTTAAACGTTTTCATGCTAGTATTGTAAACGATGGAATGAAGTTATTATTCTTACATAATAAAATATCTTTAGCTTTGAGGTGTTTATCAACTGGGATACCGTCTGTATTAGTAAGACGGAAAATAATTAATAGCAATGATCAAATTATATCATTTGATCTACATACTATGCGCGATGTTGTAGCAAAAGAACTAACATTGGAGGAGGCTCAGATTCTGAGCGAAAGTGTTCAATCAACATTTGTGAAATTACTTAAGACTAAGAATATTGTATCAGTATTTGTTATGAATGGCGGAAGTATTCCAACAAAGTCTATTGCTGAAATCTGTAAGCGTGAAAACAAATCAATCCTATATTTCGAGTTAGGGAATATATTCGGTAAAATGTTCGTAGATATTGTCGGAGTAAATGCTCAATCTAGCCTCTATCAGTCAATCGATATATTATTCGATTATCCCGTTCCTATGGATAAATATGAGCAGTGGAAGCGTAATTATATTTCACAAAAATTATCCAAGTCTACGATCTTTAAGAGTATCAGAATACCAAATATATTATTTGTTTTGGATCTTATTGGATTCTATTTCTTTAATATCCCTGCAAACGGTGAAAAAAGTATTCGTAAAAAAATAATCTACTTTATTCGTTCTAAATCTGCTCAGTTTAAATATGATTCTTACAACATCTATAAAAATAAATATATCTTTTTGCCTTTACAACTTACAAATGATACACAGTTGTTACTGAATAGCTCGATTAATAATTATGATGCTATTAAAATAGCGCATGATGTAGCACTGAGCATGAATGTTGACCTTGTTGTAAATATTCATCCATTGGAAAAAGATCCGGATACATTAACAATGATTGACAAATTGAGGAAAGAATATAAATTTTATGTCGTTGATTCTAATACAATGGAATTGATACAAAAATGCATTAAGGTATATACAATTAATTCAACTACAGGATTGGAAGCAATAATTTGCGGAAAGGATGTAATCTTCCTAGGAAAAAGTTTTTACCCAAAATTGAAAGGTGAATTATTAAAGAATTATATTCTTTCGTACTTGGTGAACATAGATTATTATTCGAATGAGTCTATTGATGCTAACACTCTTCAATTATTATTTCAACGAGCAGGAATTGTAAATCAAAAATCATATTCCTAAAAGATGAAACGACTTCTCTATATCTTTCCTACGCTGAACCCCGGTGGTGCTGAAAAAGTGGCAATTCAAATATCAAACTATCTCATAGAAAAATATGCATATAAAATAACTTATTTCGTTTACGATGATTCGAATTATTATAAACCTATCATTAATAAAAATATTAATATCATTCAATACGGTCACCAACATCGGTATTCTTCGAAAATATTATGGTGGTACTATTATTATATAAATATTGGATTTGCGTTAATTACCTCTGTTCGTTCTACAGATTATGATGTTATTATTTCTGTTCATGAGCAAGTACCGGAAATAGCTTCTGTTTGGTTATGGGCTTACAATTTATTTTTTGGAAAAAATATCAAAAAGAAGATAATTTCGGTTATCTCAACATCATTAGTTGGTGTTCATGATGATAGAACTCATATGTCCTCTAGAGTATTATTTACCATATTAAAAAATATACGCCGCTATACATTTGGAACAGTTGTTGTATTGTCGAAAAGTGTTTTACGGAATATCCAGAACTACCATACATACATCATTGTAATTCCCAACCCAATTGACTTCAAATATCTCAAACAAAGTACTCAGGGGCACAATATCATTCTCCATAGACAAAAACCGTATTTGTTATTTGTCGCAAGTGTTACAGCTCATAAAAATCCATTGCTTCTTCTTCAAGCTTATGAAAAAGTTTATAATGTAATTAAGTACAATCTTATCATGATAGGGCATATATCGGATAAAAATGTTTACAGGGAAATAAATGATTTTATAAATGAAAAGAAGATTGGAAAAAGAATTATTATCCTCAGCCCTGTTGACAATCTGTATTCATTTATTGCAAATGCGAAAGGTGTAGTTTTAGTATCTAATTATGAAGGTATGCCTATGATATTATTAGAAGCTATGGCTTTGAAGGTGCCTATTATTACCACGAGATATGAAGGGTGTGAAGAATATTTTGATGATACTATTGCAACGCTTATTGAAAAAAATTCTGTTGAAGAATTATCGGCAACACTTCTAGAATGTGAACAGAAATATATGAAATTCAAAAATAAAACGAAAAAAGCATTTCAGTATTGTCAAGAATTCAGTATAGACAACATCGGTGAAAAATATCATCAGTTATTTATGAGTAAGAAAGAATGAAAACCTGCGTTACCGTATTGTTGCCGGTCTATAATGGTATGCCCTATATTGTGGGAGCATTGCAATCATTATTAGATCAGACAGAAAATAATATTATGATTTATGCCCTTGATGATGGGTCTACTGATAAAACGTTAGAATATCTACACGGATTGATGGACCCGAGGATAATAATATTTAGTCTAAGTAAGGTGGGACTTGTAGAAGCACTGAACTATGGCTTGCAAAGAGTAACTACAGAATATGTGGCAAGAATGGATGCTGATGATATATCAGACAAACATCGGATAAAGAAACAAATACATTTTTTAGATTCCAACCCTGACTATGTCCTCGTAGGGGGATGGATCCGGTACATCAGTGAAAATGGAATCCGTAAAAGCTGGGAAGTCAGAGTTCCAACGGATCATCATTCTATCTTAAAAGGAATGCATTCGCGCCAAAGTGCTGTTTTCCATGCGACAATTATGTGCCGCACAAAAGCAGTAGTGCTTTCCGGGGCGTATGATCCTTCAACATTCCCAGCAGAAGATTACGATCTATTTTTTCGATTATCCAATATTGGCAAGTTGGCAAATCTTCCATACACATTGCTTGATGTAAGGATAAATACCAAAAGTGTGATTTCCGGTAATTTTTTAACAAGTCTTAAACAATATGCTCGATCAGTAGAGAGATACTCAACTACTAAGATTAGTAGGTTTCATCACATTTATATATATTTTGATAATTACAGTGCTCTTATGTATCGCACAGGTCTGCAATACTATTTAAATTCGAATTTGATTATTGGATATATGTTATTCTTGCTATCAGCAATTATTAATCCTGCGAGGTTTATTCGTTTTATTAATCGGAGATTTATTAACTGATGTTACGCAAAACCAGCGTATAAGCTTATGAACGTGGAATGTAATAGAAAAAAATACACCACCTCTTCATCCTCTCCTCATTTGAGGAGGGGAAGGATAGGTGGACAACTTTAAAGAATATACGGTGCGTAACATGAATTATTAAATCGTGAATGATACAGCTCTTGCATATTTTATTATATTGGAATAGTGGAATTGACAGCTCAATATTCTTAATTATCGATGCGAACAATATGAAATATACTTGTCATAATTCTTGTATTAATTTAGAACCTGGTTTATGATTGGAGCAGATTTATGATTGCGAGAACTATGGTTAGAGCGGTTCTTCCAATTAATTCAAGAACTTTGTTCGTGTGTGGAATAGATAAATCCTATAGGGATACCTCGCATCACATTCATCATTCCAAGACAAAAATGTAGCAATTGAGAGATATTGGAAAACATATAGCCATTCTATTTATTCTTGTTCAGTCTGCATCTGCACAAATTACATTAGAAAAAGAGGAAATAGTTAACGGGAAATACAGATTAATCTATTCCAACCATGGATACCCATATTCCATAAAAGGGGAAAATGGTAAGCGCTCTCTTTCTTTCTCCGAAGCAGAGGATGAAAAAGATAAACAATCATTTCCTGCACAGAATCTTCTCATTGCTCTTCCCGCAAATTCACGCCCTGCTGTCACCTTCAAAGTGACGAAACAGCAGCAATTGTCGTTGGGAACGATTGAAAATCTCCCGGTACGCGAAAAGGAGCTATTTGCTGTTCAAGGATATCTTTGGATTGATAATTCTTATTGTGCTCGTATTATTGTCCATCCATTCTACTATGATAAGACGAGCGGCCAGGTCGCTGAAATAAAAGAGTTTTCTATTGATGTCGCTCTGCCGCAATCTATTATCGTAGATCGTTCGCAAACAAAATTATCTGCATCAACAATTATTGATAATCCGAAATACGGTACTCAATGGAAATCTCAACAACCATCATATTCAATTGCTCAAACAGACTCATGGATAGATTACAATGCTGATTACGTCAAACTTGGCGTTGCGAAAGATGGGATTTATCGTTTGCGATATGAGGATCTTCTCTCGTTTGGAGTACCCATTGGTTCACTCAATCCAAAATCCCTAAAAATATATTTAATGGGTAAAGAGATTCCGATTTATGTGTATGGGGAAAATGACAATACATTCAATCAGGGAGATTACATAGAATTTTTAGGAAGGAGAAATTATGGCGATGTTCGCTATCGCGAGGCTGCGCCATATGGCTCTTCCTACTATGAGTACCTGAATCCGTATTCGGATACAACGATCTATTGGTTGAATTGGAGTGGATCATTTGGCCAAAGGATTGATACAGCAGTAGCTGTATCTGGCATTTCGACTGATACACTGCAGTATTACGATGAACTGATTCACAGCGAAAGAAACATTTATTGGGATTTTTCACTTGCAGGCGGAGATCTTAGGCGAAATGATCCGGCGATTTTGGAGAATGAAACTTGGAATGAAGGAAATCTTGGTGTTGGACAAATGTCGATTACATTTCCGGTATCAGAATTATATCCTGCTAAACCGGCAAGAGCATTTGTGAAACTGCAAGATTATGCTTCTAGTATTCAAACTAATGCTCACAATCTAGCGCTATCAATTAATAATACTGCAACAACATACGATACAGGATTTATCGACAAATATCAGGTCAAAGTTCTCAAGGCCAATTTCTCCTCTTCGAATTTAACAGACGGCAATAATACCGTTGATATTCATTCGTATGCAACAGCAAATTCTATTAATACAGTCATCCGCGATTGGTATGAATTAGAATATCCCCGTTTCTTAAGAACCACAACGGATTCGCTCTTTTTTGCATATAATAGCATAGCATCTCCAGTGGTTGCAGTTCTTTCGATAACAGGACTTTCGGAAAATGCATTCTCTCTGTATAAGTTTACATTAAACGACAGTTCTACCGCAAAAATCACCAACTATACACGCAATGTTGATACACTCAGGTTTATTGATACTGTTAAAAATGGAACATATTATTTTCTTTTGCGGGAAGACAAAATTCCTACGCCAATCTTTTTTTATAAAAAGAAGTTTGCAAATCTTCGAAGCACATCCAACCAAGCAGATTATATTGCCATTACACATCCATATTTTCAATCGGCTGCATCCAATTATGTCTCCTTCATCGCTTCCACATACGGAGTTGCTGCAAAACTTATTGATGTCTTCGATATCTATGATGAATTCAATTACGGTTTTTTTGCCCCTGAGCCAATTAAAGAATTTCTGAAATCTACACATACGAATTGGCAGGCACCAAAACCAAAATATGTTGTACTGATTGGAAAAGGAACGTACGACTATTATGGAAACAAAACACTTTATTTTGGGGCGCCGGTAACACAAAATTATGTTCCTCCGTACGGGAATCCGGTCAGCGATGTTTGGTTTGTCATGTGGGATTCAACAGGTTCGTTGGTCCCCCAAATGAATATTGGCAGAATTCCGGCGAAAAATTATGATGAATTTCAATCGTATGCCGTAAAGCATCAAAAATATGTTTCGATGGGATATGATGACTGGAACAAACGATATTTATTTTTTGCGGGGGGAAATTTTACAGATACAAATCAGATTGTGCAGTGCAAAAACGTCAATGATTTTATCATCAATAATTATGTAATTACACCTCCCATCGGTGGATTAGCTTCAAATTTTTATAAAACAGCAAATCCAGTTACGAATTTTGGGCCGTATTCACCGGAATACATAAAAGATGCGATCGACCAAGGGGGAGTATTCATTTCGTATATAGGCCACAGCGGCACACAAACGTGGGATAACAGTATCAGCGATATTTCTCAACTGGCAAACATCCGGGACAGAAATCCAATGATCACGGATTTCGGATGTTCGACTGCAAAGTTCGCCGAATCGGATGTCCTCTCGTTTTCCGAATTGGCAGTGAACGGATTGCAAGGGCAGGCAATTTCGTACATTGGTAATTCTTCCGCCGGATTTACTTCGACTGCGTTTGATTTTCCTCAATTTTTTTATAAAAAACTTCTAGTCGATACATCAGCATCGTTAGGAGATGTTCACCGGTTGGCGAAAATTGATTACATCAAACAACGCGGCACATCGGATTCATACGGTATTTTTATTAAAACGAATACGTTGATTGGAGATCCAATTGTGAAGCTGCCAATACCGACGAAACCGAATTTTTCGTTTTCCAACACAATGATTACAGTCATACCTCAGCGGCCAACGGAACAAATGAGTAGTATCATGCTTTCAATGAATTTATTTAATTTGGGGGCTGTCGTCGGTGATTCCGTTGAACTCCTTATTACGGATAGTTATCAAGGAAGCACTATACTTTCCCGTACAGAGAAAAGACACGTTCCTTTTTTTTCCGACTCGCTGTATATAACCATTCCAGTAAAAGGCAAACCGGGAGAGCATACTGTAACTATCACGGCTGATCCTTTGAATAGTATTAATGAGATCTATAAGAATGATAATTCGATTGTATATCATTTGCTTGTAGCGAGCAGCAGCATCCGGAACTTGTCGTTGACTTCTACATCCAACCAAGCAAAGGGTGATATTCTGTTTCTGAATCCTAGTATCCTTCCGCCGCAATCTCAATTTGTGGTGGATGTCAGTCTTCAACAATCGTTTGGGCAAAGTCAAAGTTACACAGTCCCGTATGATACATTTTATACTCGGTTTTCTTTGGACACGACCTATAAAGGCAAGAGAATATGGCTACGGCCGAAATTAGATAACACGAATTATGAAGGGTTGACCTATTCATATTATGATGGAGAGAAGGATAATTATTTACTGAATGATAGCAACTCGTTTTCTAATATCAGCAACAGTAGACTGAATATCCTTCAAAATACATTCGTATTAGACACGAGCAAAATAGTATTCAGCGCAATCTCTGCAGGATATAATGATGGGAATACAGCTGTAATTTCGAAAAATGGGCAGAATTATATTCCAGAAAACACGCTTCGTGGCCATCATGTGTGTTTATTTGACGCAGTAACTTATGAAATGAAAGGTTATTATAGATTTGATATTAGCGGCGGAACTGCGACAACATCGAGAAATTATATGCATTTAATTGATACACTGACATCAAAATATATTGTTATCGTTGCGATTTCAAGTGATGGCGGTGTAAATTTAACAGATTCACTTAAGTCTTCAATTAAATCATTAGGGAGTATATTCATTGATAGCGTTAAGCCAGGATATTATTCTTCATGGGCTATCATTGGTCGTAAGGGCGCGCTTCCTGGAAGTGTGCCGGAAAAATATTCCTCTCCCTTCCATGGACGTGTATCTATAGATACGACGATTATCATCCCTAACACAAATGGTATATTTGAAACAGAAACATTGGGGCCAGTGGCAGAATGGAAGAATGTCGGGATGAAATATAAAGAAAACTATCCAGGCAATATTGGACTGAAGGTTGTAGGTGTTTCTACCAATCATTCTCTTGACACGCTCATACGATGGAGTGCGGTTAATTCTGTCTTAGATATTTCTACAATTGATGCACAACATTATCCATTTATTAAGCTCGTTGGAAATTTACAAAGAGGAGTTGGCGAGCAATCGCCCTCGGTTTCATCTGTCGAAGTGAATTACACGGGTCTGCCGGAACTCGGAACAAATTATCAAACGGTGAAGTGCTTTGTTAATCAGAACGAAAACAAACACAAAGAATTATTGCCGGGTGATTCGGTCTTACAAGGTGAAAATATTGATATTGTTTTTCGCGTGTATAATGCCGGCGGAATTTACGTAAAGGATGTTGGTGTTCAGGTTAATTCTATCTGGGACAACAATACCATTGAGGCCATTGCTACTGTCCATATCGATTCTATCGAAAAACAAACATATAAAGAGATAACGGTATCATATAATACGGCCCTTGGATATGGAAGACGTAACCTACATATCGCAATTGACCCAGATACATTAGTCAAAGAACTTTATAAGGATAACAATTTATATTTGATACCAGTCTTTATCAAAAAAGATACGACACGCCCCACATTTGATATCACATTCGATGGGCAGCGCATTTACGATGGTGATTATGTTTTACCCAACCCCACTATTAAAATAGCAATTTATGATAACAGCCCTTTACCCATGCATGATCCTTCCCTCGTTAATCTCACTTTGGACGACCAAAGGATTACACTCGGATCAGATCCAGACAGTCTCTTTGAAAGTAAATCCGGGCCAGAAAAAGCTGTTGTGACTTTTAAGCCAAAATTGAAAGGGAGAAGGGATCCATTTAAACTTATGATTGAAGTACAGGATCCAACCGGAAACAGAGTTGCTCTGCCGGCACCATTATATTTTTCCATAGATTCACTGTTGAGTTTAAAAAAGGTATTTAATTATCCCAATCCCTTCGCGTCAGAAACGTATTTTACATTCATCCTCACAGATTATGCTGATGAAATAAAGATAAAGATATATACGATCGCTGGCCGTCTTATCCAGGATATTCAAGTGCCTCCTCAGGGTAATGCATATTATCGGGTGTACTGGAATGGCAGGGATCATGATGGAGATAATATAGCCAATGGAATATATTTCTATAAAGTTATTGCTAAGGGCACTGGATCGGCCACAGAAGTCATCCAGAAACTTGCAAAGGTTCGGTAGAGAGATTCGATGGAGTTCTCAATTATTGTTCCCACGTATATGGAAGAAGGATGTATCGAAAAATGTCTTCAATCAATAGGCGGCCAACGATATACACGGACAGAATTTGAAATTATTGTATCAGATGCTCGTTCGACAGATCACACTGCAGACATTGCACGTCGATATGCAGACAGCGTTCTTGTGGAAGATCGAAAAGGAATTGCCTACGGCCGTAATGTCGGCGCAGGAAAAGCACGCGGAGATATTCTCGTTTTTGTCGACGCAGATGCAACTTTGGATCAAGAATTTCTGAGTCATTGTCATCAGGAATTTTCGAATCCGGCGATTATCGGCATGACTGGCGTAGCAAAACCAAGTGACGGTGGTATTTTGCAGCGTTTTGTGTATCAAAGTACGTACGGTATGGTTCGATTGTTCGATTTCTTCGGACTATCACTCTTTCCAGGAATTTGCGTAGCGTATAGGCGCGCAGGATTTATAGATGCCGGTGGATTTCGGGAAGATTTTGGTATCGTTGAAGATCTCGACTTAAGCAGAAGAATATCACATTTAGGATTTTGTACCGTGAGTAAGAAGGCACGTGCGTTAGTTTCAACACGGAGATTGGAAAAGAATTTACTTCCGACAGTTCTTTTTCATGTATATTGCGATGTACGGTACCTCATAACTGGGAAAGCACCAGTACGCTATCCAAAAGTAGAAGAAATACATTCATGGAAGGATTTATGGATAAATCGTTAAACCATTCGTATTCCAAACTCTTGCTTCATCTCGTAGAGCTTGCTTTTTACATTTTCTTATTGAGTGCATGTGCTCAGAGTCAGACTGTCAATACTGTGTCATCGAATGAAGTGTATAATTTCCTGACACGGATGAAAGCACGGCAATTTCTTGCTGATTATCAAGAAGCAGCAAAGCCTTTGAGTAGAATGTATATTGCACAGAAGTTTAAAGAGCTAGAGCCGTTCCGGCCGCAGATGACTGTGGTTGAGCGGGAGACATACGAATTTTATATCACAGAATTTAATTATGAACTCCTTTCACTCTCCGGAGATACTGAACCAAGTGAACTGCGATGGCATTTGTTTTCTGAGGAATTGACTGATGGAATTATAAATGTCGATGTAGGTTATGCGTTAACCGCAGAAAATGCAAATGGATTGAAAAATACACTCAGTACAAAGGATGTTAAATTCTATGGATACGTTTATAAAAACGTGGGTTTTTATTTTAATTTAGATGATAATAAGCAGTGGGGGAGTAATATCAACTATTTGCGTTTAAACACACCACAAAAAGGTGTAATATCTTCCACTGGCACGATTATCACGTCGTATTCATGGGATCTGACCACTCCCCCTGCAACAAATACTTTGCAGGAATTAAGCTATGACGAAATTGACGCGCAATTTTCATGGAAAGTAGGAATATTTAACTTTTCACTTGAAAAAATGGATAACATCTGGGGATTTGGCGAGAATGCAAATGTGATTCTGTCTAACAAGGCGCCGTCCTATCCTCAGATTAAAATGCGTGTCCATCTTTCTGACAAAATTGATTTTGTCTATTTTCATGGGGAACTCAATTCCAATGCAACCGATACGGCCAGAAGTTATTATGCAAATTCTTCCGGCTATTCTGTTTTTAGAGATGTCGATCATACAAAATATATTGCTGCCCATCAAATTGAAATGCGTCTCTGGAAAGGAGTCGATGTATCAGTTGGCGAATCGGTTGTATACAGCGACCGTGGTCCATTGTTAATGTATTTACTCCCCGTGATGTTTTTTAAAGCGGGGGAACATTATAACGGAGACAAAGATAACTGCCAAATATTTGGCAGCCTTGATCTCAATCTCATCAAAAGAACCAAATTATATTTTTCCCTTTTTATTGACGAACTTAATACAGATCAATTCTTTGATCAGAACGATTCCAGGCGCCAAGTCGCCTTTACCATAGGCGGCCATACCTATGATATTCTTATAGATAATCTCGAGCTGACAGCAGAATATACGAGAGCAAATCCGGGCCCTTATTCCCACAAGTATCCTGCCGTTACGTATACAAACAACGGGTATGTCCTTGGCAGTTGGACAGGCCAAAATGCTGATGATGCTTACTTATCAATCACATACCGTCCAATGTTCAAAGTGAAAGTATCACTCTATAACGAAGTATTTCGCAAAGGAAGCCCTATACCTCTTTATGATCAATATAGCAGCAATCAGGGAGGGTATTCATTCTTAGATGGAAAGCAACATATAGAACGGATGATAGGTGCTAAAATCAATTATCAACCATTACGCGATATCTTCATCAATTTTACAGCTCAATTCCATTCACTCAAGGATGAGACTGATCCCGCACAAAATTATAATAAGCGCTTTGAATTTACAGCTTCAGCTGCCATTGGACTGTGGTAGCACTGATGTATCGGTGTACGTTAAACCCAGTTCGTTCATCATTGTCTCATACTTAGAAATTATTAATGGATGCCGCGCAAGGTCTGGAATTACTAAAGCATTTTCAAGATGGTGATACGGCTTCATTTCATGAACTCGTACGTAAGTATCAGGAAAAGTTTATTGGATCGCACATCGATTTGTGAATGATTATGATCAAGCTGACGATATTGTTCAAGAAGTATTTTTGAAGCCATACAGATATCACACAATGATTTTCGAGGCGACTCAATAGAATCAAGCGTTTATAAGTGTGCGTGCCATCTGCAATAAAATTCCATAGCGCAAGCCGCGATCACTTACAGTTATTTGAGATATGTTTACTTTGTGTAATGTCTCCAACAAAATGAGAATTCCAGCAAGGAGAATATCGGCGCGGGAAGGGTGGATCTGAGGATAGCTTCTAATCTGGTCCAGTGTGAGATGTCTGAGTTCTTGGAATATTCGTTCAATGGTTTTCCTCGTGAGTACATACCGATTGATCAAAGTTTTATCAAATGTTTTAAGTTGAAGGTCAAGTGCGGCTAATGTTGTGAGTGTGCCTGCTACTCCGATCAGCGTTGTTGCGGATGGAAGACGTGAAATATGGCGGAGATGGTTTTGAACGAGTTTCACCGCATTCTCTAGAGCGGTGTTATCGGGGGGGCTATTTTTTAATATTCGTTCGGTAAGCCGGACACTGCCAATATCTATACTGACAGCAGATGAGACGTTTGATCCTGTTCCAGCTACAAGCTCTGTGCTTCCGCCGCCAATATCGAGTACGGCAAATTCTACGGAAGGTGAATCCTCCAAATATTCTGATACAGCTCCAAGATATGTTGATTCTGCTTCTTCCTGCCCGGAAAGTATCTTGATATCGATAGACAGATGCCCTTTTATGAAATCGATGAACTCCTGCCGATTTGCTGCATCGCGGAGTGCACTGGTACCGCATGCTGTTATTTGTTGAACTCCAATCGAGTCGGCAATACTTTTAAGCTGAGACAGAATTCTTTGGACACGTTGGAAAGTTTCTTTTTGAATAAAACCATGTTCGTCGACACCCTTACCAAGCCGAGCGATAAAATGTTCTTCTCTCACAACAGAAAGAGTGCCGTTTCTTTCAACATCCGCGACAAGCATCAGGATGGTATTTGTTCCAATGTCGATGGAAGCAAGACGCATCAGAGGGCTCTGCGAAGCGCGACTGCTGTCCATTCATTCTCATTGTCAAGCTTCACTGGGACGAGCAGATATTTTTCAAACAAAGGAAGTAAGGCGGGCATATCGCTTGTGAGAATACCTGAAAGAATGATTGTGCCTTCCTTACGAGTTCGGTCAACAATCGACTTTATGAATCGAGAAATCGTAAAATAATCAATATTCGCGACGATAAGATCATATTTTGAACGTGGAATAGCGCTCACGCTTCCTAACCGCACTATCATCTGGCGTTGAACATTGTTTCTCTTTATATTCTCTCGCGTGTTTTTGATTGCCCATGGATCGTTATCAACTGCTATCACGGTTTTTGCTCCTAACTTTATACAAGCAATCCCAAGGACGCCGGTTCCACAACCGAAATCAAGAACCTTCATTTTCGGCTGCAAAAACTGTTCAAGTAGGCTGAGACTTAAGCGAGTTGTTTCATGATGCCCTGTGCCAAACGACATTTTTGGATCGATGTGGAGAACTATTTTATTGCGATGATGTTTTTGTAATTTTTTCCAAGATGGTTTGATAATTATATGCGGTGTTGCTTCAATAATTCCAGTCTGTTGTTCCCATATTTTATTCCAATTCTCTTCGCGTATTGATTTGACCGTAAAAGATAGATCAACAATGGGAAACTCAAACTTGAACCGTTCCAATGTTGTCTGAAATTTTGCACGAATCGTGGAAGTCCATTTATTTGTTGAGATAAAACAATTGAGGAATTTCTCTTCTTGAACGAAACCGCTCATACCAAGTAATGCCAACTGACCGACAAGTAAGTCCTGATAAGGCTCATCTATTCGAATTGAAATCCGGCACCATGTGCGCGATTTCATGATAGTGTACCTTTTTTCGAAAGATCGTATTTCTGGAAAAGCTCTTTAATGATTTCACCATTCATTTGCAGCCAGAATATTTGATCCTGATAATTTTCCTGCATTTTCCTATCAGCTTTATTGTATTTAACATTCAAGAGATAAATCAAACAGACAAGCAGGCAGAAAGAGACCAATCCTTGCTGATCCACCAGCGCTATACCCAAGGCGATCTGTACGGTAAGATATATGAGGGACAGGATTGCAAACCAAAAAGAGGTACGGCGTATTTGAATCATGATATGATACACTGTGCCAAAGAAGAAAATTTTTTCATGAAATGCGGGAGGAATAAAGTGGTTGAGAATATAAAAGTATAACTGCCGTGCTTCCGCTTCATTCAGGATATTCGTGGCAGAATGGCGACGGACGATATTTTGGAGGAATGCACTTGGTTGGTTCTCAACAAAGGCGCGCCTGCGTTTTGTTGTTTCTTTTGCATACATAGTTAATCCGGAGACAAGCACAAGAAATAAAAAAAGAACAGTCCAATATCCGAGCTCAAGAGGAAACGAAATATAATGGGATACAAAAGAATAGAAGAACATTGTAGAGAGCGATGCAAAATAGAAACCGGGTACAAGAATACGGGTGGCTTCGTACAATCCAAAGGAAGATATTTGTGTGTTATTCATAAAGTAACTCACTCATAAAAGTGGAAGAATGCTGAGACAAAAAATGTATTTATTTTACTGACCTTATTGAATTGTATTTCTTCGACTAAATCCGGCTAATAAAGCGCCAATTTTATCCTGCACTTGATGATAATTTGCAGATGGTGTAATAAAATTCTGCATCATCATAGAAAACACCAGCATCTCGCCATCGCGTGTTAGAACATACCCAGATAAACAACTCACTCCTTTCAGATTTCCGGTTTTTGCGTGTAAGTTGCAGGCAGCAGGATATGTGATCATCCTTCGTGAGAGAGTGCCATCAACGCCGGCAAGAGGCAGAGATTTGTAAAAGATCGGGAATATTCGCGGTTGTTTGTACATC
>Ga0182017_10001390_pt1 | contig 18607 bp, 23 predicted proteins | sample 712E3DmetaG_FD_120492 | JGI IMG/M metagenome (GOLD analysis project Ga0182017, IMG submission 120492) | Permafrost microbial communities from Stordalen Mire, Sweden - 712E3D metaG | ecosystem: Environmental > Terrestrial > Soil > Wetlands > Permafrost | place: Sweden: Stordalen | collected... | reverse complement strand
GTCCAAATCGGCTTGTGAACCTCAGGGAGTGTCGCGTAAGTATAAATCTCTGAAGTCGCTAGGTCCGCAGTGATTTCACCTCCCGGATACAAAGAACTTTTTCCTCCTGTGATGAACACTCGTCCATCATTCAGAATTGCCCAAAAAAAATTTCCTCGACCAACTACCATACTGTCAGTCTGCTGCCAACTTTCAGTCGTAGGATCAAAGAGTTCTACTGTATTGGTCGGCAAAATTGCCTGATTGAAAGTTGAAGATGAGTTTCCTCCTGCCACTAATATCGTGCCATCTGTGAGTCGCGTACAGACAAAACTCGAAAACCTAGGCGTCCGCATGGACGCCACAAAAGTTGAATTCAGGGATGTGCCGAAGTTTACGTCAACTACTCCATTAGGATTCGAATTGGCAATCGAAGGGTCGATGATTTCGCAGCTAGTCAACGTCGTCTTTACTCCATCCCATCCACCGACAATCAAAATTCGGCCATCGTTCAAAGCTACTGCCTGATGTTCGACTCTTGCTGTTGCAAGAGTTCCTGCCTTAACGAATATACCTGCTCCAGTCGCCACATTTTGGATCAAGTACAGTTCCATCGTATTGGATGGAACTCCGTTATTCGACCCTCCTGTAATAAGAACTGCCCCGAGGGTGAAAATATCATTTGGACTAATTCGCGTCAAAGTTGGAAGAATCCTGGCCTCAGTCATAGGGCCAACTGACGAAAACGTCCTCGTTACAGGGTCATAAAGTTGTGCAGCATTGGTCGCCACGTTCTGAGTTACAGATGCGTTAGAATTAGCAACACCGCCGCCTACAATCAGGACCTGACCATTCTGAAGAACAACACAGGAAGGTGCAACGCTTCCAAACACAACTGGTCCTGTTGGTGTCCACGTTCCAGTAAGTCTATCGTATGTCTCGGCAGTAAGAAGTGGATCATAACTAGAACCAACTGCACCGCTTGCAACAAGAACAGCCCCTCCATGAAGAGAGGCTCCAGCAAAGAACTTTCGCGCCCCATTCATACTTCCAGTTGGGGTAAACAGACCAGTCCCAGGGTCCCAAACTTCACAGGTAGCTAGCGTAGTCGCGTCATTATTACCCTGCCCACCTACAACAATAACAGTCCCATTTCCTAACGTGAAAGCTTTCCCATCCCCTCTTGCTGTCGCCAAACTACCTGTAGATGCCCAGCTGTTTGCAAAAGGTTCTAAGAACTCTCTTCCGACTTTAGAGAAATCCCAGTTCTGAAGAAGAACTGTAGCAATGTCTACACAGGAGTTTTGATCTGAAGACTGCAAACCAACAACTAGAACGGGAGGTAGCCCATTGTACTGATTCACTCCATATAGCATCGGATGCTGAACATCCGAATAATAGCCACTTACTTGGTAGTCCTTTGTAGCGCAATGCCCTACAAACGACGCCTGTCCGTAAGCAATCTCAGCAATAATGTTCCCTGTATCCCATTCCCTTACGTGGTAGCAATTTTGCAAAGCAGTCTTGTCTACCCAAGTCGTCATCAAGTAGTCTTTTCCGACAGTCTGAGACGACTCTGTGTAGTCGTGCAAAAGGAACCAACCAAGTGCAATGCAGCATCCGAGTTTGGTCCATTTCACAGTAATCCCTGTAGTAGGCACAACGTATGCCAAACAATAGGTCTGAAGATAGTCGGAGTTGTATGCGACAAACTCCTCCACGTTGTTCAAATAATACGGAATGAACGTTGCTGCAATGTCTACGCCAAACTGAGAAGAAATTAGGGATTCTTTTGCAGCAAGTTGCCCATCGAAGAACCAACCAAAAGTCGTGAAGTTGTCTGCAGACCAATCAGCAGGAAGTCCTGGTAAGGCTGGAGCAAACTGCGAAAGATTTACGTCCAAGACACTCTGAATAGAAAAACTTGGTCCTTTGACCGGAACTAGAATTACTGTAGGATTTCCTGTAGCTCCATTTCCTATGAAACAATAGAACCAAGTCGTCGGGTCGTTCTGAAAGTTGCGTGCACTTGCAATCGTACAAGCAGCGGCAGTCATCGCTCCAGTGTTGCCTATGTACTGATAGATAATTGTTCCTGCAGCGAGGTAGTTTGATTGAGTTGGGTCGATATAGCAGTGAGCGGAAGTCGTTACTGCCGTGTTGTTTGTTAGTCCAGATACACCCTTTCTGAATCCATGAAAAGAAAGAACACCGCAAACGGAAACAGCTAGATAGTCTCTGACAGTGGCTCCAGGTGACCCACCTGGAAAAAGAGTAATAGAGCTAGGCATACTTGTCCCTATGCCCATCTCCAAAACTACTCCAGTGCTTGTGGCTGAGTTATCCCCACCAACAGTCACATTCAAGACAAAAAGATCTGTAGGACTAACTCCAAGAGTGGTTACAGGAACATTGAAAGTGAACTGCTGCCAAGAAGTTGTGACTTCGGCACAATTATAGAGTGCGCCGTAGTAAGCAATAGTGTCTTCTGGATTTCCTTCTGCGCATTCCTCTAACTGGATGGAAAGAGAAAATGGATCAACATAGTCGTAGCTTCCAGCATTCGTTACGCGGAGCCAAATTGTTACTGGAACTTCTCCACCTTGCCAGGTTGAAAGTCCTGGAGTGTAGGATGACAAAATTACAGCTGACGCTCCTTCTGCCCCTTCACCACCACCACTTCCAGTAAACGCTTCAGATACTACAGCAGAAACTCCTGGAGGGGGGACATTGAGAGTCCCTCCTGATCCAAGATACAGCGTGTTGAGTGGGTTTAAGTTCGTCGTACTCACCATCCCTGCGCAAATACTAGTAAGACAAGCGTCTCCTGAAACGTTTGTCGTACCTACGTGTTTGAACGTTCCAGTATTCAGATTCGAATGAGGAACTTGGTACGCCCAAATGTTAGACGACCAGTCTACCCAGAAGATGTAGAGATTATTTGGATCAAACAACTGATGGTCGATGACTGCAAAGCTTTTGATCTGAAGACTGCTCGCATCAGAGATGGTTAGAACAGACAGAACTTCACTGGTCTGTACAATCGTCTCCGCGTCATCTGTCGAAGAGCCCTGCTGTGCTGCGATGACGGGATTGACCTGAGCAATCTGAAAGTGCTGATCGTCAAGCATCCATACGATGTAGTTTCCTGCCTGTTTTGCTCTGGGCGCTTCCTGTTGGCCACTTCCAAGAGCAGGGATTCTCGTATTCACGTACGGAATGAACCTATCCGCATTTCCTTGATCTTGATTGCTCGTGGTTGTCGCACTTCGCGCGAAGACATGGTCTGTAGTCGCATCGCGCGTAAGAACTTGAGTCCCATCAGGGGAGATGATGGAGTCGGGATCAAGCCCTGCCTGCCCTTCGTAGGTCTGAACTTCATCAGCAACGAAAGCGGCCCGCTTGGAAAATTCTCCGCCTTTGATCTGAACAACGTTCTCAGCTAGCACCATGTCCCCAAGCTGTACCTTCTTGGAACTGGTGTCTTGATCTGTCGCGCCATAGAACAATGTGATGGGCGTCTTGCTCAGTGGCATGTGTAAGCCTTAGAAAATGATCAGATTGGAACCCTGCTCGAAAAAAGTCAGGTACATGAAACAAGAAGGTGCAGTCTGCAACAGTGAACGAGGATGCATACCATACCGCATTACAAAGTTCGAGCGTAGTTCGTCAAACAACATCTGCGCCCGCTCCATGTGCCACGTGGGGTCTTCATTGTGCCTCTGCCTTACCCACCCGCAAACTGTCTGCGTTATGATGTCCTCTGCACCTTCAGGAATGTCGAAAGTAGCTGCAGCAAGTGCCGCTGGCGTCGATAGGTCTTGATCTATCGGCCTACGGATGTACGTCAGTCGATACACTCCACTGACGTTCTGCAGTCTGCCACCCTGAGCGTTCAGCTGGGACATCATCGAAAGAGGCGCGTAAATCTGATTCCCTAGCTGCCTCTCAAGAGTAAGAACTCGCTCAAAATTATCGGGCTTGGCAATCGCGTTCGATGGAATGGGGGGAATTGCTGTCATAGGGACAGCAATGTTGTCCAAAACAACTTGGTACATCGAAGGAGCAAACATTGCAATTCGCCGCCGAACCCTCCGATATTCTCGGTCGAGTTCAGCAGCGAGTTGCGTATCAGTGATCTGCTGGTCTACGTCATGCGCTGTCGCTGACCTTACGGCAGTGATGGCCTCTGCAAAAGTCATTTGTGCGACAGGCATGACGCACCTAGATTTAGGACGCTGTTACGTGGTTCGAAGCAGTGCTTCCGATACTCTCGATTTCCCAGAAGAAACCATCCCACATCAGAGTCACGGAATCACCTACCGCAGCAGCAGAACCGAAAACGATAGTCTGATATGAGAAACCAACCACTACAGACGAGTACGAAGGAGGACTACCGCTAGTGATAGCAACAGTCGTGCCAGCACTATTCGGCTGCCCGTAAGAGTTCGTAGTAGCGTTGAACGCAGTTGCGTACACAAACGGGCTAGGACTGAGAGCATTCAGTGCCTTGACCGTCAGCGTATAGGCAGCTGCAGGAGCTACAGCTACCTGAAGTTTCGTCCGTTGACCTACGTATTGGCCAACCGGCAAATAGGCTACTGCATCTACCGTAGCTTTACCAGCCGAGTTCGCAATGCTTTGATTACCAAACCAACCGTAGACAGGGTCAGTCCATCCTGGGACCACGATAGCGCTCGCAGGATTGAGGTTCAACAGAGTAACTTCGCCTGGAACAAGAACAGTCGGAACCGACGCACTCCAGACCTTACTACCCTGCTGACCTATGTAACCTTGAGCACCAACCCAACCTGTGGCAGTTTGGTTGCCAATCTTACCAGAGCCCGTGCTTGAGAATCGGACTACGGGGCCAGCAGCCTTGTCGATGTTCAGTATATTGTCAGCATCAGTGTTAGTTGGATGTATGACGCTCTTTCTAGTCAATGTACTCATGACGACTACTCCTCTTCCTTTTCACCCTCGTGTTCGCCCTCTTTGTGCGGCATCGAATCGCACGCGTCAAAGATGGACTTCAGATAGTTAGCGACACGAGGAGCCGCCAGCTTAGAAAGATTCAACTCTTTGCACAAACCTTCAGAAGCTTCCTTGATGATTTCTTCTGGGTCCATGTCCCCATCATCACCACTGGCTTCCTCACCGTCGTCTTCACCTACACTCTTGTACGGGTCGAACTTCGGAGGTTTGTGTGAGATAGCTACTACAAGACCTGGCTTTTCCTCTTCGCCATCGTCTTTTTCTTCTTCATCGCCGATTCTCTTCGCCATGTTCAACATGTTTATTTCCTAATTTTTAAGAAGCGGGAGAATGGGGCCAGGTTTCCCCAGCCCCATTCAACAAGTTGGATTAGCTAGTCGGGAAACCGGAGATTGCCATGAACTTCCCAGGAGCAGAAAGAATGAACGCACCTCGGGTAAACAGACGCTGCGTGTAGGAAGTCCCCGTCGAATCACGCAAGTATTCAAGACCGTCGTAGTTGTCGGTATTGATGAGTTCCGCGTCATGCTTCAGCATGGGCCGGAAGCGCTTGTCGTTCCAAGGACCACCGTAGGCATTGCCTTGTTCAATCGTCGCATCAGGTACGATCTTCACTGAACCCTTCGGTCCACCCATAATCATGACGCCCTCGAACCCAATGTTGTACTCACCAACCTTGATTTCGATGGTCTTTACCGCGTCCTTGTTGCGCACCAAAATACCGTAGTCTTGCACGCTGGTGTAGATGGCATCGAAATGCGTCCCGTACTGATGAGCCTTCTGAGTAGCGTTGATAAAGATACCAGCATGGTCGAGACCAGAGCCAGTAGCATTGTAACGCAAACCAGAAAGTTCAGGAATACCATCACGGATGATGTTCTGAAACGAAACAGAGCCAGTAGGCGCCAAGAAAGGAACCCAGGCCTTCATTCCAAGCATGCAAAGAGGGCCAGCTGCCGCGTACGAACCCAGCGACGTGTAGGTGTTTACTGTACTGAACGTACTCTGGTACCTGTAGCCATTCCACACAACGTCATCGCCTACACCAGTGCGCCCGGCGGTACCAATGCTGGTACCAGAACCATCTGCAATCCCGTCCCCACCAGGGTTGGCAGGCCAGAGAGTATCGGTAGCCGCAACTACTGTAGAGCCGTCACCAGGAACGATGGTAACGATTCCGTTGTCAGTATCAAGGCCAGACACAGTCCAAACACCCTTCCAGGCGTTCGAAGTCCCGCCGCGCTGAGCAATGCTAGGAGACCCGCCAGCCGTAGAAGCAGCCGGGAAGAACACAATGTCGTCACCAACGCGGAAACGGTTGATGGTCGAAGGAGTGGCATAGAAGTTGTTCCACATCCCAGAACCGAGAGTAGTGCCGTTAGTCGCCTGGCTGATACCGGCAGCAACTACCGAGAAAGCTGCGTAGCTTCCAGGGAGAACGCTAGAAACACGCCCGGAACCGTCTTCAACCATCATGATCGAAATGCGCTGGCGCAAAAGTTCGATCTTCGACTTCCTTTCGTACTCGACCACGTCAAACACTTCGTCAGGACCCTTCGCAAAGCTCTGCAGAAGCGAAGTTCGATCCCACTGAGCAACTGCATCACAAACAGTGGAAGCCGAAATCCAACGATTACGAAGTGCCGAATTTCCAGTCGTGCTACCAAGTGCCTTTGCACTGGCAATGCTGAAAATAGGGGCAGCCGAACTACCAGTAGCGTACTCAACACGAGTAATGAACCCACGACCGTCGGGGTCCGATTCACTCTGAGCCATAACCGAAGCAGCCAGAGGAGCAACAGTCTCATCAGTCTCATACCAGAGCTGATGGATCATAGCCTCCTGGTGCTCAGTCACCATCTGGAAGACACCGTTTAGCGAACTATTAGCAAATGTCGCGCCCATCTTGTCACCTGTTTTTCAGTTGAATTCAGCCGTACAACACTCGTGTACAACCAAGGAGTTATTCAGGTGACGCGACTTCGCTAGCGTCCAGTGGCTTTGCCCTGCTTGGGCCGATAAAGAAAGTCTACCAGTGTAGTTTGGTGTGTCAACTCTATTTCTACGGAGTCCTCACCCCTCTAGTGTTCCAAGTATTTCCATACCTGCGCTTTACTGCAGCTTTAGCGTCTTGAGTCAACTCGTAGTAGCTCTTCTTCTTCTCTTCTGACAAAAGTACTGACCTTCCTCCTGCATCGTTGACCATCTCACTCGTGACCGTTCGAGGAGACCTACTAACTGAAGAAGCCGTCCGTGCGGACGTACTCTGTTGCTGCGCTACAGCTATACCAGCCTTCTTGTACCTTTCTTCGAATCGCGCGAGAAGTTCCTCTGGCTTCAGGCGAACTCCAGTTTTTACAAGTTCCTTTCGGTACTCTGCGTCCAAGTCCCCATAGGTCGGACGAACTGCACTGACCAAAGGAAAGTTTCCGGCCTTTACAAGCTTACCTACACCTTGGAAGTATGTAGCCTGAGCAGCTTCTTCTCCCTTGAGAAGTTCCTGGTTTCGCTTGGCCTCTTGAGCTTGAAGTTGCTCGCGCCTGATTTTCTCTTCGTTCTGCGCCCTCTGCTCCATCAGTTGACGCGCCCTTGCTTCAGAAACAGGAGGTCCACCTTCGTCAGCTTGCTGAAGTTCTTCTAGAAGGTCAATAACCCAAGTTCCTCTAAGAAGCTCCTCCTCGGTAATACCCGCAGCCTTGAGAATCTCTACTCGCTTTCCGCTAGATGTTGCCGCGCGAAGTCTGGAAGCCAGTTCGGTGTCTGCCTTCGTGCTCTGGAGAAGTTGCGCTTCTTTGTCTTTCAACGCTGCTTCACGCTTTGCGACAACTCTATTCTTTCGCGCAATCTCTGCCAGCCTTGCAGATAGTTCATCCTCTGGCTTTGCCTCGGTAGTTGTAGTAGCTACTGCTTCCCCTGTACCTGCACCTGAACCTACATCGGCATCTGCTTTTCCGACTTCAGTCTTGATGGGGATTTTGGTCTTTGCAGCAAGCTTCTCCTTCCAATCAGGAGCCCACCTCGCAGCAAGTCCTTTCGGACTATCCTCTTCGGTAGCCGCAACAGCAGCTTCAGTAGTTGCGGCAGTCGTATCAGTTACAGGTGCAGTAGTCGTAGTCGTGGTTTCGGTTTCGGTAGCCATTTTTCGGTTCCTCCAATTATCCTTGCGGTACGACAGTACCTACTTGTTGAATTGCGTTAGCATTGGGAAGTGGTGGGAGAGGCGCAACAGGTTGCGGTGTTGGAACAGGCTGAGCGGTCTTTCTCTGAGCCGCGCGAATCAGCTTTCTCAAGCACTCCATTTGCTCAGGTGACCTGTTACCATCCAGTAGCGCCTTGGAATACTGCTGTGTGCCAACAAGCATGATGGCGTTCAACCCATCAGGACCCATCAAAGGGCTTGGTGGTGAATATTCACCATCCAAGGCCTTCTCTACTAGTCTAATGGCCAAGTCTCTTGGCGCAGTCACACGGTCAGCAAATGCCGCGATGTCAGGCAAGTCCTCTTTCAGAACTCGCGCATAATCTATTGCGTCACCAAGACCTAGGCTCTTCAAGTCGTCCATTTGCTGCATCTTCCCAGATACAGTGTTCGAGAGCCCCGAAGTTACTTGGAAGCGGATGCGGTATTTGTTCTTCTCCATATCCACATCTTTCCATTTGATTTCCTCAAGGAACTCCGAACCAGGAGCCTTCACTACAATCGACTCGTTCTTGTAGTTCTCCGCGCAAAGTCCGATGTAAACCTTCGCCAGGTCCGACCATACTTTCTTCCAAGCATCAAAAGGAAGAGCCAGACGCGAGTCAGCAAAGTCGATGTATTCGCGCAAAGCCCCTTCACCATTGATTCCTACTGGCTTCTGCCCCGCCCCTACTGCCGCATTCACCCCAGACTCAACACCAGCCTGATTAGGAATAATTTGCATCTGCTGCAGTACCTGCTCGCTCACAGGATTCGGAGTTTCAATCTTCGGTTCCTGAGTACCAGACCAAGTTAAATCTTGGTAGGGCATGTTCGAGAGGTTCGTAATCATGGTGCTCTCATGGCGCATCACATGAGGAACTGCCCCTCGAAGTGACGCGTAGCACATCTGGACCAGCTGATTCTGCCAGCGATGATACGGTGAAAGAACCCGAGCAAGAGCCACACCACCAGCACCTCGGAAGTCTGGCGCCCATCGGTATAGTACGAGTTGATGATATGGATGGTCGTAGACTTCAGACTCCAGAGGTATGTTTCCCACACACATCACATACTTGCCCTTGGATGAGCCTTGAGCCCTCTTCCATCCACAAGTTACCTTGACAGTATCCAAAGTGGTCTGAGCCGATGAAGCCTCTACTCCCAGGATAATGGGACGATGCCAGTTCGGCGCGTTCATGATTTTGTCTGCTTGACTTCGATACAAGTCACACATCTGTTCGCGCGAAACTGCCTCTACTGTGTAGAGATGGGAAGGGTTCCCCCCTTCCTCGTAGTGCCAGAAAATCCCCATCGGGTCGATTCGTCTCTGGCGTATCTCTTTGGCGCCATCATCCCAGTATGGAAGAATCGCGCCAACTTCACAGGTACATGCGTCAATGAATACCCTCTGAGCAAGGCCTAGAGTATCCATGTCGTCATTCAAGCCGTCTATAAGACGCGTTAACTTCAGAGATTGCTGTTGAAGCTTCGAATCTCCTCCGACAGTCACAACTTTGCAGGCAAGAGGGCGACAGATGCGAGCAGCTGCTGAATCTACAATCTGTCGCGTTACGTTCCACCCCATCTGAGACATGACTTCTTCAATCGCAGAAGCCATACGTTCAGACTCGATGTTGTCTGAGTCTCCATACGTCCTAAGGACAATTGGCCGATTCCAGTACTGGCGCAATAGGCATCGCGTAAAGACCATTCTTGTCGCGTGCTGAATCTCTAGAGTTCGAACAGTTCTGTCTAGATTCTCAGGAATCTTGGTCCAACTCTCGGCAGCACTCTTTGTGAAATCGGGCATTGTAGACTCCTAAATCAAAACGTTCCCGGTGTGTGTCTCTGAGGACGGCCTTCGAGATGAATCTCAATCACTCCGTCCTTGTAGTACTTGGCACCTGCATCTCTAAGAAGTCTAAGGCGAATTTGCAAGTCAGTCAAAGGCATCGCGCCAGGAACTGACTTAATTGCACTTAGGTCTGCTGGCAGCGGCTCGTCTTCAGCGGCCTCACGCAAAACGCTTCCGAGGCCTCCTATCCTTCTGGTTCTTTGAGTTACGGCCTGTTCAAGAGCCTCCTGTTCAGCGGCAACAGAACGCTCGACTTCTTTCAGTTTCGCATCAATCTCCGCGTCTTCCTTACTTCTAATATCAGACTGCGGAACTGCGCGTCCCTGGTCTGCGTAGCAATTGCTACAATTGATGCCCATTACCCACTTGTACTCTGTAGACATACATGACCTACAAGGAGGGAGTGCGAATGTGCCTTTCACAACCTCCACCCTACGCTCTTCCAAGGGTTCGCTCTTTTCGCCTGTTTTTGTATCCATTGTCGTTTTCTCCGTTGGTCGTCTGTCTCAACTAGACTTAATGGGGCTTTGCTCAAGAAGTTGTACGCGCCATGATGGGCGTAACGCAAAGCAGCCATGATGTCGCTATGGTAGCTTTCAGGATTCGTGCAAATCTTGGCATCTCGCGCGATTAGGCCGATAGGATTGATCTTCAACCTCCCTGACCTGAACTCGTCATTCAAAAGCCTCGTCGATGTCTCCACACTCGTCGGCTTCAAAGTGAACTCTAACCCCCCAAGCCTCGGCTTCAAATGCTCCAACATCTTGTTCGCGCCAGCTCCACCTGTGTCAGCACAAATGGAAGACATCGGACGCCATCTATTGAATGAATCAAGTACCCTCGCGCAAAATGCCTCCGAGTCCTGCCGCGCTTCCCAAGACTCCCTCTCCCACAACTGATGCAATGGGTCGTCTATCATCCACCCAAGAACCACTAGAGCGTCTTTGTCGTTCCCTACCCTGGCCCCACCAATATCTACCCCCATCGCGTAGCGCCATTGCGGGGAATCTATGAGCGGCGGACCCTGGACAGGCCAGTTGTTCTCCCCCGCCCTGTAGCAGTACATCATCGTCTGAGGGTCGACTATAGCCAGCCCAAAGATTTCGCGCTGAATCAGAACCGCGTTGTTCGTCGGGTTCTCGAAGTCAATGGTGAAGCCTCTTAGCTTCATCGTGTCAATTATCTTCTGCCTTTCGATGAACGGGTTGTCTAAGAGCGTCCATCGTATCGGCTTGAAGGGATTCTCTGACTCCTTCGTCACTGTGTCCCACCAAAGACCAGCCTCTTGGTGAGGAGGAGTACCAGATAGCGTTATCGAACCCGCCCGGTCAATCAGAGTGGGCAGAATGGTCTTGTCCACCAAGGAAGTCAGAATCTCGTTCGAGAACTCCTGGCACTCATCTATGATGATGTCATCCCACCGATACCCCAACTTCCTACCTACGTCTTTTATGTCATCGCACCCAACTACCTGCGTCAGAGAGCCATTCTTCAGCTTCACCCAGAGTTCTGTCTTGTCGTGACTCTCCTCTTCAATACCCTTGGACTTCAAGAACTCCCTGTAGGGCTCGAAGAACTGCTGCTTCCCCAACATCCTGGTGTGGTGGATGTACAAGGTCCTATGACTAGAATTGGCTATCGCGCGAAATGCAGTGCGTATTTTGAGTCCGTCGGTCTTCCCTGCCCTTCTAGAACACATCAGAGCAATGGCGCGAGATTCGTCAATTACGAAGGACCATTGCTTGGGGAAACTGTCGGCTAGAGTTATCTCCTTCGCGTGATGAAGGACGCGAGAACGCTGGGCTTTGGCTAGGAAACTACCGTACATCAGGGCTCACGATGTTTCACGTGGAACATTTTCACTGGCCTTCTTCGCTGGCCTTCCCAGTACTCTACCGCGCGACCGTTCGACCACCTACATAAGTCGCAACTTAAACGCCCGTGTGTACAAGGCCTTCGTCCATCTGGAGCGTTAGGTACGTCCGCGCGGACGTACTCCTTATCTCTGCTGTCATCGGCAGAATCCAAAGCCGCTTCCGCCCACTTCCTCACGGCTTTGAGGTCAGCACTACAAGCCATCAAATGCGAGCCATGCGTAGGAATCTCAGCGCTGCAGATGGCAAGGACCACTCTGTCTATTCGCTCTTCGCGCGTCATTGCTTCACCTGTTCAAATAGGCTCAGGTCGATGATGGACTCCTCTGGCGCTCTCTTCTTTCCCCTCTCTATCGTAGTTCTGATTCTTTCCCACCAATACGGGACTGGCTCATCGCGCAATCTGGTGGCTGGAGCTATCCTGATGGCCTTTTCCCGTTCTTCGGGAGTCAGAGGAGTTCCATTCGACCATGTGGGTATCCAGTTCTTTAGCCTTTGGGCCTCAGCTTCAACCGCCTCTATTCTCTCGCGGTAGGTATTGGTTAGCTTACTTGTTTTGCCCACGCTTCTTCTTAGCCTCACGCTGTGTGCTAAGGGCAATCGCAATTGCCTGCGCTCTTGGACGCCCAGCCTTCATTTCTCGCGCGATGTTACGTCCTACTGCTTCTTTCTTGGCTGACTTTTCGAGTGGCATGCCTTCTTTCCTTCCTTTAGTGCTTTGGGAGTCAATTTCAGAATCTGTACTTTCACGATTCCATCACCTTGGACCAAGGCGCGAAGATACGCTTCCTGGGCTTTTGGAGAAAGCTGGGATAGGAAGTCACCTGAAATCTCCAACTTGATAGACGTACTTCGCGCCATGATTTGTTCCTCCTACTCAAATTTAGCCAGAACCCGAAAATACTCTTCCTCTGAAAGTTGTACGTTCTTGATGACGTATTTTTTGTCGGTTAGGCCCGTGCAGTTCCTGCAGTACGTGCAGTTCGTGCAGTACGTGCAGTTCGTGCAGTTCGTGCCGTACGTGCAGTTCGTGCAGTCCTTGCAGTTCATGCAGTACGTGCAGTTCGTGCAGTACGTGCAGTTCGTGCAGTTCGTGCAGTCCTTGCAGTTCATGCAGTACGTGCAGTTCGTGCAGTACGTGCAGCCCGTGCAGTCCTTGCAGTTCGTGCAGTACGTGCAGTACGTGCAGTTCGTGCAGTCCTTGCAGTCCTTGCAGTACGTGCAGAGCACGCAACGGAAGCAGCCGAAACTATCTCCGAAGTTCGGACGCTCAGAGTCCAGAAGTTCTAGGAGAGCATGTGTGTCTGCGTTGAGTAAAAATTCCTTTGTAACTTCCATGACTGTTCCTCTTACTTCTTGTCCTTCTTCTCGACTGCCTGCTTATCGTACTCGTAGATGACTGTCCCATTCCCAATCGGAATGCCTAGGAAGTCACCATGCAACATAAAGTAGTCCGCCGTCTTATCGAACGTCTTGACCGGTTGACCATTTGTGTCGACTATCCAAACCAAGACACTCTGGCCTGTTGGGTCCATCTCCATTCTTGAGACTAACGCGCCAGATGCAGTGCGTTGGTCCACGTGTACGCTCCCCTTGGACCCAATTCCAGGAATGTACCGAGGCTTTCCTTCTGCCCCGCTAAATACTACTGCTACGACTCGTTGTGCCATTGATTCCTCCGTTGCTTCTGTGCATTGAAAAATAGTGGAAAACCGTTTCGCGCCAAACATGCTGCGTCATGAGACCAGAAGAGGCAAGGTACTGGGGCAACATCAGGTAAAACCTTGGAAATCAGATGTGCACCAATCCCTAGCTTTCTGAAAGACTTAACTACATATACCCACACAAGCTTGCCATCTTGGGCATGAGCCCATCCAGTAAACAAGTCTGGGTCTTTTGAAATGACTGCTGTGATCGTAGTTCCCAAGTTCGCATGCAGTGCGTTTATAAGCTTCTTTTCTGCCTCGCGGACTTGAGACCAACCACTACCAATAAGCCCTTTTGTAAAGGATTTCATAATGAAATTCTCGTGGCAGGGCTTCGCTTGGATGAAGTCCATCGTCTCTATCACCTGAAAAGACGTCGGAGACACTTTAACTACTCCCCTCGTCTTTCTCACAGGGATGGCCATTCGCGCTAAGTAACGCGAAAGGATTCTCTTCGTAGCTCTCAAGAAGCTTCGCAACTTGCTCTGGAGTAAGAGATGCCGCGCGAAGTCCTATAGCTTTCAGCATCAAATCCGCCTTGTCTTTCTCAATTTTCCTGGAGACTTCTACCAAATCCACCAACTCCCCAACAGCCGCAGCCTCTCCCTTGGAGATGGCCTCAAGCCTATCCTTCTTCTCAAGCTCTGAGATTCTTCGCTCCAAAAGAGCTGAAGCACGGTCTAGAAGCGTTATAGCCATCGCCAATCCTTCAGAAGCGCGCCTAGAACGCATTTCAGGCCTTTCAGGCCTCCTGATACCACCAGCGCCGTCAACCCCCCTAAAGTGGCCTTCCCAGGAGCTTCCATGGCTATGCAGTCCCCCCAGAGACATCCACCGCGTGCTGATAGAGACCTTGAAGCATCTCGTCTTCTTCATTGCGTCCGCACGGACGTGACTTCACGAGTTGTTCCTCCTGGTCAAGCAAGAAAGCATTCCAAGTCTTGAGAGACTCCTTCAGGACAGAAGTTGTCGCGCGATTAGACATGATGTTCCTCCTCAGCCGAACGAAGAAAACCTACGACGATGTGGCGAAGTAGACTAGCGACAGAAGTACCGCTCTTTGAAGCATGAAGACGTAGTTTCATATCTACGTCCTCCTCCAAATTGAAAGTCCGGACCCTAGTCCTCCCCACCACGTTGAAGGCGGAAGAAGGAAGACGGTCTTCTTTGCTGGGCATACCGTAAACATAATGGGACTCATTATGTTTGTCAAGTTCGTAGCTCACATCATCCCCTGAAAGCCCACCAGTCCTTGTCGACTTCGGTAGTCGGCGTTATGGGCGGAACTATCCGGATTCTCTTCCGAGCCGGAGTCTGAAGTCTGAAGAGTCTCTATGCCAGGGTGCGTCTTCGCGCCCTGGTAGATACTTGGGTCTACTGTATTCTCTCCGGATGGGTCTACGTATTCTAGGTCTACCTTGAGTCTGTTTTTGTCACCAGTCCAATTACTGGTTTTGTCACCAGTCCAATCTAACGCAGTACTGTTTTTGTCACCAGTCAGTACTGGTTTTGTCACCAGTCCAATTGTCCCTTTTGATACCAGTCCGACTCGGCGTTTTTTGGCTTTGGTAGCCACCAGGGGCACTACAGGATTGTCACACATATCCATCCACGGATGATGCAGGAATACATACTGATTTGATGTGTCTTTTCGCGGGGTTCGCTTAACTAAACCGTATGATACCAACTCAGCGATTCCTTGAAAAATGGTATCTCTTCCCATACCTGTACGTTGCATTAGCGTTTTCACTCTGGGGTAGGACTCGCCTTTTTTCCAACAGAACCAGGCCAACTGAGAATAGGTAAGCTTTGCGCCCAAAGAGAGTTCAGGGCGTCGTAGTAGCCAGTTAGGGAGCTGTACGAAGGGGGACTCTGCTGAAGAGGAGTTGTCTACAACCTGGTCAAACTGGCCTTCGTCGACTAGGTCGGAGATCAGGCTGTCGCGAACGATGGAGTATGTATTTGTCCTACCTACTCGCCTATCCACGGTAATCAACCCACAGTGAACAACTTTCCCGTCACGTTCTTCACTGAACGTGGCTAGTTCCTGCAAAGCTCTCATAATAGAGCGCTTTACAGTCAGTCCTAGACGTTTGGCGATATCTAACTCAGATAGCCAGGCTGTGTGCCCATTAGCCGCTTGCATTATGATAGCTAGGACTAGCTTCGCAGTGCGTCCTAACTTGGCATTAGGCAGCGCAAGAAGTCGAACGGGCATCATTGCGAACTGCTTGCCAGTTTTCAGCGGATTGATGCCGATAGAACTTGACTCTTCTACGATCTCGTGCGAGTATCTCATCGTAACTCCTGTTTGGGGGACTGTGGCGTAACTCTCCCCGTTGATGGCCTCGTAACCCATCAATCATAAACCCCTCGCTCCTTGAGAACGAGGGGTTTTTGGTATCTAGAACACACACTCGACATGGGTTTCGTTCTTCTGATGGCTCGCGCCACTTCGTTGGGTTTCGTAACTTCCTTGGCTCACCTATTCCCCTTGGGTTACGCAATCGTCTTGGTGTGATCTAAAATTGGGCGCCTTGAAATCCTATTCTTCCTTCCGTCGACAAGCATTGCCAACGAGAGCCATTACGGATGCTATAGGCGTGTCTTGTAGTTAGGCCGAACAAGATCGCAGCCTCTTTTGGACTCATGCCCTCTTTCATCAGCGTTTTCATTCTTACTGCGTCTTCAGCAGACAGTTTTGCATTCGGATGTTTAGGGCCGTGGTTTGATCTTCCTTTATTGACCATATCTGCGGCATTATCGGCATAGTTCCCTAGGAAAAGATGATCTCCATTGACACAAGATCGAATGTCACACTTATGAAGCACTAGCAGCCCCTCTGGAATGGGACCGTGTCCCTGCTCCCAAAGCCAACGAGTTGCTTCTACAGGATGGCCTGTCTCGTTATGAAACTGACCATATCCCGCTGTCCCACACCTCCCAATCCATAGATGACACCTCGTCCCTAGAACAGGATGAGCCGTATCCGACTCAACTACGAAATCGTAGAAATGTTCGAGTAAGGATGCTTTCGTGTGCGTTTTGTGGTATGTCTGATTTGCCATTTGGATGTTCCTCCGGTGGTGCTAAAGCCCCGAATTTAGGTATGAGGCATTCGTACTTAGGTTCGGGGCTCGCTTTTTGTGTCCTGCCTCCATGAAGTTTCGGCTTCAGTCTCATCGGCCAAGACTTGCGGAAGGAGCCGGTCCAGCTCCTTTACCCTCTCTGCAATTGCCTCTAATCGCACGATTGCTTCGATCTTCTGTATCGTTCCGGGAGGCTTTCGTAACTGTAACCTTAGCCTTCGTATCGCCCCCCGTAGTTCCCGCGTGCTTGCCATTGCGTTCCTCCTGTACATGCGCTGCCCTCAGTAGCCTTAGACATGTCGGACATCCATCACAAACTGCCCAATTACCTTCAGAACAGTAGCAATGGTTTCCACATATCGAACAGTAGTGAACCCCAATCTCCCCTCCCCATCCACTCATGGCTTTACTCCACTGTCGACCGACTGATCCCATTCCTTCAACACCCGATCTACTTTAGGTATTACGGCCAAACGCGTAAACTCGCTGATTGATTGACCTACCATCGTGGCGGCTGCCTCTACCCTCCCCCTCTCCGAATCGTTCAAACACATCGCTACTATGTTGTGCCTTCGATCTTCTCTCAAAAGAAGAGGCCTTCCCGTTTTCTTTTTCATCGTCCGTTCCTCCTGAAATTAGAGTACCACTAGCTGTGTGTGTGTCAAATACTTTTTATACAAATTTATCTATCCACAGCTTCGCTATAATGCGGAGCTACTAGCCGGCCTATTTAGGAGCTGCTTGAGCAGACCCAATCACAAATTCAGACTTCTTGACTTCTTTCTTTGTTTCCTGATCTCTGAACTTTGCAGCACTGCTTTCTCGAACAGCTGTTACATCCTCAAAGTTCCCTATGCGGAAATGTAGGTAGCTTAGAAGAACTACTATGGCTGCAATGCCCCCTAGAAGATAGTACACACGCAAGTTTAGCTTGTTGATCTTAGCAAGAACAGCTGCGTTACTCTTCTCTATCGACTGACGTAGTCTAAATCCTGCACCACTAGGATCTTCCCAACAAGACCACATATGATCTGTTCCCGGCGTCTTGTTTGATGTGTAAGCCATTGGTACTACCTCTACTTCTAAGCTCACTGCGTTTTCGTCGATCACCAAAACGGCACGTAACGAGTGATGCTATTGACTGTGACAGTAAGCCAACCTTGAACACCAACGTGAGATCCAGTGGGGCCTGAAGACAGAACTACTCCAACAGCCCCAGCTGCGGCTTGCCCAGTAAAGTCTTGAAAACCTTGGAAGCCCTGAGTTCCTACAAGTCCTTGAAACCCCTGGAACCCTTGGAACCCTTGGAACCCTTGGTTCCCCTGAAATCCTTGCCACCCTTGGAACCCCTGGTTCCCTTGGTTTCCCTGCCAACCCTGGAACCCTTGGAACCCCTGCCATCCTTGGTTCCCCTGAAACCCCTGCCAACCCTGGAACCCCTGCCACCCCTGGTTCCCTTGGAACCCCTGCCACCCTTGCGGCCCCTGTGGACCCTGTACTCCAAAATTCCCTATTCCTTGAAACCCCTGCCATCCTTGGTTTCCCTGGTTCCCTTGATTTCCTACAGTAAGGATAGGAGGAAAATTGTCGTTGGAATAAGGCGCATTGGGAAAATCATCGGATGCCATGTTTTTACCTCGTCAGTAGGTCACATAAGTATTCTATATCTGCAATCTTAATTGTCTACTCATCTTTGTTGGTCTCGAAGAGAACGATAGAACTTTAGATCTTCAGCAGAAAAAAATCCTTCGGGTCCTCCAGGAATAGGTACACCCCTCGATTTCGCCTCAGTTTCAACAGTCGCACCATGTGACCAACGCTTCCATGTGTTACCCCCATGGCGTACAAGTACGTAGTTGTCTGATTGAGGTAGGACTGTCTGAAATCGAGTGCGTCCCAGAATGAAATCTTGGTCTTCTCCTAAACTG
>Ga0182017_10001389_pt1 | contig 18611 bp, 16 predicted proteins | sample 712E3DmetaG_FD_120492 | JGI IMG/M metagenome (GOLD analysis project Ga0182017, IMG submission 120492) | Permafrost microbial communities from Stordalen Mire, Sweden - 712E3D metaG | ecosystem: Environmental > Terrestrial > Soil > Wetlands > Permafrost | place: Sweden: Stordalen | collected... | reverse complement strand
GTCGAATCTGATGTGGCACATGATTCGCGCCTTCCACCACGCCGGCCGCTGCGTCGACTGCGGCGAGTGCCAGCGGGCCTGTCCCGAGGGCGTGCCCATGCACCTGCTCGACCTGTGCCTGGCCGAGGACGTCGAGGAGCTGTTCGATTTCAAGACCGGGCTCAAGCAGGGCGGCAAGTGGCCATTCTTGCTGTTCAACCCGGAAGATCCTGATAGCTGGCTGGGAGGACCCCATCGTGGCTGATGGCATGAGGATTTCTCGCGAGTCGCTGCTGGCGGCGCTTCGCAAGCGGGGCCCGCTCTGGGCGCCCAACGATGCCGGTCACTGGACTACGGTCGAGGCGCTGCCCGAACTGGGCCCCATCCGGCCGCGGCGACCGGTCAAGGATCTGTTCGCGCCGCCCCGGCGCGAGATCGCGCGCTGGAAGCCTGGTTCAGGCCCGGCCGATATCGAGCCCGCTCTTCCCGACGAAACTCCGGGCAGCGTGTTCGGGGTCCGGCCCTGTGATGCGCGGGCACTGCTGCTTCTCGACCGTGCTTTCTTGCAGGCGCCGTATGTGGATCCGCACTACAAAGCCAGACGCGAAAGCCTTCTATTGATCGGCGTCGCCTGCCAGCCAGGGCCCAACTGCTATTGCGGGGTTTTCGGTTTTGGCCCTGATGACAAAGACGCGGTCGATGTCATGCTGACAGCGCAAGCGGACGGCTTCGTGGCCCAGGCCGGGAGCCCGCGCGGCCAGGCGTTCCTGGCCACTGTGCCGGCGGGCGCGGCCGTGCCCGTGACGGCACCGCGGCCCGGCCCGCGGCCCGAGTGGTGGACCGGCCTGCCCGACCCCAAGGCGTTGTACGCGAACTTCGACCATCCCATCTGGCGCGAGCTCGGCACCTCCTGCATGAACTGTGGCGTGTGCACCCAGTATTGCCCAACCTGCCAATGTTTCACCGTCGACGACGAATCATTCAAGGGCGAGATCCAGCGTCTGCGCATCGTGGACAACTGCCAGCGCTCGGACTTCACCCGCATGGCCGGCGGCCACAACCCGCGCCAGGTTGCGGCCAGTCGCCTGCGCCAGCGCATGCTGCACAAGTTCTCCTATATGCCGACGCAGAACCCGGGCCTGGTCGGCTGCACCGGTTGCGGCCGTTGCGTGGAGCTGTGCCCGCTCGACCGGCACCTGTTCGCCGACGTGTACGAGATCATGAAGCGTATCAACCAGGAGGCCGAACGTGTTGCGTGATCCCTTGCTGCCGCTGCCTGCGCGAATCAGCGAGCGCGTCGACGAGACCGCGGACACGGTCACCTTCCACTTCGAGCTGCTCGACGAGACCGAGCGCAAGGCTTTTCGCTATCTGCCCGGCCAGTTTGCCGAGATCTCGGCCTTTGGCGAGGGCGAATCCACCTTTGTCATCGCCGGCGATCCGGCCAAGCCCGAGCGGCTGACCGTCACTACCAAGCGGGTGGGCGCCCACACCGAGGCCCTGCACCACCTCTACGCGGGTGCCATCATCGGGTTCCGGGGCCCCTACGGCAAGGCGTTCCCGGTTGCCGAATGGAAGGGCAAGAACATCGTCATTGCGGGCGGTGGCATCGGCCTGGCGCCGCTCAAGCCCATCATCTGTCATGTGCTCAATCAACGGGCCGACTACGGCAAGCTGACCATCGTCTACGGCGCGCGCAGTCCGGGCGATCTGATGTACGCGGCGGATCGCGAGATCTGGGCCAAGGCGCCCAACACCGAGTTGGTGGTCACGGTGGACAAGGGCGACGCCAACTGGAAGGGGCGCGAGGGCTTCGTGCCCAGCGTGCTACGCGCGACCGCGCCCAAAGCTGAGAACGCGGTGGCCATCACCTGCGGCCCGCCCATCATGATCAAGCTGACCCTGCCGGTGTTCAAGGATCTGGGCTTTGTCGCCGAGCGCATCTTCACCACCCTGGAAATGAAGATGAAGTGCGGTCTGGGCCAGTGTGGCCGCTGCAACATCGGCCCCTTCTACGTGTGCAAAGACGGGCCGGTTTTCTCGGTGGCGCAGCTACAGCAACTGCCGCAAGAGTTCTAGCCAGGATCTCGCGGGGCGCGACCCAATGTCGTGCTGGTTACCTATTCCACACAGAGGCACAGAGAACGCAGAGATCGGAGGAGAAGAAAGGGTTCGGACTGCGCTGGATCTAACCCTTCCGTTTCTCCTCCGGCTCTGCGGACTCTGTGCCCTCTGTGAGAAATAGCTAACTTGAATCCCCGGACCATGCGATGCTGCTTAGCGTTCCAAACTAAGCGTGAACTGGTTCGCGTCGTCGGTCATGAACAGGTCGAGGTAGGGCGAGTAGGTCTGGACGCGAATCTCTTTCTTGCCATAGTCGAATTCCAGCACCCGCAGATAGCCACTGCCACCGAGACTGTCAGCCCACTGATAGTCGGAGAGCATCTGGTGAACGGGTGAGCCGTCGGCCCGAAGGCTGGTCAGCCGGGCAGCCCCGTTGTCGTGGCCACAGAAGACGAGGCGTACATTCGGGTTGGGCACGATGAGTTTCTGCCAGATATCCTCTCCGTCATTGATGCCCTCGTTGGGCGTAAAGAGGTAGTACCGTGGGTACCAGGCTTGCGCCGACCCATAGAGAGCGTAGTTGTAGCGCGTTCCGTCTCCGTACAGGTACGCGTGGGTCACAATGATCGTGGGAAGCGCCGGATAGGCCTTCAATACCCCATCGGCCCAGGTGAGAACGGCGTCGCGCGGGCCGAATTCCAGGCCCAAGACCAGCCATTTCTGCGGCCCGATGTCGACCAGGGCATAGTTGTTTTCGATCTGGCCCGCAGTCATGGTTCCGGTGATCCACGGCATGGTCGTGGGGGCAAAGTAGTTGTCGATCGGCCCCCCACGATTGTTGTCGGTGTCGTGGTTGCCCGGGACAATGACATAGGGAACCAGGGCCTTGTCCAGAAGTCGCATGGACGAGTTGGCGACCGTCCACTGCGCCGGGTCGCCCGGCCCGTCGACCAAATCGCCCACGTGCAGCACCGCCGCGACGTTGCGAGCAGGCTTCTGCTCGACGATCCAGCGGGTCTGGGCAGCAAAAATGTCGGGGTGGCTGGACGAGTAGTATTGCGTGTCGGGCAACACCACAACCGTGACCGGGGCTGGTGGGATCCTCAGGTCAGCAGCGTAGGCGTCGCTGGAGACTGTGCCGGCATCGGTAGCGGCAAACGTGTCGGCTGGAGGAGCTGTGTCGCGATCAGTGTCAGCCGCGACGGACGTGTCGGCTGGAGTAACCGTGTCGCCGTCAGTGTCAGCCGCGACGTACACATCGGGCGAAAGACCAGCGTCGACCTCGGCCTCGGGCAAAACGGAACTCGCGTCAGCCTCGCCTTCCCCTGGCCAGTCCGCGTCGCGGGTTGCGGGGCTGACAGACTCGCTGCCGCACCCGGCAACAAGGACCGCTAACCAGCCCGCTGCCAGGCAGGCCGAAAGTCTGAACGAAGTGCGAACCATGGGGTCGATTATGCCCGTCTTTCGGGACCGCGCGGAACTGAATTCTCTGGTTTCGAGTGCAAGGCTTGCGGGTGGCGCGTCGGATGTCTAACCAGGATTTCGCGGAGCGCGATCCAATACGGTGCTGGTTACCTATTCCACACAGAGGGCACAGGGAACACAGAGATCGGATGAGAAGAAAGGGTTCGGACTGCGCTGGATCTAACCCTTCCGTTTCTCCTCCGGCTCTGCGGCCTCTGTGCCCTCTGTGAGAAATAGCTAACTTCAATCCCCGGAACACGCGATGCCGGCTAGCGCCCACCTGCTCAAGAAGTCGTCAGAATTTCCGCGGTCACGTGTATCATGCGCAGTCGAGCGCGGGCCCAAGATGGTACTCGCGCTGTCCAAGCTCCTGGCAGCCAGCACAAAAGGAACTCATATGGCCGGACCAACCCCTCCCTCAGCCTCTCTGCAAGCATCTCCCGCGAGCGACAAGCCCAGGAGCTATCTCGGCCCCCTTGCGGTTCTCTCCACCCTGTTCTTCATGTGGGGGTTCATCACCTGCTTGAACGACATCATCATTCCCCACCTGAAGGTGGTCTTCGACCTCAACTACGCGCAGGCGATGATGATCCAGTTCGCGTTCTTCACCGCCTACTTCATTGTGTCGCTGCCCTCGGCCCAGATCGTCCGCCGGGTCGGCTACAAGAACGGCATCATCATCGGCCTGGTGGTGGTGGGGCTCGGTTGCCTGGCCTTCTATCCGGCCGCCGGAATCCGCTCCTACGCGATCTTCTTGCTCGCCCTGTTCATCCTGGCTGCCGGAATCACTCTGCTCCAGGTGGCGGCCAACCCGTTTGTTGCCATTCTTGGCAAACCCGAGACCGCTTCCGCGCGTCTGACGTTGACCCAGGCCTTGAATTCGCTGGGCACTACTGTGGCGCCGTTCTTTGGCTCTGCGCTCATCCTGGCAACCGTGGCCAAGTCGGCCGACGAGCTGAAAGCCATGGCCCCTGCCGCGCGCGAGGCCTACCGGCTGGCCGAGGCAGCTTCGGTGCAGAAGCCCTACGTGGGACTTGCCATCACGCTCTTCATCCTGGCGGTTGCCATTGCACTGTCGAAACTCCCGAAAATCGGCGATGCTGAAGCAGCCGCGGCCCAGGGTGGCGGATCCGCAGGCCCCAAGAGCGCCTTCGGCTATCGTCACCTCATGCTGGGCGCAGTCGCCATCTTTGTCTATGTGGGGGGCGAGGTGGCGATCGGCAGCTTCCTGGTCAACTATTTGAAAGAGCCCGCCATCGCGGGTCTGCCGGAGAAGGTCGGCGCCACCTACCTGCCCTACTACTGGGGAGGCGCCATGGTGGGCCGGTTCCTGGGCACGCCGCTTCTGCGATACTTCAAGCCGGGGCGCATCCTTGCGCTATTCGCCTGTGTCGCAGCCCTGTTGGTGGTGACCACCATGACCACCTCGGGATCTGTGGCCATGTGGTCCGTGCTGGCCGTGGGGCTGTTTAATTCGATCATGTTCCCGACCATCTTCACCCTGGCCATTGCCGGCCTAGGCAAACACACCAGCCAGGGATCCGGCATCCTCTGCATGGCCATCGTGGGCGGCGCCCTTGTCCCCGTGATCCAGGGAGCGATTGCCGATCGGATCGGCATTCACCACTGCTTCATCATTCCCGCGCTCTGCTACCTGTACATCGTTTGGTACGGGTGGAAAGGCCACATTCCCCGCCCGGGCCAGAGCGCAGCCCACAATCCCGCGACAGCCGCATGAGGTCGTGGCCGTGGTCGTGGCCGTGGCCGTGGCCGGAGTGATCCCTTTGGTTGCGGCCGTCAGGCTGCGATGTGTCCTCTGTGTTGAATTCCTGATCGGTATCCCTCGTGAGCCAGCAGCCAGCGCTTGCGGCGTAAACCGGAAGAGTAGCCGCCCAGCTTGCCGCCCGCCGCAAGCACGCGATGGCAGGGAATCATGATGGGGAGTGGATTCGCGCCGATCGCCTGACCTACTGCTCGGCTGGCGCTTGGCATGTGTAGCCTGCGCGCGATTTGACCGTAGGTCGTCGTGGTGCCCGGCCGGATGCGGGCGACTTGGCGCCACACCGCCTTCTGAAAAGCAGTTCCGCGCGCCGCCAGCGGCGGCAGGGGCGGCAGTGGAATTTTGAGATGGGAACCCTGGGAGGGTTCCCAAACCCTCCCGCGATGGTGCGCCGCCGGCGAAGCCGGCGGGCTCCCCACGCGACCGGCGAAATAGGCACGCAGCCAGGCCATGCCCTTGCGCAGAGACCGGCGTGCCCGACTGATCTCCGGGCCACGGACGAGCGATGTAGGTAGAGGTAGGTTTGTCCAGCTCAGAGCCACGAGCCCATCTACGCAGGCTTCAAGTCGCAATGTGCCAATTGGCGAATCAACCATGAAGCATGTGTGGAACATCGAGAATCCAACTTGTCAAGCCCATGTAAGCAATACATGTACCACATGAGGCTTTTGCCTTCCCCGGCGCGCCTCCCGATGCTATCAAGAAGAGGGCCGAGCCACCGATCGTTGAGGCAAAGAGCACGCCACCAGACAGCAGGGCAGTGACGCAATGTCCATGGAGATAAGGCAGCAGCTGAAGTTGTCGCAACAGCTCGTGATGACGCCCCAGCTACAGCAGGCCATCAAGCTGCTGCAGCTTTCCCGGGTCGAGCTGGTCGACGTGGTTCGCGAGGAGCTGCTCGAGAATCCGGTGCTGGAGGACTCGGTCGAGATTGCTGCGGAACAACAGAAGCCTCCCACGTCGACCAGCGAGGCACCGTCCGCAGCCGCGGCGTCGGAGGCCGAAGCCGAACGCGCCGGCGAGACCGAGATTCTGGTGGCGAGAATGTCCGAGGACAAGATCGACACCACGACCGAGGTCAAGCCCGACACTCGGTCTGGGGACGCGGTTGCAGATTTCGATTGGGACACCTATCTGGAGTCCCAGTCGAATGCCCCGCCCATGCCGACCTACCGGCCGAACACCGAGGATCTTCCCTCCTTGGAGGCCACGCTTACCCGGGGCACGTCACTTTTCGACCATCTCGAGTGGCAGCTCAAACTGTCGCGTGATTTTTCCGACGAAGAGGAAGGGGTGGCGCTGCTCATCATCGGCAACCTGACGCCCGATGGATATCTGGACGCGCCGCTAGACGAGATCGCCGAGGAGGCGGGCGTCACGGTGGAACACGCGGAGGAGATTCTGAAGCGGGTTCAGGAATTCGATCCACCAGGCGTGGCCGCGCGCAATCTGCAGGAGGGCCTACTCATCCAGGCCCGCTACATTGGCGCTGATGACGATGTGCTGGTGGGCATGATTACCAAGCACCTGGGGAACCTCGAAAAGAAGAACTATGCGGTGATCGCCAAGGACTTGGATCAACCGCTGGACGAGATCTACGAAGCGGCCAAGGTGGTGATGGGCCTCGATCCCAAGCCGGGCAGCGCGTATTCCGACGAGGAGCCGACCTATATCACGCCCGACGTCTACATCCAGAAGGTCGGGGAAAAGTACTTCGTGGTGGCCAACGACGACGGTCTTCCCAAGCTGAAAATCTCCGATTTCTACCGCATGGCGCTCTCCAAAGGGCCCAAGGCGCGCGAGTACATCCAGGAACGTCTGCGCAGCGCCCAGTGGCTGATCCGCTCCATCCAGCAACGCCAGCGCACCATCGTGCGTGTCACCGAGTCCATCTTGAAGTTCCAGCGTGACTTCTTTGAGAAGGGCGCGGCCTTTCTCAAGCCGCTCATCTTGCGCGACGTGGCCGAGGACATCGGCATGCACGAATCGACCGTGTCTCGGGTCACCACCAACAAGTACGTGCACACCCCGCAGGGCATCTTCGAGCTGAAGTACTTTTTCAACTCGGGGATCACCCGCAGCGACGGTGATGACCTGGCATCTGAGGCGGTCAAACTCAAGATCAAGCAGATCATTGAAAGCGAGGACGTCAAGCACCCGCACTCGGACCAGCGGATCGTGGAGCTTCTTGGCAACCAGAACATCGAGATCGCTCGTCGCACGGTCGCCAAGTACCGCGAGCAGTTGAGGATTCTTTCCAGCAGCAAGCGCCGGCAGGTCTTTTGACCTCGCAACAACGGCCAAACCCGAACCCCCTTGGATGGAGGCACACTGTATGCAGATTTCGACGACGTTCCGCCACATGGAGGCTTCCCCCGCGGTGAGAGAGTATGCGGAAGAACGATTGGACAAGATCCGCAAGTACTTCCAACGTGAACTTCTGGCTGCCCACGCGACCTTCTCCGTGGAACGCAACCACAACCACACCGCCGAGTTTTCCTTGACCCTGCCCAACGGTATCGTCTTGCAGGCGCGTGAGACGACCGAGGACATGTACTCATCGGTGGACCTGGCGGCAGCGCGCATCGAGCGCCAGGTGCGCAAGTGGAAGGAGAAGATTCGCACCCACAAGCCGCACGGTGGACCCAGCTTCTCCATCCGTCAGGCCGTGATCTCGCCCGAGTCGTTCGAACCCCAGCCCGGTGACGACAGCGAGGCCGACAAGGGGAAAGCGACGTTGGGCAAGGTGCACGTGGTGCGCGAGCGGACCCTGGAGGTGCGCAACCTGGCGGTCGAGGATGCCGCCATGCAGCTTAACCTCATGGAAAAAGAGTTCCTGGTGTTCACGGATGTGGACACCAACACCATTTCGGTCATATATCGCCGTAAGGATGGCAACTACGGTCTTATCGAGACCGGAGCCTCTGCTCCCGGAACGTAAGATTGGAAATAGCCCCCGGACAGCCGGAGCGCAGATGAAGGTCGTGGATTTTCTTCACTCGAACTGCGTCATCCCGACGTTGCGGGGCACCAGCAAGAGTGAAGTTCTCACCGAGATGGCGCAACACCTGGCCCAGGTGCAGCCCCGGATCGATGCCGTGGCGCTGGGACGTGCGCTGGAGGAGCGCGAGCTGCTTGCCTCGACCGCCATCGGGGATGGCATCGCCATTCCGCATGGCAAGTTGGACACGGTGGACGTTCTGATGGGCGTGCTGGGACGCTCGGTTCCCGGGCTGGATTTTGATTCCATCGACGGCAAACCCACCCATCTGGTGTTCATGCTGGTGGCGCCCACGGCCTCCACCGGGGCTCACCTGAAAGCGCTGGCGCGCCTGTCGCGGCTGTTTCGCGACGCTGGCTTTCGCCAGCGCCTGATTGATGCGCCCGACGGGGATACCATGTTCAAGACCATCGAAGAAGAGGACGCCAAGTATTGAACGGCACCACGGCGCTGTCATCCAGTCTGACGGTGCGCTCTCTGCTGAGCGAGAGTGCAGGGCTTAGACTGGTTCTGCTGGCGGGTGAGGCAGGGCTGGGGCGTCGCATCGCCGTCAACCGCGTGCAGAAACCGGGGCTCGCGTTGGCGGGCTTCGTGCGCCAAGTGCAGCCCGAGCGGGTTCAGATCCTGGGCGCCACCGAACTATCGTACCTGGCCAGCTTGCCACCCCAGGAGGCCCGCCACGGCATCGAGACCTTCATGGCCATCGAACCCGCTTGCATCGTCATCACCAAGGGGCTCGATGTTCCGGCCGAGCTGTTCGACGCCGCCAACCGCCTGGGTGTGCCGCTGCTGCGCACACCGCTGCGCTCGTCGGCCGCGATCGAGGCCATTCAATCCTTCATCGAGCGCGAGCTGGCGCCCTCGGCTAGCATCCACGGCGTGCTCATGGATGTCCTCGGCATCGGCATCCTGCTCATGGGCAAGAGCGGCGTGGGCAAGTCCGAGGCAGCGCTGGAATTGGTCATGCGCGGACACCGACTGGTGGCGGACGATCTGGTCGAGGTGCGCCGCACGTCGCACAACATCCTGGTGGGCTGGGCGGCCGAGCTGATCAAGCACCACATGGAGGTGCGCGGGGTCGGCATCATCAACATCAAGGACATGTTCGGCGTGGCGGCGGTGCGCGACGAGAAGAAGATCGAGTTGGTGATGGAGTTGGTGCGCTGGGAGGAGTCGGAGTCCGCCGACCGGATCGGGCTCGACGATCAGACGCACCTCATTCTCGACGTGTCGGTGCCACTTTTGCGTATCCCGGTGAGCCCGGGGCGCAACGTGAGCTCACTGGTGGAGGTGGCGGCGCGCAATCGCTTGCTACAGATGCGCGGCCACCATTCGGCGCGCGAATTTCAGGAGAGATTGGACCAGGCCCTGGCCGATGCGCAGCAACGACGCTTCCGCGACGACGTGGAGTGAGTGATGAAGCTGGTCGTCATCACCGGCGTCTCGGGTGCGGGCAAGAGCACGGCCAAGAGCGCGCTGGAAGACCTGGGTTTCTACTGCGTCGACAACCTGCCCATGACCCTCATGCCGCGCTTCATTGAGCTCTTGGCCGGGCGGGAAGAGGTGACACGCGCAGGGTTGGTGGTGGATGCGCGCAGCGGGGAGTTTCTCACCGACTCCGCGCGCGTGCTGTCCGATCTGCGGGCCGCCGGGCACTCCATCGAGGTGCTTTTTCTGGACGCGCCTGACGAAGTGTTACTGCGTCGTTTCTCCGAAACGCGCCGCCGCCATCCCCTGTCGGGAACCGACATCCGCGCGGGGATTCACGCCGAGCGCATGCACCTGGCCGCGCTTCGCCAAGAAGCCACCACGGTCATCGACACGGCTGAGCTTACCGTGCACGGGCTGCGCGCGATGGTGCTGGGCCGCTACGGCCGGGCTGAGGGCAACCTCTCGGTCACCATGGAATCTTTCGGTTTCAAGTACGGGTTGCCCAGCGAGGCCGACATCGTGCTCGATGTTCGCTTTCTGCCCAATCCGTTCTTTGTCGCCGCGCTTGCCCCACTCTCCGGCGAGGACGAGAGCGTGCGCAGGTTCGTCCTCGACAACCCGGAGACACAGATCTTCCTGACCAAAGCCGAGGAGCTGCTCGCGCTTTGCATCGCTGCGTTCGAACGCGAAGGCAAGACCTACGCGACCGTGGCGATTGGGTGCACCGGCGGCCGCCATCGCTCGGTCGTCATTGCGGTCGAGTTGGCGCGTCGCCTGCAGGCCTTTCACGTCGAGGTCCGGCACCGGGACATTGGGCGTGGGCGTCCAGCGTTGCCCGAGGCACGAACATAGTCGCGTGGGGAGCCCGCCGGCTCTGCCGGCGGCGTACCATCGCGGGAGGGCATGGGAACCCTCCCAGGGTTCCCATTTCAGATAGAGCCACAACAACATCGCGTTCGTGCCCAAACCGGGTACAATCAATGGGCCAGCATGTCCACCCAGCCGACTAGGACGCTCAAGCCATTGGTGGGAGTGGTGGTAGTCTCCCACGAGCAGGTGGCCTTCTCTATGCTGGAGGCGGCCCGCCGGGTGGTCGGTACCTTGCCCGGGGTCACGGTGGCTTGCGCCTCAGCCGCTGACGACAGCGCGGCAATTACCCAGCGGGTCGCGCGGGCTTGCAGCGAGGTCGATGACGGCGCCGGCGTGCTCATCATGGTGGATGTCTATGGGTCGACGCCGTTTCACGTGGCCATGTCGATGCTCGACGGGACAGGGGCCGCCGAGGTGTTGTGCGGCGTGAACCTGCCCATGCTGCTCAAACTTGCCACGATTGATCGCACGCGGATTTCTCCGGCGGAGATGGCTCAGGAGTTGTGCGAGGCTGGCCGTCGCGCGATTCGGATTGGCTCGGAGCTGACCGGCAAGATCGTCGTGGGAGGGATACGCTGACGTGGGGGATGGTAGCCAGGCGCAACGCTCGGTCAAAATACGCAACCGCCTGGGCATGCACGCGCGCGCCGCGGTCAAGTTCGTGCAGCTCGCCAACCACTTCGATTCCGAGATCAACGTGCTCAAGGATGGCGCGGAGGTCAACGGGAAGAGCATCATGGGTCTGCTTACCCTGGTGGCGGCCTGGGGCAGCGAAGTGACCGTCGCGGCCAGTGGAGTCGACGCGGATCAGGCGGTGGATGCGTTGGTGGCGCTGGTGAGCGACGGCTTCGGCGAAGGGGTGTTCAGTGCTTAGGCTGGCAGGCGTGGGCGCCTCCCCGGGCATTGCCATGGGGGTGGCGCATTTTCTGGGTGGCCGGGTGGAGGTGCAGGAACGCCGCATCTTCACCGACGAGGTGGCCAATGAACTGCGTCGCTTCGAGGACGCCATCGGCCGCAGTGATGCGCAGTTGCGGCGCATCCAGCAGCAGATTGCCGAGCAGGAGGGCGACGGCCAGGAGTACCGCATCCTCGAAGCGCACCGGATGATGTTGGCCGACGTACACCTGGTAGAGGAGACGCGGCGGATCATCAGCTCCGACCAGGTTTCGGCCGAGTGGGCGTTGCGGCGGGCGCTCGACCAAATCCAGGCGGTGTTTGCGCGCATCGAAGATGCCTATTTCCGCGAGCGGCGCAGCGACATCGACATGATCGGCGAGCGCATCTTGCGCAATCTGCTGGGCATGACGCCGCCCGGGCATGAGGGCGTGCCCAAGGGCGCGGTGGTGTTTGCCCACGATCTCTCGCCTGCCGACGTGACCCAGCTCGGCCGCGCGGGGGTCAGCGGCTTTTTCACCGAGGGCGGGGGCAAGACCTCGCACGCGGCCCTGGTGGCGCGCGCGCTGGGCCTGCCTCTGGTGGCCGGGGTGCAGGGGTTCATCAAGCATATCCGCACCGGGATGACCGTGATCGTGGATGGCGCTCGCGGCGAGGTCATCCTGGAGCCCGACTTCGAGGTGCAGGGTCGCTACGCCGACCGGGCCGCGCGCGATCTGGTGCAGACCGAACGCCTGGCCAAGGCGCGCGAGGCGCCCGCCATCTCGCTCGATGGGGAGCGGGTGCACCTCTATGCCAACGTGGAGTTGTTGGAAGAAATTCCCATCTCGGTCGAACTGGGCGCCGACGGAATAGGTCTGTTTCGCACCGAATTCCTGTATCTGGAACGCAGCACCCTGCCCACCGAGGAAGAGCAGTACCAACACGCGCTGGCCGCCTTGCGGGCCATGGATGGCCGCGACGTCTGCTTCCGCAGCTTGGACTTGGGAGGGGACAAGCTGCCCACCTCAGTGCGCATTCCGGCGGGGAACAATCCCGCGCTTGGCCTGCGCTCGATCCGCTATTCCTTGTGGCGGCGTGACGTATTCAAGTTGCAGTTGCGCGCCTTCTATCGGGCTGCCTCGGTCGGCCCGCTGCGCATAATGTTCCCGTTGATTTCCGGCGTGGCCGAGCTGCGCACAGTACGTGAGTTGTGCTCCGATGTTTGTGCGGAACTGCAGCGCGACGGGCTGGAGCACAATCCCGAGGTCCCTCTCGGCGTGATGATCGAGACACCCAGCGCGGCGGTTATCGCTGACCTGTTGGTCGAGGAGTGCGATTTCCTTTCCATTGGAACCAACGACTTGATCCAGTATGCGCTGGCAGCTGACCGCCAAGACGAGCACGTCGGCTACCTCTACCACCCGCTGCACCCGGCGATCTTGCGCTTGGTCAAGCAGGTGACAGTGGCGGCCAAACGCGCCGGCAAGCCCGTGTCCATGTGCGGGGACATGGCTGGCGACCCGCGCTTCTGCTGGGTGCTGCTCGGGCTGGGGCTGCGCTCACTTTCGATGGCGCCGCGCCAGATACCCATAGTCAAGTCCATTGTGCGCGCCTCGCGCATCGCCTCCGCCGAGAAGCTGACCGAGGAAATCCTGCGCCTGCGCACCGAGGACGAGGTGGAGGAGGCGGTCAGTCGCGTGATGAAGGAGCGCTTCCCCATCGAGTTCACCGAAGAAACCTCGTAGTCAGGCTCTGTACTATTGGGATTCTGTTTCTTCGCGAGCCGCGAAGCTTCCCGACAGCGCCGCCATAACCGCAGAAGGTCGTGGCCGTGGCCGTGGCCGTGGCCGGAGTGATCCCTCCGATTGCGGCCGCCAGGCTGTCCTGTGACCCAGCCCACACTCGGATCGCGTTGCTATCGCCGCTCGACGGTTCTTCCGCTAGACTGCACGTCCATCGGCCGTCCCATGTTGTCCGCACGTTGCGCATCGCTTCTTACTCTCTTGGTCGCTGCCGGGTGCCTACAGTCCGGGGTCTCGCCCGAGGGAAGCAAGCTGGTTTCCGGCAGTGATATCGGCGATATCGGGTTTTTCTCGCTGGATGGGGCCGCCTGGGTTTCCTTCAATCGGCGCAGGGCCTCAGCCACCCTGACCAAGGGCGCAGTGAGGGATCTGTGGATCGCGTCCTGCGATGGGACGCAGCAGCGGCAGATCATCGCGGACTGGTCGGATCGATGGTCCCCGGCTGGGGCCGGCGACTTTCTGTTCATCATGGTCGACGAGCGGCAGGTCACTAGCGGGGGCGCGGGTGGAGGGAACACCGAAAACGTTGGCACCCTGGTTCGCGCGGACTTGAAGTTTCAGCCTAGGGTGAGCTTCGAGAATGTGTCCACCTTCGCGCTCGGCCAATACGACAACCGTTTGCTCTACCGCCAGGTTCCCGCAGACAACGAAACCCCGGGGCTGTTTCTGTGGGACGGCCAGGACCAACTCCGCCTGGGGGACGCGGCGAACGTCTACGACTTCTACGCGCAGATCGCGGGCAGCGGCATGGCCTACTTTGTCCTGGGCAGCGACAAGGTCTGGAGCCGGCTCGGCAAATTGACCGACACCAAACAGGACCTGCACGCCAACGTCAACAGTTTCAATCTCCGCGGCGACGAGAAGTACGCCGCACTTTCTCTCTCTACCGGCAAGATCGTGGTGCTCGAACTGGAGTCGGGCAGGGAGATACCCGTGGCGAGTTCCAATCCCTTTGCCCTCGGGTTCGCAGACCCAGACCTGGTTACCTACTCGCAATCTGCCATCGGCACTGCGCCCGCCGAGTATCACACCCTGGATCTGACGACCGGCACGGACACCTTCGTGGCCCTGCCGCCCCCGCTGGTCAACCTGGCGGGAGTCACGCCGCGACCGCAGAGCGACGAGGTCCTGTATCTCGACAGCAATGGCCATGGCGTGTTCTTCGGCCAGAGTGACCAGCAGGAGCGGCGAGCTGTGCCGGTGGTCATGCTGACCCCCCAGTTCTCGCCCGACGGCCAGTATCTCATCTACATCGACCAGCAGCCTGCGACCCAGGCCCAGCCGCGTCCGCACGGGGTGCTGATGGCTCTGGACTCCGATCTGGTAAACCAACCCCGTCAACTTTCGACCCCGGGCATGTCGGTCGAGGCGGCCGACTTTTTCTTCATCGACGGCCCCAGCACCGATGGCGGCGTCAGTCACATCTTGGTCTTCTGGGCCAGCATTGTCAGCGGCTCGGCTGACCTCTACTTCGCCAACCACGAGACCGGCGAGTTGAAGGTGGTGGCCAATTCGATTGGCAACGTGCAGGTAGACTCCCAGCGGATCTTCGGCACGGTCAATGAATCGGCGCAAGACGCAACCGGCGATCTGGTCGTGCAGGATGTACTGAGCGGCAAGGCTCGCATTCTGGCACACGCGGTGAGCGAGGCCATGCAGTGGTACGATCCGAACCCGCTCGGGCAATTCGTGCGAGTCGCGTACGTGGTACGGGGTCGCTCGCCGTCCGACCATGACGGTCTGTGGATCACCAGACGGGATCCACCCGGCCAGGACGGGGGCCAGTAGGGTGAGCGGATCGATCCTGGCCGCCTTGCTGGTGGCGGCCGCCATGGATGCCAGCCCCGATGCCGGGGCAGAGGACGCCCGCGCGATGAGCGAAACCGGCGCGACCGACGCCGGCCTCCCCGCCGACGCCGGCGCGGAGGCGGGCGTGTTCGCCGATGCCGAGCCACTTGCGTCGGCGCCAGTGCTGAGCGGCCGGGTCCTGGCGCGCGGCACGCGCGAGCCTTTGCTGGGTGCGCAGGTGCGCGTGATCCTGGGCAACGGCGCGACTCGCGACACGGAAACCGATGAGAGCGGGGGCTTTTCCCTGCCTGCGGGATCCGGTCGGTGTGAGGTGCGTGTCCGGTATCCCGGCTTCGAGCCTTTCTCCCGAAACTTCGACGTGGGAGAGCGCGGCCTCCACGACTTGGTGCTGCGTTTGCAACCGCGGTTAATCGGCGACCGCTATGAAACCGTAGTGACGGCCACGCCCGAGCGCGCGCCCGCGGTTCCCGTGCAACGCGAGGAACTGACCCACACCCCGGGCGCGTTCGGCGACCCCTTCCGTGTGGTCGAATCGTTGCCGGGCGTGGTGCAGGTAGTGTGGCCCATGCCCATGTACGCGATTCGCGGCGCCAATCCCGGCAATACCGGCTTCTTCATTGACGGCGTACGGGCGCCGGCGCTGTTCCATTTCGCGCTGGGGCCTTCAGTCATTCACCCCTTCTTTCTCGAAGAGATGCAGTTCTATCCCGGCGGCTATCCTATGGAATACGGCCGCTACGTCTCGGGCATCGTCACCGCACGCACGACCGCGCCCGCCACCGATCGCCTGCATGTCTCGGCCGACGTGCGCCTTTTCGACGCGGGCGGGATTGTGGCCGCGCCATTTGACGGGGGACGCGGGACAGTGGCCATGGCGGGTCGCTATTCCTACACCGGGTTGGTGCTTTCGGCATTTTCCAGCGACTACAGCCTGGACTACTGGGACTACCAGCTTCGCATCGAGCACCGGCTGGGGCCAGGGCGGCTGACCCTGTTTGCCTTCGGCTCCGGCGATACCCTGCAGCAGAAACACCCTGATGCGGTTTCGCTGCCCTCGAATATCCAGGCTGGTTTGGCCCAGCTCATGTTTCATCGCATGCAGTTGCGCTGGGACGGCGGCGTGCTGGGCGGACGCCTGGTGGCCAGTGCGCTGGTCGGCTATGACGATTCCACGGTCAGCAATACGCAAATGTTCGACCTGCCGGTTAGCAGCCGGATGCTGATGGCGGCACCGCGCCTGGGGCTGAGTTGGCGTCTTGGGCGCTGGGTGGATGTGCAGGTCGGGGGCGACGCAGAGGCCCAGCGCTTCTGGCCGCGGTCTGCCTTGGCGTCACTCGGCGGGGGGCTTGGCAACTACTATCGGACCGATCTATTCCGCGACAGAAGCGCCTTGGAGGCCGGCGTCTATGTGGGGCTGACCATCAGGGCGGGCGACCGACTGCAGGTGACGCCCGGCCTGCGCTATGAAGGCTATTTCGAGGACAACACCCAGGCCGGTTCGTGGAGCCCGCGCCTCTCGCTTCGCTATCGCGTGGCTCGCGAGACCTGGCTGAAAGGGCATGTGGGTCAGTTTTCCCAAATGCCTTCCCTGCCGGTAGGGGTTCCGGGATTCGAAGGCTTCGGTCTGAAAAGCTACGGCTTGCAGATATCGCGTCAGGGCAGCCTGGGCGTGGAGACTGGCATTGGCGCGCGCGACGGCCTAGACCTTTCCCTCGACACCTCCGTCTTCTACCAGCGCCTGCATGTGACTGACATGCGCAGCTCAATCAGCCGCGATCCGCAGGCGTTCGACTTCCTCGAGCCGCGCGAGGGTGAGAGCTACGGTTTCGAGATCATGCTTCGTCGGCCCATGCGTCACCGTTTGTATGGATGGCTGTCCTACACGCTCTCGCGCTCGCTGCGTGTGGTGGACGGTGTGATCGCGCCGTCGGACTGGGACCAGCGCCATGTGCTGAACCTGGTGACCGGGTACCGCCTACCCCGCGGCTTTGCCGTTTCTGGGCGATTCCACTACAACTCCGGCCGCCCCTATCCGCTCTGGGACAACTACCTAAAGTGGGTTAACTACCAGCGCCTCCCCGCCTTTGCCCAGCTTGATCTGCGTGGCGACAAACGTTTCATCTTCGACCGTTTCCTCATGGATCTCTACGTGGAATTAGTCAATACCACCGCGACCCGCGAGGTGTTCGAAGAGAAGCTGCAAAACGGCGCCGTGGTCCAACGGGGCTACCGTCTGGTATTGCCGTCGATCGGCGTGCACATAGAGTGGTAAGTGGGTGTATTCTTGCGTCCATGACGTGCATGAGAGTGACTTTGAGTCTTGGTGCTTTGCTGGCCGTGCTGCTGGCAGGGGGAGCGGCGCGCGCGGACGATGCGGCTGTGCATTACAACATGGGGTTGCAGCTCAAGCGACAGGGCAAGACCGCGGAGGCCATAGCTGAGATCAAGAATGCCATCCAGTTGCGGCCGAAGTATGCGGCGGCCTATTTCACTCTGGGGTCCTTGTATCGCACCGAGGGAGACCTCGACAATGCGGCGCAGGCGCTGCAGAAGGCGATCAAGCTTGAGCCCACCGACGGGAATTCGTACGCCAACCTGGGTGCGATCTATGCCAGGCAGAAGAAATGGAGCGAGGCCATCACGGAGCTGCAGCACGCGGTGATCCTGCTCCCCAACGACTACGAAGCCCAGACCACCCTGGGCGCAGCCTTGCGGCAGATTGGCGACTATCCCAAAGCCGTTCCCCACCTGCGCAAGGCGACCGAACTCAAGCCGGACGATCCGCTGGGCTGGTCCAACCTGGGCGTGGCTCTGGCCAAGACCAACGATCGGGAAGGGGCCGTGGTGGCGCTGAAGAAGGCGATCGAACTGGACCCGAAGAATGGACAGACCCATCTCAATCTCGCGGTGGCGTACCGCCGGCAAAAGAAGACCGACAACGCCATCGAGGAGTACGAGACGGCGGTTTCGCTTGATCCGGGGCTTGCGGGCGGCTACTACGATCTCGGGCTGCTCTATTCGCAGGACCGGCGCTATGACGACGCCATGATTGCCTTCAAGAAGTTTCTGGCGTCCAGCGAGCACTTGGACCCCGGATCGCGGCGCGATGCCGAGGAGCGAATCAAGTCGCTAGAAGGCGCGGTCAAGAAGAAGTAGCTAAAACTTGATCCCGACGAAGGCGCGTAGGATCTGGGCCGCGGTGGCGGTTCCGGCGCCGCCGGCGTTGAAGATCTCACCGGGACGGTTGAGAGCGCCGAAGGGCCAGAACACGCCCCACACCATGCCGGCGTAGAATTTCTCGCTGGTGTTGCGGTAGCCAAGCCCCAGGTCCATCTCGATGCCGTAGTTGATCGAGTTGCCGGGGGTGGACACGGGCACCAGCGCCATACTGTAGATTACCGATCCCGACAGCCCCAGCTGGCGTCCCTCGGCTACGTCCAGCCAGTAGGCGATGGAAGGCTTGATGTAGATGGCGTTGGTGACGGTGCCCATGATGCGACGGAAGAAGATCTCGTCGACGTGGTATTCGGGCGAG
>Ga0182017_10001387_pt1 | contig 18634 bp, 14 predicted proteins | sample 712E3DmetaG_FD_120492 | JGI IMG/M metagenome (GOLD analysis project Ga0182017, IMG submission 120492) | Permafrost microbial communities from Stordalen Mire, Sweden - 712E3D metaG | ecosystem: Environmental > Terrestrial > Soil > Wetlands > Permafrost | place: Sweden: Stordalen | collected... | reverse complement strand
TATGAATTCAAAATATTCACCTGAGGACCTTGCAAATTTAGCTCAACCTGGCAATTATGACTTTACTGTATTAAAAAACCGTTTCAAATCGGAATATGCACTTAATTGTCCACTTACAGGCAGCAGTTTCTTTTTTATATTTGATTTAACAAAAATGGCATTCCTTTATGTAAGCCCTTCTGTTCAGGCAATTACAGGTTACAGTAGCAAACAATTTATGGACGGCGGGTTAATTTTTACCCTTTCCAATTATCATCCGGACGATGCCTTGAGACATAAAATCATCCTTCAGGAAATGATGTCATATAACGACTCCCTGCCTATAAATGATCGATGTATGTACAGGTATAGCTCTGAATTCAGATTAAGGAGAGTGGATGGGCGTTATATAAGGTTACTCGATCAACATACGTGCTTCCTGAAAGATGAAGAAGGCCATCCGCTCCTGGATTTTATAGTATATACCGATATAACTTTTTTCAAAACAGATAACAGGATAATATTTACCATTTCGAAATATGATGAAGAAAAAAAGGAATTTATTGAAGTACAGCAAAATTATCTACCAGAACTAAAAGATGGAATACTATCAAAGCGCGAAGTTGAAATACTTGATTATATAAATCTGGGGTTATCAAATAAAGAAATGTCGGATAAAATGTTCTTAAGCTTGTATACCATTGAAACTCACAGGAAAAATATTAAAAAAAAGACCAGAAGTTTTTTTACAAAACTAGACGTTTCCAGAAGTCTTCAGTGAATATTTTCTGCAATTAACAGAAATAAAATAGTACTTATCTGACAACAAAGCATTTTGTAAACCATAAAGTACAATACAATGTCGTTTAATTAAACCTAAAAACACTTCGACTACGCTCAGTGTGACTTTCTAAATATATGTCAGGCTGAACGGAGCCGAAGCCTTTAATTGATATGCTTTCTTAATTAAACAACATTGAAGCATAACAGTTAAAATTTATAACTCTAAATTCGAATAATTTATATTTTTACATTTAAGAGCAAAATATTAATATGTATTTTATTCCATGGAAACTTTAATTATTATAATCTTTATTTTCGGTTACCTTTCCATTACACTCGAAGGCAGCCTACAGATAAATAAAGCAGCTACCGCCCTGATAACAGGAATTTTATGCTGGACAATATTTATTATCGGCGCTCCATTTGAAAGGGAGGTAATTGAAAAACTAGGAACCCACTTCAATGACATTGCCGGCATACTTTTTTTTCTGATGGGAGCAATGACAATAGTTGAGCTCATAGATATGCATAATGGCTTCGATTTCATCAGGGAGAAAATTACTACAAGGAAAAAAGTCCGGTTGTTATGGATCATTAGTATAACAACATTTTTTCTTTCTGCTGTGCTGGATAACCTGACTACCGCTATTGTAATGGTATCGATAACACGAAAACTCATACCTGACAAAAAAGATATGTCATGGTTCGCAGTGTTAATAATTATTGCTTCAAATGCAGGTGGTGCATGGTCCCCCATAGGAGATGTTACTACCACAATGTTATGGATTGGAGGACAGATAACGGCTGTTAATATAGTTCATACTTTAATTCTGCCGAGCATTATAGCGCTGCTTTTACCGGTTTTATTGATAAGTCCACGTTTAAAAGGTAAATACGAAGAAAATGCAACAACGCAACATCCCAAAACATCAAACAGCATTTATTTTTTTACGGGGGCAGGTTTATTATTAATGGTTCCGGTTTTTAAGATACTGACACATTTGCCTCCCTACATGGGAATGCTTTTAGCACTAAGCATCATGTGGATTTTTACAGAACTACGAAATAAACGCCAAAATCATGAAGAAAAATATAAACCTATTGTGGCACAGGCACTGCAGAATATAGATACACCCAGTATACTGTTTTTTGCCGGAGTACTGCTCAGCGTGGCAGCGCTTGATGCTACTGGTATACTGCACAATACAGCAGTACTTCTCATAGAAAAACTTAAAAATATCCATCTAATAGCCATGTTAATCGGGCTTCTATCGTCGGTATTCGATAATGTTCCATTGGTTGCAGGAACCATGGGAATGTTTAATCTGCACTCCTACCCTGCTGATAATTCATTATGGGAGCTTTTGGCATATTGCACAGGTACAGGTGGCAGCATTTTAATTATTGGTTCTGCAGCGGGTGTAGCAGTCATGGGTATGGAAAAGATAAATTTTTTCTGGTATTTGAAAAATATTTCATTCATTGCTTTGTTGGGATATCTGGCAGGAGTCGCTTGTTATCTTCTTCAACTTAAAGTCTTTTGAATAAATAATATTATTGAAATATTGAATCACTTAGAATATTAATTAATTAACTACCAAAGCATAAAAACAACAAAACTTATTTATTGGATTTTTGTATTTCTTAGTGTCTTGGTGTTTTTGTAGCAAAATATTTTTTTATAATTATCTCGAATATTAAAATTGTAATCATTTTCTTTGCATAGTCAATTATTCAAAAATAAATTTCGATGACAAAGGTGGTATCGGTATACGGATATGGACGATTTGGTAAGCTTTGGGCAGATATTTTGTCAGAAGATTTTACAGTAAAAGTTTATTCGCGTAGGGGTTTGAAAAAAGAAGAAGTCAGTAAGGGTGCCATAATTTCAACCATTGAAGAGTTATTTGATTGTGATGCCATGTTTTTTTGTGTTGCCATTTCATCATTTGAACAACTATTGATTGACTCTGAAAAATACTTTAAAAAGAATACTATATTTTTCGATACTTGTTCGGTAAAAGTATTTCCGGTTCAATGGATGAAAAAATATATACCAAAGGAAAGCCAGATTATTGCAACTCACCCGATGTTCGGGCCCGATTCCTACAAAAACTCATCGTCAAAATTGCCGATGGTAATGTGCAATATCAGCTCCGGGAAAAATGATTTTGACTGGTGGAAAGACTATTTCTCAGGAAAACTGATGCGTGTGGAGGAGATGACTCCGGAGGAACACGATAAAATGGTAGCGTATTCGCAAGGAATTACACACTATATTGGAAGGGTGCTGGCAGATCTGAACTTACAATCGACGCGGATTAATACACTGGGGTACGGAAAACTTTTGGAAATTATTCAACAGACCTGTAATGATAACTGGCAATTGTTCCTCGACTTACAGAGATTCAACCCGTACACAAAAAACATGAGGGAGGAGCTGCATAATTCCCTGGAAAAGATCTATTCGATACTAAATAATCTGGGAAATAGCAAATAGTTATTGGCTGTTGGTTGTTAGCTGTTGGCTTTTGGCTATTAGCTATTGGCTTCTGTCTTTAATCTGCAGTTTGCAATCCCCACTCTTCAAAATTCGACTAATTGCAGTTTGACAATTGCGGATTGCCGATCGCCGATTGTCTTTATTCACTGGCTTCTTGCTTCACATATTTAATTTTCCAGATTGCTTCGCTCCGCTCGCAATGACGATAGTTCATGGTCTTCTGCCTTCTGCCTTCTGTCTTCTGTCTTCTGTCTTCTGTCTTCTGTCATCGGCACATTGGCACATTGACTAATTGTCTAATTGTTTATTTCTTAACCACTTTCTTCCTAATCATTTCCACATCTTTTCTGATAGTTTCCATTGCTTTAAAAAGTTTGTCTTTGGGTTCAGAAGGGTCAGGAATTTCTGTACTTATATAATGAACAAATTGCCAAACTTCCTTAATTTGTGACACGTGAATATCATATTCATTATAAGCCGGGTTAAGAGAAAATAAGATTAGTTTGCTTTCTTCATCCAGAAAATTTTCAACAATCTTAAAAACTATCCCTTCATCGAGTGTAAGGATAATGTATGCATGTCCGCTGATAATTGAGTTCCAGTCCTGGATGAACTCACCAGTAACCCATGAACCATGAGGAATGGGCAACATCGAATCACCGGAAAGCTGGAATGTTCTGTACTTTTTTTGTTTCGAAAGAAAAGGTAACTGGAACATAGAAAGTTCTTTAATATACTCGGGATCAGCAAAACCGCTGGCATAACCGGCTTTGGCCTTTTCAGGCACCAGTTCAATGTTTTCTTCATTTTTTTTATCCACACTGGTGGCCAGGACACGAAGTTTAGTTCCGGTTATATAAACATCATTACCACGTTCAAGTTCCTTCAGTTGGGACTCTGAAAATTTCGTCAAATCGACTTTTACCAGGGTATCGATTGAAATTTTGAAATATTTTGAAATGGCAATCAGGCCTTCAATATTTGGCCGGGCAACTCCGTTTTCATAACCGCTCCAGGTAGGGCGTTGCATACCTAAGGCATTGGCCACTTCTTCCTGTGTGCAGTGCCTCCGTTGGCGAAGAAATTTGATGTTGTTTGTTAAGTTCATACCTTTTAGATTAGAATAAAAATAAATCTGCCACTAAAACACTAAAACACTAAATCCCACAAAAGTTATTTATTGAATTTTTTAGTGCTATTTTGAGTTATTGTTTTTATGGCAATATGTTAAAACAGCAAAAACGTTTATAAAATAAATCGCTTAATTCCATGACCGATGTTTGAAACATTAAAATTAATGAGATATCCAAGTCGCTTATTGGTAAGTTTCATATGACTTAAGACTTGTGCATCCCAGACTGGATTTACTATTTCTATAGCCTTTAATTCACAAATTATTTTATTTTCGACCAGTACATCCAAACGAAGTCCTTCCTCAAACACAAGTCCATCATATACAATTGGAACATCTAATTGTCTTTGAAATTGCAGACCCTTTTTATGTAATTCATGACAAAAACATATTTCATATACCTTCTCCAATAATCCAGGACCTAAATTTTTATGAATTTGATAAGCACAGTCTATGATCTTCTTTCCTACTTCTTCAAGGTCAATTGGTAATGTTTCAAATTCTTTTTTCATATTGCTTTATAATTTTGGTATATAAATTTTATCATAAATGCACTAAATCTCACAAAAGCCATTTGTTGTTTTTATTTTTTTGTGAAATTTTGTGTTTTCGTGTTTTAGTGGCAACATATTATATTAAAACGCAAATATCTTCAAGATTAATATTTAATGTATTAAATTCTTGTTTCATAGTGATTTATAATTTTGATAAAAGTATAGTAAAATAAATAAATATTGATTATATTTCAATCCTGAATAAAGATTATATTCTAATCAAAATTAAGATAAATTATTATAAAACACAAATATTTTTTAACTGTAAAATGTTATTTAACTGCACAAACTCCAAAGTCCAATGCCTAAAGCCTAATGCCCAGTACCTTGATATTCAATTCCCAAAATATTATCCATCTTGACCTTGACACCTTTTTTGTGTCGGTAGAGCGGTTGCTGAACAGCAAACTATCAGGGAAACCTGTGATTGTAGGCGGTTTTGGCGACAGGAGCGTTGTAGCCAGTTGCAGCTACGAAGCGCGTAAGTATGGCGTACACTCGGCGATGCCTATGAAAATGGCCCGTATGTTGTGTGCCGATGCTATTGTTATCCGGGGCGATATGGATTTGTACAGCAAATATTCGCACACGGTTACCGATATCATTGCCGAAGCATCTCCTGTTTACGAAAAAGCATCTATTGATGAGCATTATATCGATATCACGGGTATGGATCGCTTTTTTGGTACCCTCAAATGGACTCACGAGTTACGGGAACGCATAATCCGTGAAACAGGATTACCTATTTCACTGGGATTGTCCGTAAATAAAACAGTGTCTAAAATTGCTACCGGTGTGGCCAAACCGAATGGGGAACGATATGTTCCTAAACCGGAGGTGCTTATATTTCTTGAGCCTTTATCTATTAAGAAAATACCCGGCATAGGAGACAAAACCTTTCATCTGTTGCGTTCAATGGGCATAGTTACCATTGGCACTTTGCGCCAGATACCGCCGGAAATGATGGAAAAGGTTCTTGGTAAAAATGGCATAATTCTCTGGGAGAAAGCCAATGGTATTGACAATACTCCTGTACAGCCTTATTCGGAACAAAAATCGATGAGCAGCGAACGTACCTTTGAACAGGATACCATTGATGTAAACTATCTGAACCGGGTGCTTCTGGGCATGGTGGAAAAACTGGCCTTTGATTTACGCAAAAATGTGAAACTTACTTCGTGTATCACGGTAAAAATCCGCTATTCAAATTTCGATACATTTACACTTCAAAAGAGAATTCCTTATACTGCTTTTGATCATGTATTGATTGCAGAGACCAGGGATTTATTTAAACGCCTGTACCAAAGACGCATGTTGATCCGCCTGATTGGTGTGAAATTCAGCAACATGGTATATGGGACACATCAACTGAATATGTTCGAGGATACACCCGAAATGGTAAACCTATACCGTGCTATGGACAGCATTCGCCGCCGCTATGGCAGTCATGCCTTGTTCAGGGCAGCGGGAATGAGGGATGAAAAAATAATTTGAAAATGTGCAAATTAGATAATGTGCAAATTAAAAGAGAAGATGGATGACAGTAAGCATTTGGCAATTGGCAGTTGCCAGTCAGTAAATTATAAGTAAGGATTTTGCAGAAAAGAGACTGCTGACTGCAGACTGAGAACTGCAGACTCCAAACTTTAAACTTTAAACTTTTCAGCTTTTACAATGTAATTTTTAATCAGGTCTTTCTTATCTATATGATTTACGAATTGATTAGTTTGGAATGTTAAAGAGAATTGAATGTTTTTAAACCCGGCTTCTTCCAGGAAATTCTTAATCTCAACCGGGCTGTAATATCTTCTGTCGGTATCAATCTGAATTTCTTTTGAATTCTCCCGGTATATCTGCGCCCTATGCTCAATATTGCCTTCCATCCAGCGTTTATCCTTCAGATTGATTTTCCTGCTATTTATTTCAAAATCATGTTCTCTCCATTTGTTTTCAATTGAGGTGTCAACAAGTGATAGCGGATAGAATAAATCCATTATTAAAATGGCTTTTTCACTTAATGTATCATAAACATTTTTTAGGAATACAACCGGGTTATGAATAATATAATTGAATGTATAAAAGGTCACCAACGCTTTATCAAACTGCCCGGCGATACTGCCATTTGAGAAATCATGATTTAACAAAACCAGCTTGCCGGACTGTACATATTCTTCAAACTTTTTTTTCGCCAAATCCAGCATTTCATCTGAAATATCTACCCCGGTCATTTTGAAATCAGCTTGAAGAAAAGGTTTCAAAACCCGACCTGTTCCAGAACCGATCTCAATAATATTATCTTTCTTTTTGCATATAGACTTATAGAATTCCAAATCTTCAGTATAATTCCCCGCATATAGATCGTAATATTCTGCGAAAAGTTTGTAAGAATATTTTGCGTTAATCATAAAAGTCAAAACAACAATTTATTTTTTAGCAATTACCAGCATTTCGAAATCCTCTGTTGTCAGTTTATCTGATCTGCTAAATTGGCCTAATTTGGCTCCAAATATATCGATAGTTGTAAATTGTAACGATTTCAACAACCATGTAATTTCAGAAGGCACATAATATCTTTCATTACATTCCAACTCAATTTCCTTTCCCGAATCATCTTCAACTTTAGTAGTATTAGTATCCCTGAATGTCATCAAATCGAAGGAATTACTTACATAAGAAGGTTGCCCTTCCTTATTCGCCTCATTCATAAAATCTTTAACAGAATGAAACAGGGGAAATAATCCGTTTAAAGTCGTAAATATCAGTTTTCCTTTATTTGTAAGCGCTTTGGCCGCATTCTGAAGAATTTCATAATTCATCTCATTGGTCTCCATAAGCGGGAACGCACCTTCGCAAATAATTATCGCCAATTCAAATTCATTCTTAAATCCCAGGTTTCTAGCATCTCTCTTTTTAAAATCCACTTCAAGGTTGTCTTGTTTTGCCTTTACCCTTGCACGGTTTAACAGGGTATCCGACAAATCTATTCCAGTCACTTTGTAGCCTCTTTTTGTCAGTTCAATAGAATGTCTTCCTGTACCGCAAGCTATATCGAGTATCCTGACTTTTTTATTATTGTTTATTTCCTTTTCAAAAAAATCACATTCACCCAGAGTGCCCTGGGTAAAAGTTTCCTGATCATATTTTAGACCATAGTTTTCAAATAATGTTTCGTACCATTGTTTCATAAAAATAAAATATAATTGTTAAGAGTATTATACTATCTGCGGACCCTTCCCTACTACCATCTTTCCCTTATAATATTTAAGTTTTATTTCAGATGATTCCTTTATAAACCCTTCCACACCTTTGCTTTTAATCTTGCACAAATTGAAGACCTTTAAATTATGAGGAAGAATATTTGCCCTGTCGGCACTAGGCTGTAGCATATTACATGGAAAATCACTGCAATCAAAACAAAAGTCAACTTTTTTTCCTGACACACAATTATATGTTTCGCATTTCTCTGGTATTACAGGACAATTGCCCTTAACAGTCCTGCACCCATCGCATGGGATTTTTTCTTTTGGAATTCCTCTTGAAACTAAATTCGAAAATAACTGTGGATTATCCCTACAAATATTCAATTCGCATGTTCCGCAATCAATACCGCACGGTGCAACCAAATCTATTCTTTCTTTTGTCATCATAATTTGTAAAAATAAAAGTAAAAAATTAAGTATATAAAAACAATCAAATAAAAATATGAAAGTTATTTGTAAAAGTTCAAAACTAAATTGATAAAATTTTTAAACCATTATGCTCCCAGTAAAACCAGAAAATTCGTACTATTGCGCAAATAATTTTTCATGCCAGGTGAGTTTATAATTGTTGTATCGTTGCACCGCAAATTGGGGTATTTGTTTTTACCTTATGTAATCGAGCGAAAACCCGGACAAACTTTCTTTCAACTGAATGAAATTATAAATCCTGAAAATATTAACAAGCAATCTCTTGCTCTTTCTGAGCCTGAACAATTATTGGTGAAAACAATTTCCGAGTACTCTGAAAAAAATCTTCATAAAATATTTAGCAATAAAAAAAACCTTAAAGAATTTTACGATACTGTTGATGATGATTTGATAAATCAGCAAATACGCCCCTATATAGAGAAAAGAATTGCCAGATGTTATGAAATAATTGCCGATAACAATATCAATGTTTTTAAAAAAGAAAAAAAATACCAGGTTATACATGACGAGGAAAGCATAACCGTTGTCAAAGAACCCATGCAACCTGTATTCAATTTTATTAAGACCGACAGCGATTTTAAATATTTCCTTTCGATAAAATTAAAAGATTCTGACATCAAACTTTTTAATCAGCCACATATTTTTCTATCGCAAAAACCTTGCGTAATTATTCTAAATGGTTATCTGTACTATATTGAAAATATTGATTCGAAAAAATTATTGCCTTTTTTTACAAAGGATTTAATAACCATTCCGAAAGCTCATGAACGCGAATATCTTGACACGTTTGTGAAAAATGCCATTCTGAATTATTCAGTTAAAGCAACCGGCTTTAATATTGTCGATGCCAAAACCGATTACCAGGCAACTTTAACCCTGGAAGCAGATCTAAAAGATGAACCTATACTTCTGCTTAAATTTGTTTATGGACAGGTAATTTTTTCATACAACAACGAAGAAAATGCTTCTGTTCTATTGGATGATCACAACGGATCATATACCTATTTAAAATATACACGCGATTTTGGCTGGGAAGCAGAAATGATTGGTAAACTACGGGCATTTGGCCTTTCAAACTCTTATGGAGCCGCTTTTCAAAAAAAAATATCTGAAGACATAGTTTCATGGAATTTTCATGATGTTGTAAACTGGCTCAATTTGAATTCTGAAAATCTTCGAAATGCAGGTTTTGATATTCATAAGTCAAAAACAGGCAAAGATTATTACCTGGATTCCATAAATCTCGATATTAAAATAAACGATTCCAGGGACTGGTTTGATGTTAAAGCAGTTGTTAAAATCGGTGAGTTTTCAATTCCTTTCAGCCGGTTCAGAAAACACATTATTATGGGTATCAGGGAATTTACACTTCCCGATAATCAGGTTGTTATATTACCGCCCGAATGGTTTTCACGTTACCGGGAAGTATTTATTTTCGGAAATGAAGAAAATGAACAATTGAAACTTAAAAAACACCATTTCCGGGTTCTCCAGGAAGCCATGGGTACAGACACGGTTGATATTCTTTTGAATCTTCAAAACAAATTTGATTTATCAAAGAAGAATGACTTGATAGTTCCCGACAATTTAGAGGGAACTTTGCGTGATTATCAAAAAACCGGATTGTATTGGATGTTCCAGCTTTACCAGAATAATTTCGGTGGTTGCCTTGCCGATGATATGGGTTTAGGCAAGACACTTCAAACCATAGCATTGTTGCTGCTGGTTAACAAAGATGCCAAAAATGCAGCCTCCATAATTCCAGGTTTTGCAATATCCAGGCAATTAAGTTTGTTCGATATCCCGGCATTTACAGGAGGCAAACCTTTAAATACTTCGTTAATCGTTATGCCGGTTTCGCTTATTCATAATTGGGAAAATGAAATATCAAAATTTGCACCTACATTAAAAGTTTATAAATTTTTTGGCACGCAGCGTACCCGCAATTTTGACGATCTGCTTAATGTTGATGTTGTTCTAGCTTCCTACGGGGTTGTCCGGAATGATATTGAAAGTCTGCGAAATCTTAATTTTAAATACGTGATACTGGATGAGAGCCAGCTGATAAAAAATCCTGATTCTAAAATTTATAAAGCTATTATCCAGCTTCAATCGGAACATAAACTTGTACTTACAGGTACGCCTATAGAAAATAGCCTTACTGACCTTTGGGCACAACTTAATTTCCTCAATCATGACCTTTTAAAAAATCAGCATTATTTTCGGGAGGAATTTGTTGTTCCCATTGAAAAACATAATGATGAAGAGAAACAACGAAAGCTGCAAATTATTATCAACCCTTTTATTTTGCGCCGAAAAAAAGAGGAAGTGGTAAAAGAGCTTCCATTACTCACTGAACAAATCGTGTACTGCGATATGACAGAAGAACAGCAAAAAATATATGAATCAGAAAAATCATCGGTGCGGAACATGATATATGACAGTATTGAAAACAAAGGATTTGAAAAGTCATCTATACTTATTTTGAAAGCTTTGAATAAACTGCGACTGCTGGCAAACCATCCTGTTCTTACAGAACCCGGTTACCCTGCCGATTCCGGCAAATTCGATGAAATAGTGCGCAGTATAGACAACATTGTACAGGAGCAACATAAAGTACTTATATTTTCTTCCTATGTAAAGCATCTTAATCTGGTTGCCAATCATATTCAGCAACAAAATACTGATTATACAATGCTTACAGGCGTAACAAAAAACAGGCAAAGTGTCATAGAAAGATTTCAAAAGGATGATAATACGAGAGTCTTTCTGATCAGTCTGAAAGCCGGTGGAACCGGACTAAATTTAACAGCAGCCGATTATGTTTTTCTTCTCGATCCCTGGTGGAATCCTGCTGCCGAGAATCAGGCCATAAGTCGTGCACACAGAATTGGTCAGGATAAAAAGGTATTCGTTTATCGTTTTATAAGTCGCGATACAATTGAAGAAAAAATACTGCTGTTACAACAAAGAAAATCCGCGATTGCTGAAATATTCATCAATAATAATAATCCGTTCAGGAGTTTTAAGAAAGAGGAAATTGAAGATTTGTTTAAATAATTAATTCTACTATTTATGAAATGTTAATTGATTTGTAGCGTGTTATACTCACTCCTACCCCCATAGCCGTCAAGCCAATATTTGTAAAATATTAATAATGAGTAAAATATTTTAATATTTAACGTGAGTTCGATATAAATTTCAAAATATAATTTATTAAGATATAGCTATATAATAAAATTGACTTAGTGTTTTCTTTGTGTCTTAGAGTCTTTGTGGCATTTTGTCTGAAATATTTTTGCCACGAAGGCACTAAGATTCACTAAGAAAAAATTATAACTATTTGTAGCACAACAAATCTTATATCGAACTCACGCTATTTAATTAATTTTGATTTATATACAAAATCAATGAAAATTAGAAAAGATTCAATTAACAAAAACACCTATATCAATAGCTATACAGTTATATTAAAATTCATCTTACTATTCTTTACTATTGATTGCGGATTCTCACAGATTGTACAAAATGATCACAGAATTTATTTTATAAGCGACACGCAAGAACCTTTACTGGTTGAAAAAATGGTTTCAAAATACTACAGAAATGAAGAGGCCCGTGACAGTTTGTTTTCAGATATTATCAGACATCATCCCGAGAATATATTTATGCTGGGTGATTTGACTTCTATGGGTTCAGATGAAGAAGCATGGGCTCCATTTGATACTTTCATTCATTTATTGTCTAAAATAAATACCAACATATATGCAATACCAGGAAATCATGAATATTTCATGAATTCTTCTATTGGTATGAAGATGTTCACACAACGTTTTCCAAAATTATGGCTTCATGGATATTGTATTAAAACCGATTCAATTGCTATAATTATGTTGAATTCAAATTTCGATAAAATATCCGAAAGTGAACTTTCTAAACAATTGTTATGGTATAAAACTTCCATAGATTCACTTGATAATGATCCAAAAGTTAAAACAATTATCGTTTGTACACATCATGCACCATACAGCAACAGTAAAGCAGTTGGTTCTTCTGAAGGGGTGGCCGACTTAATAGTTCCTTTGTTTAAAAATTCCAGGAAAGCCAGACTTTTCATCAGCGGTCATTCTCATAACCTCGAATATTTTGCCGATTCTTTTGGAAAGCATTTCCTTGTTATCGGTGGTGGAGGAGGAATTGCTCAGCCTCTTATTGACATTAAAGAGCGCAAATATCACGATCTGCTATCTCAGAATGAAAAGCCTTTGTATTTTTATCTGATTGTTGAAAGAAAAGGAAATTTCCTAAAACTTATAGCAAGAGGATTTAAAAGAGATTTTAAAATGTTTGAAATGAATTTCGGTGAAATAAAATTGAATTAACCAATGACGTATAATATGCCACAATAGGCCGGCAGGATGATATTGCGTCATTTGTGAAATTCAATTCTTTTAAATACTTTAGCGTCGCTTATAAGTAGTGATTGATTGCTAAGAAAAATTTGATTTTTATGTTTGAATATTTTAAAAAGTCGTGGGCCAGAAAAAAAGCCAGAAGAATAACACAAGAATATCCTGCTGAGATTGTCACTTTTAATTTACCCTTAGAAGGAAAAATTGAATTTGCTAATTGGAAAAACCCTTTGGTCTGGGATAGGGTTATTAATGAGGATATTATGGATTTCTACAGGAAATTAATCAAAAAGGGTAGTCTGGTAATTGACATCGGTGCAAATATTGGAGATACTACTGTTCCTATGGCATTAGCTGCAGGGAGCAGTGGATTGACTTTGGCATTTGAACCAAATCCTTATATTTTCAAAATTTTACAGGCAAACGCGGGTTTAAATAAAGATAAAACGAATATAGTGCCTTTACCTTATGCAATTGCTGATTCTGATGAGGAGTATTATTATATTTCATCTGAAGCGTCATATAGTAATGGCGGCATTTCAAAAGAAATTTCAAAAAAACATGGATCTTTTGTTTACAAGGAAAAAGTGAAAGGTATCATGCTTGGTGAATATCTGAAAAAAAATTACAGTGGACTTCTATCAAAGCTTTCATTTATAAAAATCGACACTGAAGGCTATGATAAAGAAATAATAAAAACCATTTCAAATATTATAAAAGCCTTCAAACCAACTATTGTTGCAGAGTGTTTTGGTACGTTACCAAATGAAGATAAAATTGAACTTTATAATATACTTGAAAACATGGATTATGAAATCTTCTACTTCTATGATTTTATTAAAGGAGCTGAAGTCGCCAAAATCAATGGAAGTAAAGAAATGGTAAAAAGAAAAAACACTTTCAATTTTTATGCCATTCCAAAATAATAACTTTCTTTCTTTTTCCCTCAATTACAATAGTTTGCACGACCCGTTGATTATAAGATGCAGCGTAAATTTTATCTATTGGATTTCGTTTCCCTTTTAACCCTGCATGGTTTACCCGTTATCGTTCACATAATGTAAATTCGGTTTCCAATCCTGATTCACTGCTGCCCCCTAACCAAATCCTGAATTTTCCCGGTTCAGCAACTTTTTTCATGTTTGCATTCCAATACGATAAATCATCGGTACTGAGCATAAAAATAACCTGTTTCTTCTCTCCCGGTTTTAATGTAATCCTTTGAAAGCCTTTTAATTCTTTGACGGGACGTGTTAACGAGCCAACCAAATCTCTCGTGTAAAGCTGAACAATTTCAGTGCCTTCAAAATTTCCGGTATTTGAAATGTTACAGGAAATTTTCAATTTATCACCTGCACTGATTATTGTATCTGACAAATCCAAATCAGTATATTTATAAGTGGTATATGACAAACCATAACCAAAAGGAAATAAAGGTTGATCGCCTGCATCCAGGTAATAACAGTAATTTCCGACTGAAAATTGAGGTGCCGCAACAGGGATGTCATCAATCAGTTCGAGAGGTTCACCGACAGGACGACCGGTATTTTTATGAGAATAATATATAGGAATCTGACCGACCATTTTTGGAAAAGTAACAGGCAATTTCCCTGAAGGTAATACTTTACCAAGCAAAATATCTGCAATAGCCGGACCACCCATTGTTCCAGGATGCCACGCGTATAAAACTGCATCAGCTAAATCACATTCTTTTTGAATTGTCAGGGGACGGCCGGCTAGAATTACCAGAATGATTGGTTTGCCTGAATTTTTCATTTCTTCTATCAGTTGACTTTGTGCCCCGGGCAAACTTATATCCGCGCGGCAACGAGCTTCACCGGAAAGGATTGATTCTTCACCGGCAAATATTATTACAGCATCAGCCATTTTTGAAGCTTTCAAAGCTTTTTTAAAATTGGATTTATTTTTATCACGGCTGAATTCCAAACCTTTTTCATATAAGATTTTTACCTTATTTGAAAATTCCTGTTTTAAAGCCATTAACGGAGTTTGTGTAAATTTTGCGTCCCCGTCAAGAACCCATGTTCCCATTTGATCATAGGGAGCATCTGCCAAAGGACCAATAACGGCAATTGTTTTAATACCTTTTTTCAGAGGCAAAATATTTCTTTTGTTCTTTAATAAAACAATGCTTTGAGTTGCCAGTTCCCTGGCAAGTTTTAAATGTTCTTCGGAATAGGCTGAACTTTTTACATTTATTTTTACATAAGGATTTTTAAACAATCCGAGCCGGTATTTTAATCTCAAAATATTCCGGACCGCATCATCAATAGCTTTTTCAGTAACCTTGCCTTCCTTTAAAAGTTCCTTCAAATGTTGGGAAAATAATGAACTGACCATTTCAATATCTACTCCGGCATTTGCAGCTTTCGCTGCAGCATCTTTGCCATCCACGCATATACCATGAGGTATCAATTCTTCTACTGAGGCCCAATCGCTCACAACAACGCCATTAAATTTCCATTCATCGCGCAGTACTTTCTTTAAAAGAAACTCATTGCATGAAGAAGGAACACCATTAATTTCATTAAATGATGTCATCAGGGTGGCGGCGCCTGCATCGACAGATGCTTTAAAAGAAGAAAGATAAATCTCTCGCAGCGCCTGTTCAGAAGTTGTTACAGAGTTGTAATCCCGGCCTCCTTCAACTGCACCATATGCTGCATAATGCTTCACACAGGCTGCAATGCTGTTGGATGCCGACAAGCTCTTTCCCTGGAAACCCTTAACCATTGATGCACCTAAAATACTTGTAAGCAAAGGATCTTCTCCCAACGATTCTGCAATCCGTCCCCAACGAGGATCACGGGAAATATCTATCATAGGTGCGAATGTCCAGCGAATTCCAGTTTCACTTGCTTCCGTCGCAGCAACTCCCGCTCCTGCTTCAATAAGCTCCGGATTCCAGGTTGCGGCCTGTCCCAGTGGAATTGGTAAAATGGTTTTAAATCCGTGAATAACATCCCGGGCAAAAACAAGAGGAATTCTTAACCGGCACTCTTCAACCGCTATCTTTTGCATCTCGTTGATTTTAGCAGGATCAATTTCATTTAAAAATGAACCCACTTGTCCACTTTTTATTAGTTCAAAAAAATCGTTGACCTTGCCCGTTGAATTTAATTGGTTCATCTGTCCAATCTTTTCATCAAGTGACATCAAATGCAGCAACGTATCAATTCTTGCTTCTAAAACATCTACTGCAGTTATTTTTTTATTTGAACAGGAAAAAATTATTGATATTATAAAAGGTAACAAAAAGTTGAATTTCTTTATCATATGATATTATATTAAATATTATAACGTTTCAAAAGGCAGTATAACGCATATAGAATACTGTATATTATAAAAGTTATAATTTTATTATTTTGTAACTTCTTTGCTGTTCATTATTCTGAAACAAAACAATATAGACACCTGACATTAATTTTGAAAAGTCGATATCGGTATGTTGAGATTTGCATGGTAAAGGCGAAACGATCATATTTCCATTTAAATCATATACTGATATTTTTGTGGCTGATGCCTTGTCATCTTTTACATAAATTTTAAGTTTATCTTTAACAGGGTTTGGTGAAACGTAAATATGCCCACTATCCCAATTATTAACAATAATGTCAGCGGTTAACGTTTGATATACCCGTATATATTCTATTTCATAGGTTTGCGGAAAAATTGCATTGTCAATGCCTTGCGTTCCTCCCCAGTTTCCCCCAATAGCCAGGTTAATAATTATATAAAAGTCCATATCAAAAGGCCAATATTGCCAGTTCCTGAACGATCTCAGATATGTTGCATATTCAATTGAATCGACAAACCATTTAATTGTATCAGGTGACCATTCGATTGCAAATTTATGAAAGTCATTTTCTATACCTGAATAGGAAACCGATTTCGAAACGCCATTTGCACCGTGATTTTTATTCGTGTGAACCGTACCATAAATAACACCGGGAATGTAACCTACGTATTCCATAATATCTATTTCACCATTGTCCGGCCATAGATTTGTACCATAAGTCTGCTGCTGGGGCATCATCCAGAAAGCGGGCCATGTACCTTTACCCCGAGGTAATTTTGCCATCATCTCAATCCTTCCATACTTCCAATGTCCTTTATTTTTGGTCTGCAAACGAGCCGAAGTATATTGAAAACCACCATAGTTTTCAAGCAGTGCAGTAATAATTAACTTCCCGTTTTCAATCTTCGCGTTTTCCGGACGATTTGTATAATATTCACTTTCGCTATTTCCCCATCCGCTGACGCCATTTCCAATTTCGAAGTTCCATTTACCGGCATCAATTGAATCCAAATCAAACTCATCGGACCAAATTAACTCGTTGTATTGTCCATAAGTCTGAATATTCAAAAAAAATAAAATAAGATAGAACAGGTTTGTTTTCATTGGAATTATTTTAAAATTCTATAATTGAATGACATTGCCTATATAAACACAGAAAATACAGAATATCAAATACCTGCGAATAAGTTACAATCGAGCTTAAATCATTGACTCAATAATGAATAATTATTTTTTTTCATCAGCCGGAATCTGGCCATTATTTTTATAAGCCAATAAAGTAATTACGCCAACAGGAACTCTTGTTGCTCCAACTCCTAATTCATTTGAACCCCAGGGAGTATAAAGTACTAAGGTATCAGGATCTTCTCCTCCATCTCCGTACGAATATACATCATAAAACGTTTCATAAGCAGGTTCATCAACAACCAGCTCTGTACCGGTATCCATGGGACCGATATGACCTCCTTTTCCACTAATTAATATTCGGCCTTTTGTACAAACAGGATATTTATTATCCTTATTAATTGTAAACGACAAATTAGAATTATTTCCCCATGTACTACAATTTTTACCCCCGACTATCCAGGATGCAGAATCAGGGAATCCTCTGGAATCTGGAAATCCTGAAGCAAATAGTATAGTATGAGATGTACCTGTAATTGCAGCTCCCGGCCGGATGGTCCATCCATTTGTCTTAAACTCGAATGAACCATCCGGTTTGAAAACATATTCATGATGTCTTACGGTATTACGTGAGTCAGTCGACAATTGATCCCAGCCATACCACCATTCACTTAAATTAACCGGATTAAACATATTTACACCACCAGTGAAAGCGAGTCTCCATACTTTCCCTGCCGCATCAGTACCTGAAAGAAGTTGTTTAAAAGTTAAACCTACAATGAGTATATCTTTTTCTATTGAATCAGCTTTAGATGCATTTTTTGCAACAAGTTTAATGGTATATGTACTTGCTTTTTTATATGTTATTGAAAAAGCAGAGTCGGTTTGTGTGCCGGTTTGTCCATCACCAAAGTCCCATATATACTCTTTGGCATTTTCAGAAGTATTTACGATATTAGCTTTAAAACCATTAATTGCGTCATTTACAGCACTAAACCTCGCTTTTACTAAGAGTGGAGCAGATTTATCCTTTTTACAGGAATTTATTCCTGAAGCGAGTATAGTAATGAGCATCAAAAAAATAGATTTTCTCATAGTGTTGGTTTTAAAATATTACAAATGTTGATACAATTGAAAT
>Ga0182017_10001385_pt1 | contig 18640 bp, 17 predicted proteins | sample 712E3DmetaG_FD_120492 | JGI IMG/M metagenome (GOLD analysis project Ga0182017, IMG submission 120492) | Permafrost microbial communities from Stordalen Mire, Sweden - 712E3D metaG | ecosystem: Environmental > Terrestrial > Soil > Wetlands > Permafrost | place: Sweden: Stordalen | collected... | reverse complement strand
CTCGGCGCCGACATCGTGCGACCCGCGCAGGTCGAGCTGACTGCCCTGGGTGCCGCGCGGCTGGCGGCAGAGGGCGCAGGACTGGCCGTCGCCGCCGCCGTCGCGACGGACTCGGACGCAACCATCTTCCATGCGCGCATGCCCGCCAGCGAGCGTGACCGCATTCTGTCGCGCTGGCGGGAAGCCATCGCCAAGGCCTGATCGGTGCTGCGTCTCTTCATCGCGGCGGACCTGCCAGCCGAACTTCGACCGGTGATCGCGCGTCTGTGTCAGGGAATAGCTGGCGCACGCTGGACACGGGCCGAGCAGTTGCACATCACCCTGCGGTTTCTGGGCGACACCGCAGAGGACCGACTGGCTGACTTGCGTGAGCACTTGCGCGACGTCCGCACACCGCGCTTTGAGCTTGCGCTGCATGGCACCGGCGTGTTTCCGCCGCCGAGCGCGCGCAAGCCGGCGCGGGTCTTGTGGCTCGGCCTCGAACCGCCCGAGTCGTTGCGCGCGCTCAAGGATGCTGTTGACGGGGTGCTGGGGCCTGACCACGAAACGGCCAAGCGCGGTTTCTCACCCCACCTGACCCTGGCCCGTTTCCCCACGCGGCCACGCCATGACCTGGATCGCTTCCTGTCCGAGCATGCCGGGTTCGACGGTGGGCGCTTCGTGGTCAGCAGCTTTCACCTCTATCGCAGCACCCTGCGTCCCGAGGGTGCGCTGCACGACATCGTCGAAAGCTATCCCTTGCTATCTTGAAGCGCTGAACGCGTGTTGTGTTAGCTGCCGCGCCTGCTCGCGCAGCGTGCGCATGAGTTCGATCTGGTTGGCACCCTCCACAGTGTTTGTACCGAGCAAGCTGCCGCCTTGGGTTTCGTGCAGCTTGAGTGTGACGACGTAGATCTTTTCCATGCGTACGACCTTGCCCGAAACCACGTAGTCCGCACCTATGTTGCGCGCGGTTTCGACTTCGCACTCGCCTTCTTGGCAATCCTTCTTTCCCATGTCCTTGAGCAGCACCAGCATGTTTTCGCGGGTCATTACCACGACTCCACGGCCGGACAGGCCCTGCAGAGCACCGCCGCGGACTGTGTCGGAGAATGTCATCAGGATGTCCTGCTCCAAGTTCTTTCCCTGAAACTCAAGCACCGCCAGACGCTTGTTGCCGAATTGGGCAGCCACGGAAGCCTGTGACTGTGGTGCAACCGCTGGCGGCAGTTGTGCTGTCGGTGGCGCTCCTTGGGTGATTGTCCAGTCGCGCTGATTGCGGCCGGGCACGAGTTCTGGGTCAATAGTAATCAGCCGGGAGCAACCGCCCATTATGAACGCGAAAAGGGAGACCACACAGAGGATGGGCTCAATTGCCTTCATTGTATGCGCTCCTATTCGTCCAACAGGGAGACCGCTGGCGATGTCTGTGCTGGGGAATAGCGATCCAAGAGCGAGGCAATCGCCCTGACCATGGCGTCGACAGCCTGCTGGGTTGCTGTGACTGCCGCCGCCTGGAAATTGCACTCGGCAGCCGTGAAAGAAACCTCGACGCCTTTCACGTAGAAGACGCGTTCGGCGCGCAGACCGGACGGGGTTGATACCACCAGTTTGACCGATATGTCCGCCTCGGGAGACATACTTATGAGAGACAGGTGGAAAGACAGGTGGGGCTCAACGAAGAACTGCAAGACAATTCCCTGCACAATGACCGCTGAGGGTGACGGTGAATCCCTTCCTGCGCTTACGCGAAAGCCCGCAGATGTCAATCCCTGCGCCAGGGCGTTGGCCAACCACTTCGCGGGCGGTTCCAAACACATGACGTCCGCGGTATCCGAGTTGTAGCCAGTCTTCCTCATGCCGCAACGATAGGTCGAAGGCCGCTGGTCAAAGAAAGGGCTCATGAGCGCAATCTCTCGACCTTTGCCCAGCGTCCGTGGCTGGCGTAGGTCCTCAGACGACGGCGGGCGAATGCGCACGCTGGAATAGACACAACCCTGTCCCCCAGCCAGGCCTAGGGCAATCAAACACACTGGTGCAACGGCCGATAGCGAAACGGCAGCCGCATGAGAGGGAGAGGCACCGGCCCGCGCCCCACTGTGCGCCGAACAACCATCGGTCATCGTTTCGAGCGTCGCGGGATGATAGGGTACGACCTTCGCTGGCGTCAATTTGCCGGTGTCCTTGCGACCGCAAGAGATCCGCGCGGACCAGGAAACCGCTCCCCACGCGACACGAACCCTTCCACGGACGGCCAATCGTGGTAAGGGTTTGCTCTGTCACATGGACAAGACTAGCAGCGTCAGCCAAGCCACCTCCTCGGCCTCGGGCCGCAAGGGGATCTGGTGGCTCATGCTCATTCTCTCTCTTGCGGGGCTGCTGATCTCGGTGGTCCTGGCCCGCATCCATTTCAAGGTGAACAGCGAAGCCGGTTTCCACAGCTTCTGTGGCCGCGGCAGCACCTTCAACTGCGATGACGTGGCCCGCAGCCCCTACTCGATCTGGCTGGGGGTTCCCATGGCGTTGTGGGGAGTTTGGGGCTATTGTCTTGCGGCGGCCGTGGCGCTGTGGGGATTGCGCGCCCGTCGCGCCGCCTTGACCGCGGCGTGCAGTCTGCCACTCTTCACCGGGTTTGTCGGGCTGAGCGTCGTGCTGGGCAGCATCTCAGCCTTCCGTTTGCACGCCCTGTGCATCCTGTGCGCCAGCACCTATGGCATCAACCTGTCGCTCTTCATCCTGGCCTTGGTGCAGGCGGCGAACATCGGGTTTTCCCCTGTGGCCGCTGCCCCTTTGCACGCTTTTCGCGAAGGTGCGGGCAAGCCCCTGGCCATCCTAGTTCTGCTTGGCGCGACGGTGCTGGGACTTGTCGCTCTGGTTCCGTCCTACTGGCCGCAAAGCGGGAAACCCCGCGCCTCGCGCTTGGCTGGGAGCGGCCTGGCCCGCGGCGAGGTACCGGGCGGTGGCCACTGGATTGGGGCGCAGAAGCCCACGCTGACCATCACCGAGTTCTCCGACTACGAGTGCCCCCACTGCCGGCAGGCCCATGCGCAGTTGCGCAACATCGTCGCGCAGTTTCCCGATCGGGTCCGTCTGGTTCACCGCCACTTTCCCCTCGATCAGGCGTGCAACCGCAGCATCGAGCGGCCCTTTCACCAGTCCGCCTGTTGGGCCGCGCAACTCGCCGAGTGCGCAGGCCGCGCTGGGCGTTTCTGGGATGCCAACGACATTTTGTTCGAGCTCTCGAACTCTCTCGACACGCAATCAACCAAGAAGATTGCGGCTGAGCTCAAGCTTGACCCCGCTGCACTCGACCGCTGCATGAAGGGCGAAGGGCTGGCGGACGTGAAGAACGACATTGAGGTCGGGATCGCCCTCAAGCTGGAGGGTACGCCGAGTTTCTTGGTCGACGGGCAGGTGTACATGGGCAACCTCCCCGCGGCCGTGCTGGAATCGCTGCGGGTCGCGCCCGACGCTAGCAAGTAGCGGCCAGCAGCCGCTTTTCCAGCGCGCGCATGCGACGGGCCTGGCTGGGGCGGTGGTGATCGTGGCCAAACAAGTGGCAAAGTCCATGGATGGCCAGACGTTCGAGTTCCCGGTCCAGGCGGGCGCGGCCTGCGCGGCGGCGGGCGGTCTCGACCGAGATCACGATGTCGCCGAGAAAAATCCCATCGCCCGCCGGATCCGACTCGCCCTGCAGCTCCTGCATATGGAAACTCAAGACGTCGGTGGCCCGATCGAGGCCGCGGAACTCGCGATTGAGTGCGCGAATCTCGTCATCATCGGTCAACAGCAAGGTGGCTGACGAGCGTGAGCGTCCCAGCCGGCGCAAGGCCACCCGCAGTCGGTTCGCGACCTTGCGGCGCGCGGCCGCGCCAACCAGGCGGCCGGCATCTTTTCGGGCGACGACGTCGACGGACACGCCCGCGATGATAGACGGTTCACGCGCTGCGCAACAACCCCGATCAAAACACGCGTTTGTAGATCTCTGCGTCCACGAACACGCGAAACAGATCAGCGTCGCAGCGGCCCGCTTTGACCTCACTCTCGAGGATGCCCAGGGCACGGGCCACTGGGACCGCGGCCTTGTAGGGGCGGTCCGCTGCGGTCAGGGCATCGAAGATGTCGGCAATGGTCAGCATGCGTGCTTCCAGGGGAATGTCCGCCGCACGCAGGCCGGCCGGGTAGCCCGCGCCGTTGAGCAGTTCGTGATGGGCGCCGGCGATCTGCGGCACCCGGCGCAGTGATCGTCCCCAAGGAATCGTTTGCAAGAAGGCCACCGTGTGGTTGACGTGGCTTTCGATCTGCTGGCGTTCCAGTGGCGTCAGGCTGCCACGCGGCACCTGCAAAGCCGCTACCTCGTCGGGCAGAAGATACGGCCGCACTTGGCCGCCTTCGTCGACGTAGGTCCACGCCGCTGCCTCGACCAGGCGAGCCAGCACCGGCTGGTCCAGTACCGTTGGCTCGTTCGCCGTTTGCACGAGGTGCCAGCATTCATCCAAAGCGGCCAAACTTTCGTTCCGTTGCTTCTCGATAGCCGCCAAGGCCGTGGCCGAGCCGCCCTGCCGCACGTGCTCCAGTTGCTTGCGCAGCGACTCGGCCTCGATGGCCTTGCGCACATAGGCCAGACGCAGGCGGATGACTTCGAGTTGCCAATCGTAGAGCTTCTTGGCCTTGACCAGTATCTGCTCGCGCACACCGACCTTGCCGAAGTCGTGCAGCACGCCCGCATATTCGATCTGTCGCAGATCGTCGCGCGAGAAATGCACAGGGGCGAGCGGGCCCTCGGCCACGGCGTCCACTTTCTCGGCCAGGGCCACGCTCAAGGTGGCCACGCGCCGCGAATGGCCGGAGGTGGTGGGATCGCGAGACTCGATCGCGGTGACCGAGGCATCGACAAAGCTCTCGAAGAGTCGTCGGATCTCGTCGTACAGAATTGCATTTTCCAACGACACGCCCGCCTGCGACGCCAGCGCGAGCGCCATCTCCTCGGCGCGCTCGTCGAACGGGACCACGCCCTCCTCGAAATCGGCTGGCGTGGCCAGCACCTGGCTGGGTCGGCGTTTCTTGTTGATGAGCTGGATGACGCCAATTACCTCGCCCTCGGCAGACAGCATGGGCACGGTCAGCATCGAGCGCGCGCGGTAGCCGATCTTGTCGTCGAAACTGCGATTGTGGGCGGGGTTTCCGGCGGTGGCTTTGGCCTGCTCGACATCGGGCACGTTGATGGGCCGGCCCGCCAGCACGGCCCGACCCGCCAGTGAGGTGTCGTCCACCGGCAAGGTGAACTCCTTGAAGTCAACCGGGATGGAATCGTTCTGCGACAGCATGAAGTGCAGCCGAGCGGGCCGACTCGCCAGTCCGCCCGCCGGGGTGGACGCATGCCGCCGGCCCGCTTCCCCCAGCGCCCTTGGCGATCGCGCTGGATTGCCGAAGGCCAAACCGTCGGGCTGACCGTTGCCGTCGGCGTCCGCCGCCTCTATCACGTACACGCTGCCAGCGTCAGCGCCGGTGATGCGGCGGCTTTTGTCGAGGATCAGATCGAGCAGTTTGCGGATATCTCTCTCTGAGGACAAGGCGCGCGAGATGGAGAGCAGCTCGTTGCGCTCGTAGCGTGCGCGCTCGACCGGGCTGGGCGCCTCAGGGAAGGATTCATTGGACGCCACGGCGTCAACCCTCGCTGCTGGGCGGCCGGCCGCCGCCGTTGTTCTGGGCTTTGCGATCGTAGGCGCGGATGATGGCGGCCACCAGCGGGTGGCGGACCACGTCGACCTCGGTGAAATAGCAGAAGGCGATGCCCTCGATGCCGCGCAAGAGCGATTCCGCATCGGTCAGGCCGGAACGTCGGTGGTCGGGCAGATCGATCTGGGTCACGTCACCCGTGATCACCGCTTTGGACTCGTAGCCCAGGCGGGTGAGGAACATCTTCATCTGCTCGCCGGTGGTGTTCTGGGCTTCGTCCAGGATGACGAAGGAATCGTTGAGCGTGCGGCCGCGCATGAATGCGATGGGCGCGATCTCGATCATCCCGCGCTCGACCAACTGGTGGGCACGATCGAAGTCCATCATGTCGTGCAAGGCATCGTAGAGCGGCCTCAGGTAGGGCGAGACCTTCTCTTCCATGCTGCCGGGCAAGAAGCCCAGGCGCTCGCCCGCTTCCAGCGCTGGCCGGGTGAGAACGATGCGCTTGACCCGTTTCTCCATGAGCTCGCGCAAGGCCAGCGCCATGGCGAGGTAGGTCTTGCCGGTTCCTGCGGGCCCGATGCCGAACACGATGTCGTGTTCGCGGATGGCGTCGACATATCTTTTTTGGGCCAGGCCCTTGGGCGCGATGGGGCGGGCGCGGCTGCCCACCAAGATGGTGTCGGAGAAAACTTCCTGCAGGTTGGCGTTGGCATCCCCACGCAGCACATGCGCTGCGCGCGTGACGTCCTCCGGCCCAACCGCCCGACCGCCGCGCACCATGCGGTAGAGCTGTTCCACCAGACGGCGCGCCTGGGCAATCGCGTCGGTCGCGCCCAGAAAAGTGAGCTCGTTTCCCCGCGAATGAAGCTTGGCGCCGGTCTCCAGCTCGATGCGCTTGAGATTGGAGTTCTTCTCGCCGAACAACGAAAGCGCAACCCGATTGTCGTCGAGGACCACGCGGTCTGACTCGACATCCGCAGTTGCTCGTTGGGGATCGTTCGGCCGTTGACTCAATCGAACCTAATCTCGTTTACCACGGAACCCACGCCGCGCCCAGTGCGCAGTCGGGCTCTATCCGCCGTCCAGCTTCGCACCGGACGGGCGGGTGAGTGTGTCTTGCGCACCACCGACTATTATTTCGTCCAAAGAGGCCGCGTCAATCGTTAGCCTTCTGTGGTTCCGGCCTTGCCACCCCCTATCATACTTGCCGACCAGCCACTGGATCTGGACGATGAATCGCTCAGAGCGCTGTTTTATGCGGGCGATCGCGCTCTCATGGGGCGGCTCTATCAAGAAAGTTTTCAAGGCGTGGACGCGGCGGTTGGAGGTGTGTTGCGCGGGGCCGACCGAGAGACTGTGGTGCACGAACTCTACTTGCGCCTATTGGACAGGCCCGAGCTGCGCCGCAATTTTGCGGGTGGCTCCGTCCACGCCTGGCTGGCCACCCTGGCGCATGACCTGGCGGTGGATTTCTGGCGGCGACACCGACGGGAAACCGGCCTTGCCGAGGACGCTGTCCCGCCCGTGGCCGATACGCAGTTCCGTCGCATGGAGGAGCGAGCCGCCTTGAGTTTGAGCGGATCTCAAGCCCTTGCACTACGCGGACGACGATGCTGTTCGCTATCAGGAATTGTTTCGCAGCTTGGGCGCCAAGACCGTGCTCTTGGCCAATTTGGATCAGGAGACCAGCGCCCTGTCGTCCCAGGCCGCTGCCGAGGCCTTGCCGCCCACGCACGCGTTCTTGTCCAAGGCGGTGTCCCTGCTCGCCTCGGAGATCGCCATTGCGCACGGCCGCGGGGTGAAGACGTCCCTTTATGTGCTCTACTCCGGGCACGGCAACGTGGACGGGGAGCATGCCTACCTCACGCTCGAGGACGCGCGGCTCGATGGGGCTGCCTTGGGCCACGAGGTCCTGGACGCCATCGCCGCCGACGAGAACCATCTCATCGTGGACGCGTGCTACTCCTATTTTCTGGTGGGAGGACGCGGTCCCGGGGGCGAGCGTCGTCCGGTGCAGGGCTTTTCGGCCTTGTCCGACCTCGGCCGGCGCAGCGATCTGGGGCTCTTGCTGTCCACCTCGACCGGAAATGAAAGCCATGAATGGGGCGCGTTCGAGGCTGGGGTTTTCAGCCATGAAGTGCGTTCGGGTTTGTACGGGGCGGCCGATTTTGACGGTGACGGCCGCATCAGCTACGCCGAAATGGCGTCGTTTCTCGAACGTGCCAACCAAGCCATCGTGAACGAGAAGTTTCGCCCCAAGATCTTTGCGCGCGCGCCGACCTCGTCGTCGCAGTTGATCGATCTACGAGTGAACCAGGGACGTTCGCTGGCCATCGGCGAGGGGTTCCCCAGCTCGCACTATCTGGTCGAGGATCAGCGCGGGGTGCGCGTGCTGGATTTTCACAACGCCAAGGGGCGTCCCCTGCGCCTGGTGCGTCCAGGTGGCGCAGGCAATCTGTACCTGCGCCGTTTGAGCGACGATCAAGAGCTGACCATACCGCCTGCCGACGACGTGGTGGACCTGGCTCGGCTCGCCTTTGCTGATGCGCGGGTCGCGGAGCGAGGCGCGGCTCACCAGGCCTTCAGCCTGATCTTCTCGCTGCCTTTCGACGAGACCAAGCTCGACCTGCTGACCACGGTTCCTCCACCTGCCAGGGCCAAAAGGTCGACGACGCGCAAGCTGGTGCTGTGGTCCTTGGGCGCGGCCTCGGCGGTCGGTGTGGCGGTCGGGGGCGTCCTGCTTTGGGACGCCTCGCGCGCCACCGACGAGGGCCGCCGGTCATCGCAACAACGCGCGGCCGAGCTCAACAATCGCATCGACGCGCGCAACACGCAGGCCACCGTGGCATTCGCCCTGGCCGGCGCTGCGCTGACCGCGGGCGCACTCACCTGGTTCTTCACCAGACCCGATCATGCCCAGAATCAGTCAACCTTCGCGGCCAAGGACGACGAGCGGGAACAAGACGACGAAAAGCGCGACGAGGGTTCCGCCGACCGATTCTCAGACCAGCGGGCGCGCGCTGGTTTGGTTCCCTCTTGGTCCATGCAGGTCGGTTTTTGGCCCACGCAGCTCAGTCTGTCCGCGCGATTTTAGGCTGCTTTGAAGATTCTCTTGTCCAGGCCGCTCCTCTGGTTCGTTTCAACGGCAGGAGGTCGCTCATGAAATTCACCCACTATTCTTGCTTCACTGTCCTGGCCTTCGCTGTTGGCGCCTGTGTGAATCATGTCCCTATTGAAGGAGGCATGCCTTGCCCCTGCGCCGATGGGTACACCTGTTGCACGACAACAAACCAGTGCCAGCCGACGGGCCAGACGTGCCCGGCTGATGCCGGAGCCACGCCCGATGGGTCCATCGCCCCCCTGTGGACCGATGCCAGGCCATCCAACGATGCCAAGCCATCCAAGTGGCAGCCCATCGCTTCGGTGTCCTTGGACTGGATCTCCTCCGGCCCGTCGCAGCCTCTCGTGATGGGCGATCGGGTCACATTCCGGGAGTTCTACAATGAGACCGGGCGGGCGCTAACCTACCGCTTCGCGCAGAACGACTGGTTGCAACAAGAAGGCCATTGGCCGGAACAAGCCTATTCAACGGGGGTCGGTTTGGTGTGGACGGGATCGCAGGTCGTCTACTGGGGGGGCGTGGTCGATACGACAGGCCCGGGCTGGAGGGGCGTGGTCAATCCGACAGGCTCCGAGTTCGTGTGTAACAACCTGGGCGGCGTCTACTCCCCAGCGACCGACACATGGTCCACTATCGACACGACCGGGGCTCCTTCGCTCGCGGTTGATGGCGGTGGCTTCACGGGGAACGAGGTGGTCTTGCGAGGCAGCTCGTGCCTGCCGCAGCAGAGCGGTGAGCCTGTTCCAGGACCCGTGATCGGTGCCCTCTACAACCCGGCCACGGACACCTGGCGGAACATGTCCACTGTGAATGCACCCACCACCACCAACGGCACCGACGTTGTGCTCGGCGAAAAAGTGGTGTGCTGGGGCGGCGCACCGTACATCGCGGGACAGGCGTACACCGAGACCCCGACTCAGTTGTCAGAGTTGACAAACTCCGGCGCCGTGTACAACGCCGCGGACGACACGTGGACCGCGATGTCGACCATCAATGCCCCCAGCCCGCGTTCGGGCATGGTGGCCCTTGCCATGCGCGGGAAGATGTTCATCTGGGGTGGCACTGATGGAACGACCAATTCCTTGGCCGAACAGAACTATTTCCACGACGGCGGTATCTTCGACCCTGAGCCCAACACCTGGACGTCCATCAGCAATGAGGGCTCTCCCCCCACCTACAATGGTTGGTCTGGTTTGTGGGCCGAAGAGCAGGGGCTGGCATATGTGTGGGCGTTCATCTGGACGCCCGGCGCTGGGTTCCCTGACGTCGCCTTGTCGACCTACGACCCTTCTGCCGACCGATGGACCTCGATCGATGTGACCGGGTTGCCCCGGATGCTCTCGACAAACTTCGTCTGGACGGGACGCGACTTGCTGGCCGTCGGCGTGCTGGCTCCCGCTTCGACCACGACTCCGCCCACAACGATGGGCGGCTTTCGCTACACGCCGTAACTGGAGATCCTGGTCAGTTCAAGGTCACGGTGATCTCGGCGCCGCCTTTGACCAACGACGCTGTAGTGGTCACTGTCTGCGCGCCCACCGTGACCGAAACCGTGTAGTCACCCAGGTGGCCGTTGGCCACGTAGGCGCCCGTGTCGTCGGTGCTGCCCCCTGTGCAAGTCCACCATTGATTGAAGACGAGATCGTAGTAGGCGACGCCGGCGGGCTTGAGCTTCCAGTCTTGGGTAAAGAGAGGCGCGTTCTTCTTCGAATGGGCGCCATCCCAGAAGCCCCACATGACAAATCCCGCCACCGCTGGATGGCTGTACAGCACGGTCATGAAGTCACGCGTGTAGTCGCCGGCCAAGAGGAAATCGGTGATGGTGATGTCGTATTCGGTGACCCACAGCTCCTTGTAGGCTCCAAAGCGATCCAGCAGCGTCATCAGGTCATCGGGCGAGGTGAGCGCGGTGGCGAAGTGACCCTGGAGTCCAATCCCGTCGAGCGGTGCATTGCGCGCGATGAGGCCCTGGATGACTCGCTCGTATTCATCGCGATGAGAGGTCGTGCCGCCACCGCCTTCGAGAATGGCGTAGTCGTTGATGAACAGCTTTGGCTTGGCATCGATGGCGCGGGCTTGGGTGAACCAGGTGGCCATTTCATCGAGGCCCGCTTCGCAGTTGGGTGTGGTGCAATTGCCCAGCAGGTCCGTGATCTCGTGGTTGTCGAATGGTTCATTGACCACGTCCCAGTGGTCGAGCTTGCCCGCAAGCGCAGTGACTTCGTCCTGGATGTGTTGATTCACCGCGGTTCGCAGATCTGCGGCCGCGAGCGGCTTGACGGCGGCCGGAGAATTGCGCCAGCTTGGCCAGATCAGATTGTGCCCGCGCGTGCGCAGACCATGCTGGTCGGCCCAATCAATGCTCGCGACACCGAGAGCCAGATTCCAGCTGGCGCCCCAATCGCCGGCCACAGCTGGCCACTTGAGCGCGTTCTCTTCGACCGAGATGTTGAAGAGCTGCGGGAGATAGGCGCGGTAGTTGTCCCAGGGGCTGGCCGCGCCGGCATCGCTGGACGCGCCCGGAAGAAAGTCGTGTCCGGCCTGGGCGGTTCCGAAGCCGAATGCATTGCGGATCATATTGACAGAAACTTGCGCGTTACTGACTGGGGCACCCTGGGCATCCACCACATGCACCGTGAGATTGGCCATGCGATTCTTGGCGATGTTGGCGGCCGCGACCGCACGCCAGGGAGCATTGGCGTCGCGTCCGTCGTAGGTGACCTGCGTGACTGGCAATTGCCACAGCGAAAGCGACGTGCCGTAGTCGACAGCGGCGAACCCTGCGAGCTGGAGGGTTTGGTTTGCGTAGTTCAAACTGAACGTGAACTCCGCGGCACCCGCCGCGTGGCTCGCGCTGGCCTTGAAGGGCATAAAGTACTGCGTCCAGATCGGGCCCGGCGTGATATCGAGAGATGCCTCGCCCGTGTAGGGACTGGTGTTGATTTGAAATGCGGCGTGGGTCGTGCACACCGCGGTTTCCGCCAGCGATTGCTCGCACCGCGCCCAGAAAGAAACCAGGACGACGTCACCGGCCGCCACAGCGGCGTTGGTATTGATGTAGTTCCCCTTGTCCCAGGCGTTGCCCGTGGCGGTGGTGGTCACGTACTGGACGGCCTGCGTGAAACTTTGGCCTGTAACATCGACGGCGGTTGGAGTCACTCCGCCATAGTAGGGCGGTGTCACGATGCCCGCTGCAATCACGCTGGTGCCGCCCTCGGGAATGGTCGTCACGGCGGAAGCTTCTGCGGGCACCGAGAGAACGGTCGGCAGGACTGTCGAAGGAAAGCACGAGCTAGGCGCCGTCAGAGTGGGCGTAACCATCGCCACGTCAGGTGCAGCTGCGGCTGCGACGGCGGCGTCGGCTTCTTGACTTGGACTCACCGAAACGGAGCCACAACCGGCGAAAACGAGGGCGGCGAGAGGCAGAGAGACAAAGCGCATGCAAACCTCCAAAAAGGGGGACGGATCGTATGAATAGGAGTCCACGGACGTGCCCAAGGGGTCAGAAATCTGCGTAGGCCGAGGCGCATAGTACTCCATCCTAGCCCGAATGATTCTTGCCGGGTGGCCGGGCTTCCTCCAAGCTTGGCCCCGGTAGCCCGTGAGCCAGAAAACCCCGCCGCCGCAACTCGACTTGAGCCCGATGCCGGGCAAGCAGACGGGCGGCAACCTGCCTAGTCTGGTCGGCCTGATGCAGCGGCTGCTGGCGCCCGACGGCTGCCCTTGGGACCGCGAACAAACCCTGGAGTCGTTGCTGCCCTACCTGGTCGAGGAAACCTACGAGGTGGTGGACGCCTTGCAATCGGGCGACGTGCGCGACCACGTGGAGGAACTGGGCGATCTGCTGCTGCAGATTGTTTTTCAGGCCGAGCTACGCCACGCCGAGGGCGCCTTCGGGATCGACGACGTGGTGAGCGGGATCGTGGCCAAGCTGGTGCGTCGCCATCCCCACGTGTTTGGCGAAGCGCAGGCCGAAACCTCGCAGGCCGTGCTGGCCAATTGGGCCAAGCTCAAAGCGGTCGAGAAGGCGAAGAAGGGACGCAAGGGCGCGCTCGACGGAATTCCGCGCAGCGCTCCGGCTCTGGTGCGCGCCACGCGCGCCGGCGAGAAGGCGGGCGCGGTGGGTTTTGACTGGCCGGATGCGGCTGGTGTGCGCGACAAGGTTGGAGAGGAGTTGGCCGAGCTGGACCAGGCCTGCCAATCCGGCGATCGCGCGCACATGATGCACGAGCTGGGCGACACGCTTTTCGCCCTGAGCAACTTGGCGCGCAAGCTGGGGCTGGACGCAGAGAATGCCCTGCGTGAGGCGACCGACCGGTTTGCTCGTCGCTTCGGCCACATGGAGGAGACGCTAGAAGCCGAGGGCAGGATGGTTGCGTCGGCTTTGCCCGAGGAGCTCGAGCGACTGTGGCAGGCCGCCAAGCGCGTGCCGGGTATCGATGTTCCCGACTCTGTTGAGTGACGCGCCCCAAGCCCTATAATGGGCGGGCATGAATCTGCGGGCTGCTCTTCGTCGCAACCGGCTGGCCTGGGGCTTTGCCGTGGGGCTGGTCGCGGCGCTGGTGGTGTTGCTCGGGCACGCAGGGGGCGTTTGGCGCACCGTCGAGCTCAAGACGCTGGACGCCCGCTTTCGCGCCTTTTCCGGGACCCGCCGGCCTAACCCCGACGTGGTGGTGGTGGCCCTCGACCAGAAGAGCATCAATTTCTACCGGCGCAAGATGCAGGTTGGCTGGCCCTGGCCGCGCAGCTTCTACCAGATCCTGGTCGACTACCTCGCGCAGGGCGGGGCGCGTGCAGTTCTCTTTGATATGTATTTTTCCGAGCCCTCGTCTGACACTAAGGAGAGCGACGGTGTCGATGTCGATGCCGGATTTGGCGCGGCCATCGCGCGCGCGGGAACCGTTCATCTCGCCGCGCAGATGCTCGCCGACGCCGATGCCGAGCAGAACAACGACGTGAGGCCCGAGCCGCGTTTGCTGTGGCCAGCGCAAGCCAACCTGCCTACGCGTCCAGGTGTGTTTCGCAACGCCATTCTTCCCCTCGCTGTGTTGCAAGCGGGAGCGGCTGGCCTGGGCGTGGTGAACTACGTCGAGGACGAGGACGAGATTTGTCGACGCGTGCCCCTGCTTCACCGCTTTTCCGATGCAGTCTTGCCCAACCTCGCCTACAGCGCCTACACAGCTGTGGCTGGACAAGGTCGTGCAGCGCCGGCCGCGCTAGGCGTTCCCTTGCTCGGTCCGGATTTTCTCCTGAGTTGGTATGGCCCGGGCGGACCCGGCGGAACCTTTCCCTACTATTCGGCGCATGCGCTCATCGTGTCGGCCGCCAAACTGCAGATGGGCAAGGCTCCAGACCTGGCGCCCAGCACATTCAAGAACAAGATCGTCGTCGTGGGCGGGACAGCCGCGGGCCTTTACGATGCCCACAACACGCCCATGGCGCGCCAGCAGCCGTTTCCCGGCATGGAGATCCACGCCACGCTGCTGTCTAACCTACTCAATCGCGATTTTCTGCGGCCGCTCGACGGCCGGCTGGCGGCGGCGTGGACCGTGATTCTGGCTGTGATGGTCGGCATGCTCTTCATGCGTGTGTCACGGCAGCGGGTGGCCTTGCCGTTGATTGCCGTGGTGTTGGGTTGCGCCGTGGGGGCGGCCTTCTTCGCGTTTCGCGCCTGGCTGCTGTGGGTGCCTATCGTCGAGCCTCTGGCTGCCGGCAGTCTAAGCCTGGTACTGGCCGCTCTGGTCAGCTACCAGATAGAAGGACGCCGCCAGCGCGAGGTGCGCAGTGTGTTTTCGCGCTATCTGGCACCTGAGGTGGTGCGCGAGTTGCTGGCTGACCCGGATCGGATTGGTCTGGGCGGCAAAGAGGTGGAAGCCACGGTGTTCTTTTCCGACGTGAAGGAATTCACGCGCATGTCGGAGAAGTTGCCGCCCCAAGCGCTGATCGGTTACCTGAACCAGTATCTCGAGGCCGCCAGCCAGGCCTTGCTTTCGCGCAAGGCCCTCATCGACAAATACATCGGCGACGCCATCATGGCGGTGTTCGGCGCGCCAGCCGAGGATGCGGGGCATGCGCGCAACGCCTGCCTGGCGGCCCTGGCGATCGCTGAGCAGGGACGACAGGCGGCAGGCGACGATGCCAATCGCCCCGTGTTCTTCACCCGCATGGGGCTCAACTCGGGGCGCCTGGTGGTGGGCAACGTTGGTTCCCACCTGCACCTCTCGTACACCGCTATCGGCGACAACGTGAACCTCGCCTCGCGCCTGGAGAGTGTGAACAAGCAGTACGCGACGCAGATCATGATCTCCGAACCGACCTGGCGGGCAGCCGGCGATGCCATCGAAGCGCGCGAGATCGATTTCATCAAGGTCAAAGGCAAAGCGCTGCCCACGCGCATCTACGAACTGGTCGCAGCCAAGGGCCAGCTCACGGCGCAACAGCAAGACCTGCACGCCGCCTTTGCCGAGGCGCTGGCCGCCTATCGGGCGCAGCGCTGGGACCAGGCGGTGACCGGGTTCCAGAAGGTGTTGCACATCGTCCCCACCGACGGCCCGGCGCAGGTGTTCCTCAAACGATGCGAAACCCTGCGCACGGCACCGTTGCCTCCTGACTGGGACGGCGTCTACAAACTGGAAACGAAGTGAATCAGATCTTCTCGTCCGGTAGTGGCGCAGGGCCGGGCGCGATCGCAGTCCCGTCGGGATTCTCGCCCGGCGGAGGCTGAGGGCCGGGCACGATCCCGGCGATGTCGGGATCTTCGCCCGGCTCTAGAGCGCCGCGCCGCTCACGTTCTTGCTGGCGCTGGAGCAGACGTTCAGCCTTTTCCTTCTGCCATTGCTGGCGGCTGATCTCCTTCTTGCGCTTTTCAGCGGCGCTCTTGTTGAATGGCTTCACGGATGGTCTACCAGCGCTCCCCTCGACCGCCACCACCGCCGCCACGACCACCGCGGCCGCCGCGACCACCACCACCACCACCACCACCACCGCCACCAAACCCACCACGACCACCGCCGCCGCCGCCCGCGGATCGCTCACGCGCCTCGTTGACAGTCAGCGTGCGTCCCTGGAAATCCTTGCCGTTGAGGTTGGCAATGGCGGCTTCTGCGCCGGCATCGGTCGCCATCTCGACAAATGCAAAGCCGCGCGGCCTGCCACTTTCCCGGTCCATGACCAGCTTGGCCTCGGTCACTTCGTGGCCCGTGCCCGCGAATAGGTCGTGTAGATCCTGCTCGTTAGCCGAGTAGGGCAGGTTGCCGACGTAGAGTCTCTTTCCCATGGTTCCTTCTCCTTGTGCCAGGTTCTCATTCTCAGTCGACTACCCAGCAGCGGCTTCGCAAGGAACCCAAGTGGGCGACGATCAGAGTATTCCATTCCAAGATGAGCCGGTTGCGCGCAAGAGTCCAGATTTTTTTGGCGCGCTCGCCTCGGGCTTTTCATGCAGCTTGCGTACCTAACGCCGCACGGCGTGCTTCAGGCGCGGGGCCGGCTTCGGATCTCCAGGCCAAGGCCAGCTTGCGCGTGCCTCGGGCGGCAGGTGGCCGTGCCGGCGGACGTATGCGGCCACGAAGGCGTGCGTGAGCGGGTTGACATAGCCGCCACCTCCCAACGGGCCGAAGTCCGCCTCATAGCGCCGAGCGATCTCATCGAACAGAGCATCCCGGTGTGCCTTTGCACAGATGCTGGCTGCCGCGACCGCCGTGTGAACCGACTCACCCCGATTGCGCGCTTCGAGATGGGGATAGCGGGCGGCCAGCGGCGAGAACAGGCCTTGCCCGTCCGCGACGATGCGACGACAGATTGGAGCGCGCTCGATCAGGCGCACGGCACGTTCTCTCTCCAGCAGGTTGAGAGCGTGGTGGCTGACGTACTCGTCGATGGTTTCCACGCTGCAGACTTCCACACCGACCCAGCTCGCCAGTTCCTCGACGGAATTCTTGAGGATCGCGCGGGTTCGCCGCGCACTAACTGACGAACCAAATGCTTTGGAATCGCGCACTCCTTGCTTGGCCAGCAGAGCCGCCGCCTTTTCGTCGAGGACGACCGCTGCCAGTACCATGGGACCGAGCGCCGGACCCCGGCCTGCCTCGTCGATGCCAAGCACAAAGCTGCTCATCATCTGCACTTTGCCATGGAATCTGCATCATAGCGCACAGCCATCAGCGCGGTGCCTGGTCCAAGATCTCGCGCACTCGGCGGGTCAGCGCCTCCAGCGTGTACGGCTTGCTGAGAAACTCGATTGGTCCCAACCCGCTCTGGCCTATCGTTGCACGACAGGGCTGATCCCCGGCGATTTCGCGCTACAATGCGCGGCCTGACCATGTCGCTCCTCCGTTCCGCAGAAGCTGAACTCGATACCCCGGCCGATTTGGCGCCGGTCGAGGCCTCCATGCGCCTGGCGCTTGAGGCCGCCGCGCAGGCAGGCCGATCAGGCGAAGTGCCCGTGGGTGCGGTGGTGATAGCCCGCGGTCAGGTGGTGGCCGTGGCGCACAACCAGCGCGAGTGTCTCAACGACCCCACTGCTCACGCCGAGATTATCGCCTTGCGAACCGCGGCCGCCGCGCTGGGGAGCTGGCGCCTGGTAGATGCCGATCTCTACGTGACCATGGAGCCTTGCCCGATGTGTGCCGGGGCCCTGGTCAACGCGCGCATACGGCGGCTGTACTACGGTTGCGACGATCCCAAGGCGGGCGCCGCGCGCACGCTCTACCGGCTGCTCGACGATGCGCGACTCAATCACCAGGTCGAGGTGATTCCCGGCGTGCTGGCCGCCGAGAGCGCAGCCCTGCTCAAGTCGTTCTTCCTGCGTCTGCGTCAGCCCGCAGCGGATCTCAGGGTCGCGCGCCGCTGACGTTGCTTGCTGGTGCGGCCGCAGGCCCCCGGCGTTGACCGGGTGGTGCGGTGGTCATTGGATCGCGCTGCCCGCGCAACTCGCGGCTGCGCAGGTCGGTGATGGCGCCGGCCAGCGCGGCCGCCACGGTCTTCTTGCCCTGCTCGGAAAGCAGAAAGGGACCCTCTTCCGCGTGGTCCAGAAATCCCACCTCGACCAGCACCGCGGGCATGTCCAGACCCTGCAGAATATCCAGGGTCGCCCAGGCCTGCTTGATGCCGCGATCCCGATCCGATCCAAGTGCGTCGGACAGGCGCCAGCGGATGCGTCGAGCTGCGGCCAGGCTGTCGGCCGCCGTGGTGCGAGCCCGATGCGCAGCCCACGCGGCCTGTGCGTCGTCGTCGGCCAGCAAAGCCGCACGCGCCACCTCCTGATCGACGTCCTCGGCGGGCAACACGAAGATTTCGAAACCGCGCTGGCTGCCTGGTCCTTGCTCGGCCGACGCCGCATTGGCGTGGATGCTGAGAAACAAGCGCGCACCGGCCTGATTGGCACAGCGGGCCCGGGCGCGGATGGGCACCAGGACGTCGTCGCTGCGGCAGAGCACGATCTTGAGGCCTGGCTCGCCCTGCAAGCGCCGTTGCACCAGGCGGGCGATTTCCAGGGTCAGGTGTTTCTCATACTGCTCGGGCTTGGCCGTGGGTGCCCCGCGGTTGGATCCGCCATGTCCCGGATCCAAGGCCACCACGAAAGGCGGCGCGCCGCTCGCGGCCGCGAGAAAGGCGCACAGTATGCTTGCCGCGGAGCTGTGAAACATGGGGGCCGTCCGGATAGGCTACCGCTGCGGTTACGGCTGCGCGACTATTGTGAGGATAAAGCCCTATACTGGGCCGGTCATCCATGCCGAAAGCCATTCCCAGCCCCAACCTGACCGCCGTCCTAGCCCTGGCCGCACTGGCCGACCTTGTGCTCTACCGACTCGGGTCGCATGTGTTTCTGCCCAGCCAACCCACCTGGGGACTGGCCCGCGT
>Ga0182017_10001382_pt1 | contig 18675 bp, 20 predicted proteins | sample 712E3DmetaG_FD_120492 | JGI IMG/M metagenome (GOLD analysis project Ga0182017, IMG submission 120492) | Permafrost microbial communities from Stordalen Mire, Sweden - 712E3D metaG | ecosystem: Environmental > Terrestrial > Soil > Wetlands > Permafrost | place: Sweden: Stordalen | collected... | reverse complement strand
GTTGACGTCGGGTTCCTCTTGCTGACGTTTTTCATGCTCACAACGCAGTTCAAACCGTCGGAAGACCTCCAGATCACGCTCCCTTCGTCTCATTCCGCGTTTAAAATTCCCGGGGCAGATGTTATCACGCTCACGATCGGGAAAGAAGGTCAGATTCTGCTCGGTGTGGATTCCCAGAACTTGCGGGAGGCTCTGTTCGGGCCTGCGGCGAAGTTGAAGGCAAGCGTCCAGGTGCAAACGAGCGATCTGACAAATCTCCTCATTCAGGCCCGCACACGTAACCCCCGCCTGAAAACAGTTATCAAAGCGGACAAAGACGTTGACTACGGAGTCATTGAAGACGTGATGAACATCCTGCAGAAAGTGAACATCACGCGCTTTAATCTTGTTACAGAGTTAGAGAAGAATTAAGACGAAGGAATACTGCAATGGCTGAAGTTGATGTAAAGCAATCTCGTGGTAAGCAGAAACATTCCAAGAAGAGACGGCGTCGCGTCGGAGTTCGCATCGACATGACCCCGATGGTCGATATCGCATTCCTGTTGTTGACATTTTTTATGTTGACGACGACGATGAACAAGCCTCAGGCCATGGAGATTAACCTGCCCCCCGGCGAAGCCAAGGTCGACGTTCCTGCGTCGAACCTTCTCACGCTTCGCATCTCCGAAAACGGCAGCATCTACTGGAACATCGGGACCGAAAAACCGGCAAAAGTCACTTCGGCAGAATTGAGAAAAGTGCTGAAAGAAAAAAACAGTGCGAACCCAAAGTTGATCACTCTTATCAAAGTAGATCGCAAAGGGAAATATATCATGATGGTCGATATCATGGATGAGTTGAATGTCGCCGATATCTCGCGCTTTAGCCTTGCTCCGTTCGACGACAAAGACAAGCAGCTCATTGAGAAGATCTAAGGATGCTTTCAAAGACCGTGGCTCGCACAAAGAGCTTAAGGAAGGAGTAAAGAAGTATGCCTGCAAAAGCACCAGTCACTGATGTCAAATATGGTGCGTATGAATTGCGCGGCTTGTACCAGAAGTATGCAATTCGCGCGCTGATCTTCGCGTCGATCATTCACTTTATCGGTATCGGCGTGTACTACGGCGCGGTCTACTTGACGACAGAGGACGAGCCTGTGTATTCCGTGCGCTTCATGAAGTACAGCGAGCTCGGCCCGCCCCCGTCGATCACCAACACGCAGGCGGCACCGGCAGTCTCGGTTTCTGCATCCGCAGCAAAGCCGACGGTCGGAACACCCGTTCCGGTCCCGGACGCCGAAATTAGCCCGGAAGCGACGATCGCTTCACAGACTGAACTGCAGCAGATCGGACCTGTCGGCGACCCTAACGCGAGCGGCACCGGTACCGTTGCAATTCAGAACGATGTGAAGATAGAGGACGACGGGCCTCCGCCCGATTTCGTCCCGGTTGAAAAGCAGCCGGTTCCGGTGAAGAACCCGCCACCACTCTACCCGGAAATTGCACGGCGCGCCGGTGTCGAGGGAACCGTCTGGGTAAAGATTTGGGTCGACAAAGAAGGAAAAGCCAAGAAAGCTCAGATTCTGAAATCCGATGCAGAATTGTTCAACCAGGCCGCGATCGAGGCGGCGATGCAATGGGTGTTTACCCCTGCCGTGATGAACAATGGACCAGTGGCCGTTTGGGTCTCGATCCCATTCAAGTTTAAACTGAACCAGAGCCGCTAAGCATACCATGGATCCTCACAGGCCGCTCGTTATCGTTGGCTATGTGCTGTCGGGATTTCTCTTCATTTGCGGTCTCGTCATAGCATCGGGATTGTTCATACCCCCCACGATGCCTCAAAAATTCAGGATTATGTTCGGCGTGGTGATGCTGTTGTACGGTATCTACAGGTTTGTCAACATCCGGATTAAGCAGCAGCAGAGAAATGAAGATCGCTTCCTTTCATAAGCTATTACCTTTCCTTTCCCTGGTTTTGTCCCTCACATGGACGGGGTGTCAAGAAGATACCCGCGACTCACCGACGCGGGGTAAACTTGTCATGATCTCTTCCGAGGATATCTATCCGGCGATCGATAGCGAAGTAAAAGAGTTCGAGTCGTTGTATGAAAAAGTGCACATCACGCACCTCCAATCAACGACGCGGGATGCTGTTGTTCAATTGCTCAACGACAGCGTCAAAATTATCACCAGTCCCAGACCGCTCAATGACGAAGAGAAGGGCGTGATCAAGAAGTACAAGCTGGAGGTAGACACGTTCAAGATCGCCTACGATGCTGCCCTGGTATTGGTCAACGATAAGAATTCGCTCACACGTATCACGGTAGATGAATTGCGCGAAATTATGCTCGGGAAACTGACTGCCTGGCGGGAACTGGGTGAGACAAAGGTCGGGGGGAAAATCGTCGTCGCGCTGGGAGGCCCCAATAGCGGGATGTACGAGTACGTATTGCAGAGAGTGACAGGCTTACAACCGTTCGCCAACGTCGTCTATCCCTGCTCGACCACAACACACGCAATTTCGTTTATCGCCGAGCACAGCAATGCGATCGGTTTTGTAAGTCAAGGCTGGGTTTCTGAGACTCCCGCAAAGACGAGAATCCTGGCTATCGGCGACCCTGCGTTTCGGAGGGATTCTACTTCGACGACGCTGGAATATTTTCCGCCGCTGCAGGCGCACGTGTACCGCGACTACTATCCGCTTCGTCGCACACTCTATATTTTTTCGAAGGATGCAGGGACGGGCGTCGGCGTGGGCTTTACCGCGTTTGTGACGGGAGCCCAGGGACAAAAGCTATTTCTCAAAAACGGACTTGTGCCGGCAACGATGCCCGTCCGGCTCATCCAACTTCAATCCCAGTAACCGAGGTACTTTCTCATGCACTTTTCTTTTCGACCTTCATTTCTCTTTATTGTTCTTTTTGCCTTGGCCGAGGGTGTGCACGCCCAGGACGACCTCAAACTTGGGAAAGAGGCTCTGAATCAAAAATCGTACGATGCCGCAATAAGCCATTTTCAAACAGCCCTGAAATCGACTCCACGGAGTGCCGAAATTAATTATTGCCTGGGCGAAGCGTATCGGTTGAAGGGCGTGAATGATTCTGCACAGGTTTTCCTAGAGCGCGCAGTGGACCTCAATGATGGATATGTCTCCGCGATGTCATCGTTGGGGACGCTCCTCCTGAAGATCGGGCAGTTCGACAAATCGATGAAAGTCTTTGCGGCTGCGACGAAGGTTGACAAAAAGAATGCGGATATCGCCATCGCGTACGGGAATGCCTTCCTCGACATCGATTCGCTGGACAAGGCGATCGTGTATTTCTCCAAGGCCAAGGAAATCAACGAAAATTTGCCGGACATCTACGTTGGCCTGGCGGAGGCGTATGGAAGGCAGAACATCGGCGTGCTGGCAATTTCAAACTACCAGAAGGCCGCGGAGCTCGAGCCGAAGTCAGCCGTCATTCGGTACAAATTGGGCAAGGCATTCTATAAAAGCCGGCTCTATAACGACTGCGCTCGCGAGTTTCAAGAGGCCGTAAACCTCGATCCGAATAACGACGTGTACGTTTTTGATGTGGCTGATCTTTTTTTCCGCGCGAAACTCTGGAGGGAGTCCGCCCGGTTCTTTGCAAAATATGTTACCCTGAAAAAGGACAACCGGGTGGCTTACGACGAATACGCAAAAGCACTTTTCGGTGGGAAATTCTACAAGGATGCCGTACCGGTGATCGAAGAGGCGATGAAGCTCAATCCCGCCGTCTACGATCTTAAACCGATGTACGCCTACTCCCTCTACGAATGCGGTGAGTTTCAGAAGGCTGTCGATGCCTATAAGGTCCTGCCGAAGGATTCTCTCGACGCTGAAGACTACGTGCAAATCGGCAGGTCGTATGCGAAACTAAAAGATGTTGACAATGCCATCGCGAGTTTTGAGAGGGTGGCTGGGTTGGATAGCCTCTCCACGGAGATTTCCGCAGAACTTGCGGGCCTCTACATGGGGAAGAAAATGTACGACAAGGCCGCGGCGCAATACTCGAAGAAGCTGAAAGCGGATCCAAAGAACATCGGGGCTTTGATCAACGGAGGCGTGTGCTACATGGTTGTGGGGAAATACGACACGGCCAAGACGATGATGCAGAAAACCATCGAACTTCGCCCCGAGTTCTTCCAGGCGTATCTGTACCTTGCGAGCTGCTTCTACCGGCTCGACTCGCTCGAACGCGCAGAGAAGCAGTATGAATTGGTCATCTCAATCATCGATACGGTGAAAGTGGAACCGCCCGACACGAAAGAAGGGAAGTTCGGGGCGCAGCTTCTCGAAGCGAATAAGTTCATCGGGTTGATAGAATTGCTCTCGAAAAACTATCCCACCGCAATCGACTACCTCAAAAAGGCGATCGCGCACGAGACAAAGGACAAAAAAGATGCCGAAGCGCACCTGTGGCTTGCGCAATCGTACGCCCTCTCGACCGGCAATCAAAAAATTACCGTCGATGAAGCAGACTCCTTGCGTAAGAAGGCGATTGAAGAGTACGAAGCCGTTCTGAGAATTGACCCCAAAAACAAAGTTGCCGCAAAGGAACTTTCAGGACTGAAAGGCGGCTAAGGGCCGCCGAGAACCCCCTGTTTCGCTTTTTTCAAACAACAACCAACAAGAGCATAGGTGACATATGATGCATCTTTCCAAACGATGGATTCCAACGATTATTCTCCTTGGCGTGGTGAGCCTTGGGATCGCAGTGACGTTTACTTCGTGCAGCAAACCGCAGGCACCGGTCATCAAGGAATGGGTTGTGTACCAGGACCCGTTCTACGGGTTCGAGCTGCAATATCCTAAAGGATGGCTGGTCAATGCAGAAACGAACAGGATAAAGATCTATTCATCACAAGAGGCCGCGGCGTGGTTTTTCGATCCGTCCAGCGGCGGGAAGAACGGCGTGGAGATCCTTTTCGGGTTTGAAAATTTTGCGTCTACAGGCGTTTCCAATATTGATGCCTATGACGCCCAAACGAAAGACAAGCTTGCCGGTATTGGCGCTGTTGGTGCCGACCGGCCTGCGACCCTCGGAAAAGAGCCGGGACATGAGATTTCTTACACGTCAAAAATTGCCAAGGGTGTAACCATCTTTGGGAGAAGGCTGATCACGGTGCGGGACAGTGTGTTCTATTACGTGAACCTTGCAGGGTTTAACGATGACTACCAGCTCTACGGAAGTGTTTTCGACACGGTGCTTGCGTCGATCAGGCTTCCCAAACCGAAAGTCCCGATGAACAAGGTGGACGAGGACAAGCCGTCGACCGAGTTGTCGAAGTATGCGGGAGAGTTCTTCGAAATCCAATATCCCAGCAACTTTGAATACACTTTCCCACCCAAGAAGGGGGAGACAATTTTTTCGATGAACATCCACCACAATCTTCGCCAGGACTGCGCCGTTCAGATCGACGTCCTGCCGGCGAAGAAGTTGAACGTGGCCAAAGTGTTCGATCAAAACAAAGACAAGTTTAAGCCCAAATCGACCAGCGATACAAAGATTGACGGACTCGATGCGAAGTATCTGACTTACCTGCCCGAACCCAAAGTCGGCGGAAGAGCATACTTCGTCGTCAAGGACGACAAGGTGTACCGACTGGTAGTCACTTGGTATCAACCGATGGCATCAGACTACACACCGGCATTCGATAAGGCGATTTCAAGCCTCAAGATCAAATAGGGTAGGAGAGCGAGGTTTTGATGCCCCGGATCCGGCAATGGTTCCGGGGCATTTTTTTGGGCATCACTCGAAATCCGGGAAAACTGCAACCCACTATCTCAATGCGGTTTGTTGAAACTGACCTATTAAATGACTATTTTTGGTTTGAAAATTTTCGAGCCAGTGCTTCCATGCTTAACACCGACGAACAAAAGGAATTGGTCGAAATCGCCTGGGACTCAATTCGGCGGGCTGTCGTGGGAAAAAGGGCGGAACCCACCGCAGGGACTCCGAAAGCGCACGGAGAGGAGAGCCCGTTATCCTGGCACATGGGAGTATTTGTCACTCTCTACAAGAAAAAAGATCTTCGAGGTTGTCTGGGGTTGATCGCTTCGGACGAGCCGTTGTCGGAGAGTGTTGCACAGATGGCGGGGCGTTCGGCCACGGAGGACCCGCGGTTTCCGCCGGTCTCCGAGGTGGAACTCGCCGATATCAGAATCGAGATCTCGGTTCTTTCACCTCTCAAAGAGATTTCATCGATCGAGGAGATTCATGTCGGAACGCACGGAATATTTCTCACGGCCGGCATGCACCGTGGACTCCTGCTTCCGCAGGTCGCCGCGACCCATCACTGGGACAGGATTCAGTTTCTCGAAGAGACCTGCATCAAAGCCGGGTTACCGCGGGATCAGTGGAAACATGCGGAGTCACGGATCTATATATTCTCTGCGGAAATTATCGAACAAGAATTACTATGACTGAGGAATCGTATGTCCGTCCTGCAGCCGTCGCGGGAATGTTCTATCCGGAGCACGAGCGGGAGCTCAAAGGAACAGTAGATTCTCTTCTCGCAGAAGTTCAGCAAGGGCGGGAAAATGGGAGGCTTGTCGGTATCATTGTCCCTCATGCAGGATACACGTATTCCGGTCGGACCGCCGCCCAAGCCTACGGGCTGCTGAAGAAGAGGGAGAGGATGACGGTCGTTCTTGTCGGGCCGAGTCATCGGGAGTATTTCGACGGGATATCGGTGTTTTCCGGCGCAAGTTTTACTACTCCGTTGGGGGTCGTTGAGATCGATCACAACCTTCGGGCAGCGTTGCTGAAGAAGTTGCCCGCTCTTCGATGTTCGCTTACGGGACACAGGTCAGAGCATTCGCTGGAGGTTCAGCTCCCATTTCTCCAGCGGACCATCGGCGACCTCAAGATTGTGCCGATTGTGATAGGGAACCAGAAACGAGAGTATTGCGAAGAATTGGGAGCTGGACTTGCAGAGGTGGCGAACGAGAAGGACATCCTGATCGTGGCGAGTTCCGATCTGTCGCACTACCATAGTTCGGAAGCAGCTCAGAAGCTCGACGCGATTGCCGTCGCTTCTATCCGGGAATTGAACTACCAGGCGCTCATGGCGGATATTGACAGAGAGAAGACGGAAGCGTGCGGCGGCGGGCCCATCGCCGCGGTGTTGTGCGCGGCAACGATGATGGGAGCGGATAATTGCACAATACTTCACACGTGCAACTCTGGAGAGGTCTCTGGCGATACCGAACGCGTGGTTGGGTATGTTTCCGCAGCCATGTGGAAGACACATTGACCACGAAGAAGAAACTGCCGGTTACGATGATCGGGGCCGGCGCAGTCGGTAGCGCCCTCGCTCTCGCACTGTACAAGAAGAAGTTCACACTTCGTGCTGTAGTCAGCAAGAATGGGGAGTCGGCACGGCGGCTCGGACGAAGGCTCCACTCCCCGTACGGCAGCGTTCGATCGATCCCCGGCCTTGAAGCTGAAGGTATACTCTTCCTTGCTGTCCCTGATAACGAAATCAAGCACGTTGCGCGTCTGCTATCGCAGAATCGGACAGATTTTTCCGGCTCGATAGTTTTTCACTGTTCGGGTGCGTTATCGTCCGAGGTGCTCTCGCCATTCAGGAAGAAAGGGGCCGCGGTTGGCTCCTTCCACCCACTTCAGACTTTTCCAGGCGGAAAGTCCGATTCTGGGACGCTGAAAAACATCTGGATTGGAATTGAAGGGGACAAGAAGGCGACAACTCTGGGGAGATTTCTCGCCCGTGAGCTGGGAGCTCATTCATTGATTTTGTCCCCTAAACAGAAGATCTTGTATCATATCGCAGCTGTGTTCAGCTCGAATTACTTCGTAACTCTCCTTTCGGTAGTTGAGGATCTGGGGGAGAGGCTGGGACTGCCCAGGAACAAAGTTCTGTCCATGTTTGAGCCGCTTGTCCTTCGAAGTTTTCTGAACGCAAAAACACACTCCGCGGCGATAGCCCTCACCGGTCCTATTGCGCGCGGAGACTTCCACACTGTCCGGAGACACCGCTGGGCGTTGGCTGCCGGAGGACTGAGACGCATCTCGGATCTCTATGCAGCCCTGGCGAAAGAGACGGCGATCCTCGCTGCAAAAAAGGTTCTGTAATGCTCGTTGACTATCATACGCACAGCCAACTCTGTAAGCACGCAGATGGCGGCCTTGAGGAGTACATCATCCATGCGGCGAAAATGCAATTGAAAGAGATCGGCTGCTCCGACCATTCCCCGATGCCGAACGAATTCGACTTACCGCACCGGATGGACCTCCAACAGTTTCATACATCCTACAAACCTGAAGTTCTTGCACTTCGAGAGAAGTACAAAAATACGGTTGCCGTAAAATTTGCAGTAGAAGGAGATTTCTTCCCGGGGACCGAACAGTGGGTAAAGGATTTCAACTCTCACGAAGAATTCGATTATGTTATTGGCTCCGTGCACTACCTGGGCGAGTGGGGGTTCGACAATCCTGTGTTCGTTCACAAATACGAGGAGCGCAACATCGACGAGGTCTACAATCAGTACTACGACCACATCAAACGCTCTGCTGCGGCAAAGTTGTTCGACATTATCGGCCACTGTGACCTCGTAAAGAAATTCGGACACCGGCCATCGAAAGACATGGAGGAAATCCTTCGGGAAGTCTTCAAGGTGGTGAAATCAGCCGATATTGCCGTGGAAATCAATACCTCGGGTTTGAGAAAACCGGCAAAGGAAGTTTATCCCAGCGAGCAGATCCTGAAGATCCTGCATGAGTATAGGATCCCTCTCACACTCGGCTCTGATGCACATACGCCCACCGATGTGGGAAGAGATTTTGACATCGCACAGCAGCTCGTCGAAAAGTACGGCGGCGGGAAGATTTCGCTTTTCACGAAGCGCCAACGAACCGAGACGCGAGTCTCATAGCACAGGAACATCAACATACTTCACTCGAGAATTCTTGTTCTTAACCTTAATCGTAATTACTCAGCGAAAAGAAAACCGCAAAGGCGCGAAGAACGCAAAGAATCTTTGATTTATTGTATTTACCGCCTGTTCATTATGCGAGTGATTCCTTTCTTCATCAGGACAAGATTCTACGAATTGAGAAGGAACCTCATGTCGGAGCCAAGTGCATTGTATGCTATTATGGTCGCGTCAACAATTAATTGCTGCAACTACTTCAGGATTCCTTTTTCCCAAAAATCTGTTCTCTTTCCTTCGCGCCCTCTGCGCCTTCGCGGTTCGTTCTTCCGCGAATTCGCCTCAACAGCCGCTGAGCAGTCACAAATATTTGTTACGCTGAGTAGTTATATTTATCTCTATAAATGGCACTTCTTGGCAGTGTTACATTTTGCCTTGCGACAGGTAGAATTCATGAACGAAGTGTTTTACCACACACCCCTAAATCCCCTCTCGCTACCGCACAGGCTAGACACAGAGGGAACTTATCTGCGCGCTTCTCCCCTCCGTGCGCGGGCCGGTGACGACGGCGAGAGGGGTTGGGGGTGTGTCAAGAAGGATTGTTGCACAACAGCAGCCTAATAGTGTCCCACATTTTTTCAAACTGTAACACTACCCACCAGCTACTTGGTGCTGTTACAGTTTCAACACGCGAGAAGGTGTCAGACACCGTTTATCTGAAAATGGCATGAAACGGAACCATTATCAAAACGGTGTCAGACACCCTATTCAAACTGTTACAGTACCCGCTACTTCCTCCAATTGACTTTGCACGTTTCTGTTGGTAGTTTATATCACTTTTCTCTGGCACCTACATGAAGACCCGGATTGAACACGATTCTCTTGGCGAGCGGCGTATCCCAATCGACGCCTACTATGGCGTCCAGACCCACCGCGCCGTAGAGAATTTTCCCATCAGCGGGTTGCGCCCGTTGCCGGAATACGTCGATGCGACCGTCCACATCAAAAGAGCTGCGGCGATCGTTAACAACAAGCTCGGCTTATTGAGCTCTCGAAAATCGCGGGCGATCGTTCGAGCTGCGGACGAAATACTCGGCGGTATGTTTCGAGAATGGTTTGTCGTCGATGTATACCAGGCGGGGGCGGGTACTTCGCACAACATGAACGTCAATGAGGTTCTCGCGAATCGCGCCATTGAACTTCTTGGCGGGACTCGAGGCAACTACCGCATTGTGCATCCGAATGACGACGTGAATATGTCACAATCGACCAATGATGTTTGCCCGACTGCGATACGAATCGCTGCGCTGATCAAAGTAAAAGGACTTCTCGGCCATCTCGCTTCGCTGGAAAATGTCTTCAAAAAGAAAGCGAGAGCCTTCGACAGCGTTGTGAAGTCGGGAAGAACCCATCTTCAGGATGCGGTTCCCGTGAGACTTGGGCAGGAATTTGGGGCCTATGCGAAGAACCTCGCGAAACATCTCACAGCCATTGCAGGAGCCGCCGACTCCTCACGAGAGCTCGGCATCGGTGGAACCGCAGTGGGAACGGGATTAAACGCGCACCCTCGCTATCGCCGGATGATGACCGTTCAACTTTCGCGTCAACTTCGGACCAAGTTCCAGATGGCGGGCGACTACTTTGAAGCGATGCAGAGTTTACGGCCAATGGTTCAATTGTCGGGTGCTCTCAGAAACCTTGCTCAGGACTTAATACGAATAGCGAATGACATTCGATTGCTTGCCTCCGGCCCCAAAACGGGATTGGCGGAACTGAAGCTGCCGCCTGTCCAGCCCGGTTCATCCATCATGCCCGGGAAAGTGAATCCGGTCATGGCAGAGATGCTGAATATGGTCTGTTTTCAGGTAATCGGTTGCGATTTGACTATCTTAATGGCCGCACAGGCGGGCCAACTTGAACTGAACGTGATGATGCCTGTCGTAGCATTCAATCTGCTTCACGAAATTGAAATCCTCTCCAACGCTATCGACGTTTTTGAAAGATTCTGCATTCGGGGGATCGCCGCCGATTCCGCCCGTGGAAGGATGTTTGCGGAGAGCAGTATGGGAATTGTGACTGTTCTGAATCCCCATATAGGATATGCAAAGGCCGCGGAAATTGCCAAGGAGTATTTGTTGACAGGAAAGCCAGTTCGTCAAATCCTTAAGGAACGTGGAATCTTCACGGAAATAGAAATTGCACGAATCTTTGACGTCAGGGCGATGACCGAGCCAGGGATTCGTAAATGAGCAAAGCCGACAATATTCTCAAGAAGCTGAAATCTCTCGAAAACGAAAGAAACCGCAAAGGTATGGAGCGGTTTGGCATCCAAACGAAAAACGCCTATGGAATTGCGATTCCAATACTTCGAAGAATGGCGAGAGAAATCGGAACCGATCACCGACTTGCCGTCCAATTGTGGAATTTCCGCGTCCACGAGGCGAGATTGCTGGCCAGTTTTATTGATGATCCAACAAAAGTCACGGAGCGGCAAATGGATCGCTGGGCGAGAGATTTTGATTCGTGGGATATCTGCGACCAATGTTGCGGCTTCCTGTTCGACAGGACATCTTACGCCTATGGAAAAGCGCTGCAGTGGAGCAAACGAAAAGAGGAATTCCTTAAGCGGGCCGGCTTCGTGTTGATGGCGGCGCTGGCGGTCCATGATAAGGAAGCAGATGACGCTGCGTTCATCAAGTTCCTCCCGAGGATCCGGGAAGAGAGTCTCGACGAAAGGAACTTCGTCCGGAAAGCCGTCAACTGGGCACTTCGGCAAATAGGGAAACGGAATGTCTTCTTGAATAAAAAGGCGACCGAGACAGCAAAAAAGATTGTGCGGCTCGACTCCGCCTCTGCTCGATGGATTGCATCCGATGCGTTGCGCGAATTGACGAGCGTCAAACTTCAGAAACGACTTATCAGTAAGACTTAGATCGTACTCCCAACCATAGGGAAATCCACACCAAGTAAGGGAAATCAGGCGCTTCTGCGACGCGATGGCACACGATCAATCGAATAAATCAATTGCAGAACTGCGCAAGGAATATACTCTGGCGGGATTGGAGGAAAAGGATCTTGACCCAAATCCCATGAAGCAGTTCGCCAAGTGGTTGGACGAAGCGGTCGAAGCAAAGCTGCCGGAACCAACGGCAATGACCCTGGCGACGGCGACAAGGGAAGGGAAGCCCTCTGCCCGTATCGTTCTTTTGAAAAGATTTGATAATTCGGGATTTGTCTTTTTCACAAACTATGAAAGTCGAAAAGGGAAAGAGCTGACCGAAAATCCGACTGCGGCCTTGGTCTTTCATTGGATCGAGTTGGAACGGCAGGTTCGTATCGCCGGATCGGTATCGCGAGTATTGCGTGAAGAATCGGGAGCCTATTTCCACACGCGCCCCGCAGGCAGTCAAATTAGCGCGTGGGCTTCGAGGCAAAGCGAAGTGATACCCAGCCGATCGATACTCGAAAGAAATGCAGAGCGTTTTGAAGAAGAATTTCGCGGAAAGGAAATACCTCTTCCATTAGGGTGGGGCGGGTTCTCCGTGAAACCCTCTGAGATCGAATTCTGGCAGGGGAGGGAAGATCGACTGCACGATCGTCTCCGTTATTCTTTCCGAAAGAACGGAACCTGGAATATCGAACGACTTTCTCCATGATGCTCCCTCGCACTTACCTATTATGATCGATGGCGTCCACTGACTTTGAAGTAGTGATCATCGGTGCCGGTGTTGTTGGCCTGGCAATCGCAGCTCATTTGTCCGTCAAACACGCACGCATTGCAGTACTCGAGAAAAACGCGATGTACGGGATGGAAACTTCGAGCCGCAACAGCGAGGTGATCCATGCGGGCATCTACTACCAACCAGGGAGTCTGAAGGCAAGTTTGTGTGTGGAGGGACGAGAAGAGTTATATGCCCTCTGCAAAAAGCATAACATTCCCTTTTCACCGATCACCAAAATTATAAGCGCTCGCACGCCTGATGAGCTCCCGATATTGCAGAATATCCTGGAGAACGGAACGGCCAACGGCGTCGATCTGAAGATCCTCGACGCGAAAGAGACTCAAAGGTTGGAGCCAAATATAACAACATGTGGGTCGATCTTTTCGCCTCGCACGGGTATCATCAGCGCCCATGCGTTGATGGATTACTACTTTCACACTTCGAAAAACCAAGGTGCAACGATTCAATGCCAATGCGAGGTGGTTGGGATCGAAAAGACGTCCGGCGGCTATTCTGTGACGATCAATGACTCCGGATCGATGGTGTCATTCACCACGGAAAAAGTCATAAATGCCGCGGGCCTCTATTCCGATAGGATCGCCTCATTGGCCGGAATAAATATTGATGACGCCGGTTATCGCCTACACTTTTGCAAGGGATCGTATTTCAGCATCTCGTCGTCTAAATCGAAATTAATCTCTCGCCTCGTCTATCCCGTTCCGACAAAAGACAGCCTCGGCGTTCACGCTCTTCTCGACTTGGGCGGGAGACTCAAATTCGGACCCGACGTTGAATACCTGACGAAAAACGAGCAGGACTATACCGTTTCTGACGCAAAACGGATGCAGTTCTTGGAGTCCATTCAGAAAATTCTCCCCTCTGTTGCCGAATCCGACATTGCCCCGGACATATGCGGTATTCGCCCAAAACTCAAGGGAGAGGGGATGCCCCGTGACTTTGTAATGGTTCACGAAAAAGAAAGAGGCCTGACAGGGCTTGTCAATCTGATCGGTATTGAATCGCCCGGGCTCACTGCTTCCCCAGCTATTGCGCGATATGTTGAGAAATTATTAGCCTGATGGGACGATGATCGCGAATGCTTACCGACTTTCCATCCAAGAGATCTGCGAGTTTCTTGGAGATCGCAGAGGAGATCGATCGGGAATCAGGGCGAAAAAGCGCAAACCTAACGCTGGATACGTGTTGAATTCGGCGAAGTGATGCCTTCACCGTGTCGATTGATATTCTCGGCAGTGGTTCAACATGGGGCTGGGCCACGAACCTTCGGAAGGCTTATCATGCTGACCCGCTACCCCCGTTTCCGGCTCGTTGACTTGCCCCCGTTATTTCCGTATCTTTGTAGCACGTGAGATTCAGCGTAGAGAAAACGGAATCAGCCGCACGGGCCGGAAGGCTTGAAACAGACCATGGCGTTATTGAAACGCCAATTTTTATGCCCGTAGGCACACAGGGAAGCGTCAAAGCCGTTGAGCAGCGCGAACTATCGGAACTCGGGGCACAAATAATCCTCGGAAACACCTATCATTTGTCCCTGCGGCCCGGTATAGACGTTCTGAGAGAGATGCGGGGTCTTCATAGATTTATGAATTGGGACAAACCTATTCTCACGGATAGCGGCGGATACCAGGTTTTCAGCCTCTCCGACTTGAGGAAGGTTTCGAGCGAAGGAGTGACGTTCAAATCTCATCTGGACGGATCCACTCATTTTTTCTCTCCGGAAAAAGTAGTGGAGATACAGCGGACGATCGGATCGGATATCATGATGGTGCTGGATGAATGCACGCCCTTTCCGTGCGAGCACGATTATGCGTTTCGCTCCAACCTCCTGACAGTCCATTGGGCGAGGCAATGTCTCGATGCGATGCGAAGTGTACCGGCCCGCTACGATCACCATCAGTCGCTGTTTGGTATCGTTCAGGGGAGCACGTACCGGGATATCCGGAGAGAAAGCGCAAAGATGCTCGTCGACATGGAGTTTGAAGGGTACGCAATCGGCGGTCTCGCCGTGGGCGAGCCGATCGAAGTTATGTATGAAATGACTGAATTCAGTGCCGGGTTGCTCCCGGCGGAGAAACCGCGATATCTCATGGGTGTTGGTACGCCAGAAAACATTCTCGAAAGTATTAACCGGGGTATCGACATGTTCGACTGCGTTATGCCAACGCGAAATGGCAGAAATGCCATGCTGTTCACGCGCAACGGAAGGCTGAATCTTACGAACGCAGTGTTCAAGACCGAAGACATTCCCGTTGATGCCGAATGCAATTGTTATGCATGCAGGAATTTTTCACGCGCTTACATTCGTCATCTGTTCATGTCAAAGGAGATACTTGCGCTTCAACTTGCATCCATTCACAACCTGACGTTCTATCTCTGGCTTGTGGGGGAGGCCCGCAGGCGCATTCTATCCGGCGACTTTTTGATTTGGAAAAAAAGGATTCTTTCTCAAATGCAACGGACGCAATCAGCTTAGCAGGTTCTCATCTCACTTCTTCTTCAACTATCGGAGCACTCACGTATGAAGTCAGTATTAGTAGCAATGGCGCCGTCTCAGGGAGGACAGGGCGGCGGAGATTTCATGACCACGATTTTGATGTTCGCGGTCATTATCGCAATTTTCTATTTTTTGATACTGCGCCCCCAACAAAAACGACAGAAGGAGCGGCAAAAGCTCCTTGAGTCCATCAAAAAAGGGGACAGGGTCGTAACGGCAGGCGGCATCCATGGTACCATCGTAGGCGTGGAAGACAAGACAGTGTTGCTCCAAATAACAGACACTGTGAAAGTAAAAGTGGAAAGGAGCTCGATCTCCATTGTGAACAAAGTAGGCGAGATCGAAGCGCCGAAGACGTAAACGAAAAAGCCTCTATGAGCAAATTGAATTCAGTAGAAGAAGCGATTGCTGATCTCAAGCAAGGGAAGGTTGTCATTGTTGTCGACGATGAGGATCGCGAAAACGAAGGCGATTTTATTGTGGCTGCACAATACATCACTCCGGATGTGATTAATTTCTTCACAAAAGTCGGCCGCGGTATCGTCTGTGCCCCCATCACCGGAGAACGTGCGAAGGAGCTCGGATTGGATTTGATGGTCGACGCCAACACTTCCCTCCACGAAACACCTTTTACGGTCTCCATCGACTACATCCACGGCACAACGACGGGTGTTTCTGCCTCAGATCGCGCGAAGACTGTAAGGTCGCTGGTCGATCCGGCAACCAAGCCAAGCGACCTGGCACGTCCGGGCCACATCTTCCCCTTGCGCTCATCGCCGGGAGGCGTTTTGCGAAGAGCAGGACACACGGAGGCGGTCGTCGATCTTTGCATTCTCGCCGGTCTGCATCCTGTCGGGGCTCTTGTCGAGATCATGAACGACGACGGCAGTATGGCGCGGTTGCCCCAACTCGAGCAAATCGCAATAACTTACAAGCTCAAGATCATTACCGTGAAATCGATCATGGAATGCCGGATGCACCGGGAAAAACTCGTTTCACGGGTGGTAACTACGAATCTCCCTACGCGCTACGGCACATTCACGGTTCACATGTACAAGTCGGAGACCGACCAAAAGGAACACATCGCCCTGGTGAAAGGAACGATCACAGACGAACGACCCACGCTTGTGCGCGTTCATTCCGAATGCCTGACAGGAGATGTTTTCGGGTCGTTGCGATGCGACTGCAGCGATCAATTGATCTCGGCAATGAGAATGGTCGAAAAAGAAGGAAACGGTGTCGTGCTGTATATGCGGCAGGAAGGGCGCGGCATCGGGTTGCAGAATAAGCTGAAGGCGTACAAACTTCAAGATGAAGGAAAGGATACCGTGGAAGCCAATGAAGCTCTGGGCTTCCGGGCCGACCTTCGCGATTATGGCATCGGCGCGCAGATCCTTAGAGACCTTGGTGTAACACGTATGCGTCTCATGACAAACAACCCCAAAAAGGTTGTGGGCCTGGATGCCTACGGTCTCGCGATCGTCGAACGTGTACCGATTGAGATCGCCGCAAATACAAACAATGAACGATATCTGAAAACCAAACGCGATAAGCTGGGCCACCTGATCCTCATCGACAAGATCGGTTCCAAATAGTCTGCAGAAAGGGAAGGCCCTCCTTTTTTCCTTGCATCTCGGAGGAAATTCTTCTACATTGGGGCAGAAGGAAATAATGGCCATTGTTCAACCGAACGATGGCTTTTATTTTTGCCCTCTTCAAAGACACAGTACCAATTTTATTGCAGAGTATGGCTGAAGCGAACAATAACGGAGTGGTCTACCTGACGCGTGAACGGCTCGTCGAACTGGAACAAGCGTTGCGCGAGCTGAAAGTTCATGGACGGCCTGAAATCGCAGCCAAGATAGCCGAGGCTCGAGGGCACGGGGACCTGAGCGAGAATGCGGAATATGATGCAGCGAAAGAGGCACAGCAGCATCTCGAACTGAAGATTTCCAAATTGGAGCAAACACTTTCACGGGCAAGAATCCTTGAGAGCAAGGATCTCCCCAATGATAAGATTTATATTCTATCGAACGTGACCGTGAAGGACGTCAAGACAAAGAAGATCCTTAAGTACAAACTCGTCTCACCCGAGGAGGCTGACTTTGACGAGAACAAGATATCAGTGACATCGCCGATTGGGAAGGGGCTTATAGGTAAGAAGGTAGGCGATGTTGTCAAGATTTCCGTACCGGCGGGCGAATTAACGTACGAAGTTGTGGATATTTCGCGCTAGGTTGTCTCCCTTCGACATACCTCAAGTTTCATTCCCCTCCGACCTCTGAAGAAAACTGCGATGCCAACAAACCTCGAACTCAAAGCCAGGATTGGGTCTCGGAACAGACTCCTCAGAATACTAAAGAGAATCGGAAGATTCGACGGGATGCTGCGTCAAACCGATACGTATTTCCGGGTGGAGACCGGACGTCTCAAAATACGCGAGTTCTCACGGGGTCGCGCGGAATTGATTTATTACCGGCGAAACGAGAGGAAGGGAGCGCGTTGGAGCGAATATGAGATCGTTACTTTCGGTGATGCAAAGAACTTAAAGAGAATTCTGGCTCGCTTGCTTGGGGTTTGGGTTGTCGTAAGAAAGAGCCGCCTTCTTTTCTATTATAAGGGGATCGCACGAGTACACATCGACCATGTACAAGGCCTTGGGGATTTTATTGAAATTGAAGTTATCGCAAAACGGAACAGAAGGAAAGTGAAGCTCGTCCACGATGAACTGATTGGCCTTCTTGGCATTAGACCGGATGAGAAGATTGCCTGTTCCTATTCTGATCTGATCGACTCAAATGCTGATCGGCTTGGTTGAGGGTCCGATAAGAGCCGTGAAGCAACGACCGTTCGCGGATTTCAAACCTCAGAAAAGCGAAAAGTAATTTTTCCTCTAAACACTTCCCGTTCGTGACGTCGCAGGCGCAACACTGATGCGTTACGCGGAATCATTGGTGCTCGTCTCTGCATGATGGAGAATGAATTGGGGATTGCCTGAAGTTGTATCGACGCGTGGAAGGAATTGAATGGATTCAGGTGACCATATGCTCATGGTCCGGCAACTCAAGTTCGGAATCAAGGAAGTCTCAGACAAATCCTGATATCTTATTAGGAGCACCCTCGGTGGATCTAGAATTCCGGCGTTACCCATGGAATATGCGGAAATGCAATCTGGCTAACTGGAGGCGTGACCGCGAGAAGACAATGCACCGCGCGAAGGGAGTTGAGGCAGAAGGGTTTATCCAGAAATCAAGGCGATTGCTGAAAGATCTTAGGAGGATCGATTCTTCCTTTTCCTCCATTCAACTCAAGTGTAAACTTTGAGAGTGACAAATGCATTTTGGCTGTCAATGCCACAAAATTCGAGGCGGGGTTGCTCAGTTCCCCCAATTTGGGTAGTGATACGTCTTGAATTCGGCGAAGTGAGGCCTTCACTATATCGATTGATCTTCATTCATGTGTCGACTCGATGCTCTGCCAAAACCCGAGAGTCAAGACATCACTCCCCAAATAGTACCACTACCCCAATATGTCTTGACT
>Ga0182017_10001381_pt1 | contig 18678 bp, 16 predicted proteins | sample 712E3DmetaG_FD_120492 | JGI IMG/M metagenome (GOLD analysis project Ga0182017, IMG submission 120492) | Permafrost microbial communities from Stordalen Mire, Sweden - 712E3D metaG | ecosystem: Environmental > Terrestrial > Soil > Wetlands > Permafrost | place: Sweden: Stordalen | collected... | reverse complement strand
GTGACGCAGGCGTAGACTGAACGCGCTCCGTTGTTCATCAAACCCTTGGCGGCGGCACAAAGGGTGCCGGCGGTATCGACCAAGTCGTCAACAATGATGGCGTCACGGCCATTCACGTCGCCGATGATGTTGACCAATTCGGCCACATTGGGCGCGGGACGGCGCTTGTCGATGATGGCTAAGCTGGTGTCGAGCCGCTTGGAGTAGGCACGCGCTCGCTCAACCCCACCGGCGTCGGGGGAGACAATCACCGAGTTGGCGGAGAACTTGGTGCGCAGATAGTCCATCATCACCGGCATGGCGAAGATATGATCCACTGGGATGCTGAAGAAGCCTTGGATTTGGCCTGCGTGTAGATCCATGGCTAGGACGCGATTGACCCCGGCTGCGGTCAGCAGATCCGCCACTAGGCGCGCCGAGATAGGCGTGCGCGGTCGCGTCTTTCGGTCTTGGCGCGCATAGCCAAAGTAGGGCATGACCGCGATGATGCTGCCCGCCGACGCCCGCTTGAGGGCGTCGATCATGACCAGCAGCTCCATCAGGTTGTCGTTGACCGGCGTGCAGGTTGGTTGGATGACGAAACAGTGCACCCCGCGGACGTTCTCATTGATTTCGACGTCCGATTCACCGTCGGCAAAGCGTTTGACATGGGCGCGACCGATGGTGGTGTCCAGGTAGCGGCACACCTCCTCCGCAATCTCGCGGTTCGCGTTGCCGCTAAATATTCTGAATGGTTTGGTCACATCGGATCCTGTCCCCGGGGTGCAGGCTCCCTCGGAGGGCGCGAATATTGCCACTCAGGGATCCAGGTGTCAACGGAACCCACCATCCCGTATACCGCGATAGCCGCAGGAGGTCGTGGCCGTGGTCGTGGTCGTGGCCGTGGCCGGAGTGATCACCGTCGGCCACGGCCGCGAAAACGACCGCCTCTACGACCACCACCGATCGCCCTCATTGGGTGCGCGGCTCGATCATGGAAAAGTCTGTTCTTCCGAAACCGTCCGCCCCGGCCTCTGTCACTTCTTGGCTCGCGGTCTCGGCTTTGGCTGCCCTGGCGGGTGGATCCAGTCGATGGTTTCCAGGCCAGGAACCCTGTGGAATTCTCGCTGGTTGTGGGTGACGACCGTCAGAGCATGGGTCGAGGCCACGCTGGCCATGACCAGATCCCGCTCCCCGATGGGCATCTTGCGTAGTGCCATCCGGAGGCGTGCATATTGCCACTCGTCAGCCTCGTGTCGCCGCCTAGCTGCGTTTTGCCGTGCCATTAGTGGACTCCTGCGTTTCCACTGTCTCCGTCAAGCAGCCCGAAGACCGACCTCAAGGCGCGCCTAGAGCTGTAGCCACGCGTTCGAGCATGTCGAGAGTGGGATGAAGTGCGGTTCGGTCAAAGCCTCTGCACCTCCGCGAGTCCGGTGAAGGACAGCGCCGACCGGGTCGGCCCGCCTCGGTGACGCCCTAGAGTTGCGCCGCCGCGAGGTAGAACTTGTTGTTGCGGTCGTCGACGATTCTCAGCGACGGCCGCGCGGGTTCAGGCAGCAGGCCCCGCAGCGAGTCGTAGCGGGTGCGCTCGACCACGAAGAAGACCCGCTTGCCTGGATTGCGTCCCAAGAAGTCTTTCATGTCCTCTGCGTTGCGGTCACCCAGAAACACCGTGCGTTTCTCCTTGGGGCCTTCGTAGATTTCGTTCTGGGTGTAGAAGTTCTCACCGCGCCAGTACATCTGCCAGGCGGCGAGCCGCTCATCGGGCGACTGCCGCTGCTTGTAGTAGGTCGCGATGAGGGGCTTTTGTGACCAGTGGTCGGACACATGCTTCATGTACACGTCGAGCAGAAAATAGGTGAAGCACACGGCAGTCAGGACCAGCGCGGCCATGGCCACGGTTCGCAGCCGCTGCCACGCGACCAGCAAGGCAGCGAGGGAGAACAGGCCGGCGAACACTCCCAACGTGATCCGGTAGTCAAGCTCGGGCGGCCAGGGCCGGCCCTGCGGCGTGTTTATGTAGTCGTACGAGAACAGCCAGACAAAGTGCTGCGCATTCTTCTGCAGCCCAGCCAGATCGAAGGTCACCAGGAGCAGCAGCGGAATTCCCACCAGCGCGGCCAAGAGCGCCAGCCGGTCGCGCGAACGGCCCAGCAGATCGTCGAGGAAGCAACCCAGCACGATGGCCAAGCCGGGCAGGGCGGGCAAGATGTAGTGATGGAACTTGGTCATGGATAGCGACACCACCGCGTAGCCCGCTACGAACCAGATGGCGCCGAAGCGGAGAACCTCGCGGCGCTTCGAGATGGTGGTCTCACTGGGCGCGCCGGCCGCGCTGACCTGGCGGAAGGGACGCATCACTACCCAAGCCAGGGCCGAGGGCGCCAGGGCAATCCACGGGAACACGCCGTAGCCCAGCTCGCGGATGAAGTATTCGAAGGACCCGCGATCACCATGCCGGCCGAGCACCAGGCGGCGCCAGTGGTTGTCGCCGTAGAGTTCGTTCCAAAATGGGAAACCGTGACGAATCAGCATGGCGTGGTGCCAGGGCACGGCAACCAGGGCGCAGGCCAGCAAGGCGAGGGGGAGGGCGGGCAGAAGCTGCGCGCGATCCAGGCGGCGCCAGTTCCAGGTGAAGAGCAGATAGGCCAAGAACACGATGACCGGCAGGCCCAGCCCGGCTAGGCCCTTGGCCAGGATGGCCAAGCCGCAGAGAATGGCCGCCAGGTGAAGGTAGAAGGGTGCCTTGTACCGGGTCTTCGCCGCAAACCACACGAAGACCAGAAACCCGACCATGTAGGGCAACATGACCCCCACGCCCGCAACTTGGAGATTGCGCTTGGGCCAGATGTTCCAGGGTCGTAGCTGGATGGAATCGACCACGATCTGAGGCAGCACGGTCAAGGCCAGCAGCCCGATGGTCAGATAGAAAGACACGTGGTGCGGCCAAGAGAATACCCACCAGCGTCGCCGCGGTAGCTCCTGGTCCTGGTCGTCGAACAAAGCCAGCGCACAGAGGGCCAGGGCCATGGTCATGGGCCCGATGAAGGCCATGTCGGTCATGGCCTGCCGAGCCACCAGACTGAACATGGGGAAGGTGGCCAGGGCCAACACCGACAAGACGCCCGCGCGGCGGCTGACGAAGCGGGACACGGCCAGGTACACCCCCACCAGCGCCAGCAGCGACATGAGACAGAAGGGCAGGCGCAGCGCCCATTCAGGCCTGCTGGAGATGGCGAACGTCCCGGCCGCAGGGTGCCCCAGCCCGAAGACGTACAATGACAGACTGATCAACCAGAAGCTGAGCACCGGCTTGGACCAGAAGACCTCGGGATCGATGGGTGACCCCGGCCACCACAAGCTGATGAAGTCTCCGCGGGTGACCATCTGACGCGCGACCTCGCCGTAGTGGGTTTCCCAGGGATCCCACAGGCCATACGACCCGGCGAACGGGAGGTAGAGCAGCAGGCCGAACAGGATGACCAAGATGACCATCTGCCGCTCAGAAAGGCGGTCGAGCAGGGCGGAGCAAGGGGCACGGACCGAGCCGGCGACCGTGGGGGCCGATGCGTTGTTTGACTCTTCTGGGGTCATGCGGGCGACGGGAAGCGAATCTAGTCGCCTCGCGCACGTCTGTGAAGCGCGAAGGCGGAAAGGGCGAAGATCAGGGTCGCGGCCAGGCCGGGCAGCCAGATGCGGGTGAGTTGGGGGAGCCAGTATTTTTGCGGCGCCATGCCGGGGCTGTGCCGGCGCACGAAATCGATCTGCGCGGCTAGAAATGTGCCTGGCAAGCTCAAGGTAGCCAGCGCTGCCAGAAGTCGAACCCAGCGGCTCATGCGGGACGGAGTATAGCCACTCTGGGGGTTGACGCTCGTACACCACACATCTCGCGACAGCCTCATGAAGTCGTGGCCGTGGTCGTGGTCGACGGTGACATCGACCCTCCGATGCGCTAGCGTTAGCCTTCACGCTTCTTGAGCAAGATGGTCAATTCCTCGCCACGCCGACCGGTTTACGCCAGCCGGGAGAGCAAGCATGCCTGATTCTGAGCATGTCAGGGTCGCCATCGTGGGCGGCGGGCCGGCCGGTTGTACGGCTGCGATCTACGCCGCTCGCGCCAACCTGGCACCCGTGATGTTCGAGGGGGGCGGCCTGCTCATCGAACCGGTCACCACACCCGGTGGGCAGCTCACCATCACCACGGATGTGGAGAACTTTCCAGGATTTCCCAGGGGGATCATGGGGCCGAAGCTGATGGAACTCTTGCGCGCCCAGGCCGAGCGTTTCGGGACCAGCATCCGCACCACCGACGTGACCGCGGTGGATCTGGGCACGCGACCCTTCCGCATCACCGCCGGCGAGGACAACCTGCTGGCCGACGCCCTCATCATCGCCACCGGGGCCTCGGCCAAGTGGCTGGGTATTCCGTCTGAAGACAAGTTTCGCAACTGCGGCGTGTCCGCCTGCGCAACCTGCGACGGTGCGCTGTTCAAGGGGCGCGAGGTGCTGGTGGTGGGCGGCGGGGACACGGCCATGGAAGAGGCGAACTACCTCACCCACCACGCCAGCAAGGTCACCGTCATCCACCGTCGGGACGAATTCCGCGCCTCGCGCATCATGCTCGATCGCACGCGCAACAACCCCAAGATTCAACTCATCACCAATGCAGTCATCGACGAGATCCTGGGGCAGTTGCCCCGGCCGGGCGTGACCGGTGTGCGCCTGCGCGACACGCGCACGGGTGCGACGCGAGAGCTGGCGTGCGGCGGTGTGTTCATGGCCATCGGGCACCAGCCCTCAAGCGAGCTGTTCAAGGGCAAGCTGGACATGGACGAGGTCGGCTACATCCTGACCAAGCCGGGATCGACCGCGACCAGCGTGGCGGGAGTTTTTGCCTGCGGGGACGTGGCCGACCATGTCTACCGGCAGGCGATCACCGCCGCGGGTACCGGCTGCATGGCCGCTATCGACGCCGAGCGCTTTCTCGCGCATGGGTAGGAAGTTAAGAGGTGCTGCATGATCTTCGATGTTCTCGCCAATGCCGATCGCTACGCCCCGGTCCACCCGCTGTTCGCCGAGTGTTTTGCGTTTCTTAGGCACACTGATCTTGCCGCCTTGCCGGTGGGGCGTCAGCCGCTGGGATCGAGCGGATGCACCGTGATTGTCAGCGAGGCCGCGCCCAAGACCAAGGAGAGCGTGCGACTGGAAGGGCACCACGCCTTCATCGACATCCAGTACATGGTGGCCGGCGAGGAGATCATTGGCTACCTACCGCGCGTCCATTGCCAGGAAAAGTCCAACGACGTGCCCAACGATTTCCAGGAACTACAGGGAATCGCCGAGTATCTGACCCTGCGCCCAGGCTGCTTCGCCATCTACTTTCCCGAGGACGCTCATCACCCCGGCATCGGCACCGGCGCACACACCGGATCCATCCGCAAGATCGTGATCAAGGTGCCGGTGCAGCGCTAACTAGCTTTTTCACCACAGAGATCACAGAGGACACAGAGCCGGACCGGAAAGGGAAGAGTTGGGTTCGTCTTGGTCCGGATTCCTTCTTCCCATCCGATCTCTGTACTCTCTGTGCTCTCTGTGGTGAAGAAAGCTAACTTCCCTCGCGGAAGAACGCGTTTCGCTTCGGATCGTTGTAGGTCGCGTACTCGATAGGCCAGGGGGTGATCTGGCTCTTGCCGTCTTCGTACGAAAGGGTGAGCGCCATGGGCGTGACCAGCCGGTAGCTCGACTGCGGCGGCAGATCATGGTTGTCGTGGCCACCCGCCGAGAACAGCGTGATGAGCAGCAGGTTCTCGTCGTCGTAGGTGCGCCGGAAACCTTCCACGATCTTCTCGTGCCCGCGCACCAGGGTGTGGCAGCCGATCCGCTGCAGGAAGCGCTGGGCCTGCAGGCGCCCAAAGGGGAAGCGGGCGCTTTGCTCTTGCAGGGCGGCGGGAATCACATCCACCGACGACGGATCGCTCCACATCATCTCGAAGCGCATGTCAGGATCGTTCAGGCTGCCGAGGTCGTGAAAACGATTCTTGAAGGTTCGGTCGCGGGGAATGCCGCCGTGGACGAAGAGCGCATGATCGAAAAGGAAGGCGGTGGGCAATGCCTCGAACAGGCGCATGTAGTCGCGGAACACGTCGTTCGGGGCGCGCCCCTTCAGTGAATCAATGGCCTCGGAGGGCTTCACCCCTCCGAATATCTTGCCCTCGTACTCGATGAAGTATTCGTGGTTGCCGCGCAGGAGCACCACGTGCTCGGGCGCCGTGCAGAAGAGCAGCAGGGCGGTGCGCAGCACGCCGTTGAGACTGAAAATGCCGCGATCGATGTAGTCGCCGAGCAAGACCAACTTGGGCTCGGGGTGGACAGCCGGATCTTCGTGGAAAAGCCGCACCTTTTCGAAGAAGCGCGACTGCATGATGGCCGCTTTCAGGCAGCTATAGCAGCCGTGCAGATCCCCGAGCACGGTGATCTCATAGCGGCGGCCGGGCTTGGGCGGGCAGGCCCAAGTATGGCCGTCGAGCAAGAGCTCCTCGCCGGCCAAGTCGTCGAGCGTGCGTTTGCCGGTCAGCTTGCCACGGCCCTTGTCGCGCCACTCCTGCAGGATCTCGCGGGTCCGGGCCATCGCCTGCTGGTCGGCCGCGATCTGCTTGGTCATCAGGCGCAAGTCGGGCGCGTAGCCGTGCTCGAACTGATCGAAGAAGGGGTGAACCGCGGCGCCCGATTCCTTCACCGCCGCCGGCTGAACCGTGGCGGACGCGGGCACACCCTCGTCGAGCAGTTCGACCCGCAGGTCCGCCTCCAGCAGCTCGGCCAGCTCAGCGCGGAACTTGATCTCGGCCGGGTGGGCCTCGCCATCGGCCATCAGCAGCTCGTCGATGGTGTCCATCAACTGCTCCTGGCCGGCGCGGTCGAACTGCTGGAAGATCTCGAAACAGCGCAGCTTGAGCCGGCTGTGTACGAATTTGTCGCTGTCCTCGTCGTGGGACACGGCTTCGGTGAAGAGATCGGCAACCTGCAGGTCGATGGCCTCGAAGATTTCGTGGAAATGCGCGGTGTACTTGGCCACCAACTCCACCTGCGCCGCCGCGGCCAGCCCACCCGCGCCCTTTGCCACCCGGTTTTCGACCAGTCGCTTGATGTAAGTACGGACGAACATCTTCTCCGACAGGTCGAAGTCGCCGTCGATATGACCGAAGGTGGTCAGATAGAAGATGACCGCCCGCATCTGCGCGTCAGCGACCGTGGGATCGGCGTCCAGTTCCAGCATGGCGGCACCATTGTAGCGTGGGTTGCGCCGGGGCGTTCTTGGAGATTTGAGTCATCCTGAGCGCCGGCAGGCGTCTGTGGCATAATCCCCCCAATGATTGACACGCCTGGCATCGAGCCGGCCAGCGAGCCGGTGAGCATGGATGATGTAGCTGCGGTTACGCCAGCGCCAACCGGACAGTCGGCCGTGGCGCAGGACCAGATGGCGGCCTTTCTTGCCCGAGTGGCGCTGTTTGCCGAGCTGCCCCTGGTCTACCTGCGCCGCATTGCCGCACTCGGCTCGGAGGAGAGCTATTCTCGCGGCAGCCTGATCTTCAAGGAGGGATCAGCAGGCGAGAAGCTGTACCTCATCTTGTCGGGCTCGGTGCGCATCAGCCGTCAGGTGCCGGGCATGGGGGAAGAGGCTTTGGCCATTCTCAAGACCGGCGACTACTTCGGCGAGATGGCGCTCATCGATGATTTTCCGCGCAGCGCGGATGCCTTGGCCCATGAGGCATGCCGGCTTTTCGTGCTCAACAAGGATCGCGTGGCGGACCTGCTGTTCGTCGACCGGGATCTGGCCTATGACCTGCTTTGGACCTTCGTGCGAACCTTGTCGGCGCGCCTGCGCGAGACCAACGACAAGATGACCTTCCTGGCGGTCAGCAGCCGGTTCTAGATCCCCAAGGGATGGATAGAGACGCCAAGAATATGTGGGCCATCGCCGCCAACACGGGCGCGGTCGGTCTTGAAATTTCCCTGGCCATAGGCATAGGGTACTTCGGGGGACGGTACTTGGACGGGAAACTCGGGTCGGCACCCTGGCTGGCATGGATCGGTTTCGCGGCGGGAGTGGGGGCTGGCGTCAAGGCGCTGATTCGTGTGGTGAGGACCTACCGCAAGTCCCTGGAGAACGACACTACCGACGGACCCAAACAACCATGACCACGAAGCCTCTCGGAGCCATCGAAAAGACCAATCTGGTGCTGGCCGTGGCCGTGACCGCGCTGGGCGGGCTGGTCTGGGGCAGGGCGGGCCTTCTGGCTGCCGGCGTGGGCGCGGCCCTGGCGTGCCTGAACCTGTGGGCCATGCACCGGATAGCAGCGCGGGCCATCGCCCGTGCTGCGGCCGGGGACACAGCCGCCACAGCCGGGCTGCTGGCCGCCCTGGGGGCGAAGATGCTGATTCTCTTCGCGCTGGTATGGGTCGCCATCCGTGTCTACAATCTCGCTCTCGTGCCCTTCGCTATCGGGATTTCGATTCTTCCGGTTTCGCTTGTCATGGCGGGGCTGTGGATCGGCTCCACCGTGGGTGAACAAGGTAAGGCGTAAACATGGGTCCGCACTCAACCTGGTTTGAACTTTTCCCCGGCTACCAGAGCCTGCAGGACAACCTGCAGATCTATCTCGGTCGCCGCTGGACCTGGCAGGTTTTTGCCGCCACCCACTTCGAGATCAGCCACATCATGGGCGGGCTGCTGGTCTTTCTGCTGCTGGCCTTCTTCGCCGTTGGCTACGCCGCGAGCGTGCGCAAGGCACCCGACGCCGGCGCGGTGCCGCCGCCGCGTTTCTGCCTGCGCAACTTGCTCGAGCTGCTGGGCGACATGGTCTGCGGCCTGATGGAAGGTCCCATGGGGGCCAAGAATGCGCGCCGCTACCTGCCCGTCATCGGTTCGCTCTTCCTGTTCATTTTGTTTTGCAACCTGCTCTCGCTCATACCCGGCTTTCTGCCGCCCACTGCTACCCTGAAAACCAATGTGGCGCTGGCGCTGTTGGTCTTCTTGCTGACCCACCTCTTCGGCTTGCGCGCGCATGGTCTCAAGTACCTCAAGCACTTCATGGGCCCGATATGGTGGCTCGCGCCGCTCATGCTGCCGATCGAGCTAATCAGCCACATTGCTCGGCCGGTGTCGCTTTCCGTACGACTTCTTGGCAACATCACCGCTGACCACAAGGTTGCGGCGGTGTTCTTTGCCCTCATTCCGATCCTGGTTCCCGTGCCATTCCTCGTGATGGGGGTTTTTGTGTCCGTGGTGCAGGCCGTGGTCTTCTCCCTGCTCTCCACGGTCTACATCTCGACCGCTATTGCCCACGAGGAGCACTGACCGTATTGTCCGTACCTAGTCCCGTTCCCAAGGAGGATTTCCCGATGCGCCGAGTCACCCAGATTCTTGCCCCGCTTGCCACTTTCGCCGTCGCGCTGCTGTCCAGTGCTGCGGCTCTTGCCAGTGATGCCCCCGCGCCTGACATCACCAAGGGTTACCTTGGCATCGGCGCAGCCCTGGCCATCGGCTTGGCGGCTATTGGCGGCGCCTTGGGCCAGGGCCGTGCCGCTGCCTCGGCGCTCGACGGCATCGCGCGCAACCCGCAGGCCTCGGGCAAGATCTTCACTCCGATGATTGTCGCGCTCGCGCTCATCGAGTCGTTGGTCATCTACGGCTTGCTCATCGCTTTCAACCTGGCCGGCAAGATCTAGCGGCCCGCCTGCCTGCGCGGGAGGCGCAATGGGCATTTCCTGCGGCATCGTCGGCTTGCCCAACGTGGGCAAGTCGACTCTGTTCAATGCGCTGGCGGCGGCCGACGCTGAAGTGGCCAACTACCCCTTCTGCACCGTGCAGCCCAACCTGGGCGTGGCGCAGGTGCCTGACCCGCGCCTGGATGCCGTGGTGGCGCTTTTCGTCGGCAAGCCCGCGGTGCACGCCACAGTCAACTTCGTGGACATCGCGGGTCTGGTGCGCGGGGCTTCGCAAGGCGAGGGCCTGGGCAACCAGTTTCTCGCCAACATTCGCGAGACCGACGCCATCGCCCATGTGGTGCGGTGTTTCGAGGATCCCAATGTCGTGCATGTGCAGGGGCGCATCGACCCGGTCTCCGACGTGCTGACCGTGGACACTGAGCTGTGCCTGAAAGACATGGAGAGCGTGGGCAAGCGCATCGACAAGGCCCGCACCGCGCTCAAGGGACCGGCGCCCAAGGAAGAAAAGGCCACCTTGGCTGTGTGTGAGCGCGTGCAGGCTGGGCTGGATGCAGGCACGCCCGTGCGTGCGCAGGGGCTGTCGAGTGACGATCTTGTGCTCATTCGCGATCTCTTCCTGCTGACTCAGAAACGCGTCTTCTACGTGGCCAACGTGGCGGAGAAGCAGCTGGGGAAACTGGATCGCGACGCGCATGTGGCGGCCCTGCGCGCCCATGCTGCCAAGGAAGGCGCGCCTGTGGTGCCCATCTGCGCCGGTGCTGAGGCCGAGATCGCGACATTGGAGCCGGCGGACCGACCAGCCTTTCTGGAAACCCTGGGTCTGAAAGAACCTGGGCTCGCCACGGTGGCGCGAACCGCCTACCAGATCCTGGACCTGATCACTTTTTTCACCGTGGGCGACTACGAGTGTCGCGCCTGGACGGTGAAGCGCGGAACCCACGCGCCGCAAGCTGCGGGCGTGATCCACACCGATTTCGAGCGCGGCTTCATCAAGGCCGAGGTTGTGCGGTGGGATGACCTGGTCAAGCTGGGCTCAGAGGCCGCCTGCCGCCAGCACGCCAAGCTGGCCATGGAAGGCAAGGACTACGTCGTGCGCGACGGCGACGTGATCCACTTCAAGTTCAACGTGTGAACGCAAACTACTTTGGCGTCAGCCTTGCCACCGTGCCGTCGTCGTAGTTTGTCCAGCAGACGCTGGTGGCGCCAACCGCGATGCTGTTGGGGCCGCTCTGCCCTGCGGCGAGAATGGTGGGGGTTCCGCCACCGGCGGGCACCTTCATCACCGTACCGTCGCCGTAGTTCGTCCAGTAGACGTTGGTGCCGTCAACCGCGATGCCTTGCGGGTAAACCTGGTCCGAGGCGAGAGTAGTGGCGGTTCCGCCAGCGGAGGGGATTTTCATCACAGTGCCGCCCTCCCAGTTCGTCCAGTAGACGCTAACGGCGTCGACCGCAACGCCTTGGGGCTTGCTCTGACCTGAGGCAAGAGTGGCGGGGGTGCCTCCGGCAGAGGGGACCTTCATCACCGAGCCGCCGCCCCAGTTGGTCCAGTAGACGCTGCTGGTATCAACCGCGACACTTTGGGGGGCGTTCTGGCCTGCGGCGAGAGTAGTGGGGGTGCCGCCGGCAAAGAGGACCTTCATCACCGTGCCATTGCTGTAGTTGGTCCAGTAGGCGCTCGTGGCGTCAATGGCGATGCCGTTGGGGCCGCTCTGCGCTGCGGCGAGGGTAGTGGGGGTACCGCCGGCCAACGGGACCTTCATGACCGCGCCGCCGCTGTAGTTGGTCCAGTAGACGCTGGTGGGGCCAACTGCGATGCCTTGGGGGTAGGCCTGGCCTGACGCGAGAGTGGTGGGAGTGCCGCCGCCGGCAGAGACCTTCATCACTGTGCCGCCACCCCCGTTGGTCCAGTAGACGCTGGTGGAGTCAACCGCAATGCCTTGGGGGTCGCTCTGGCCTGAGGCGAGAATCGTGGGGGGGCTGCGGTCAGCGCCTGAATCGACCGCGACCACGCCACCATCCCCTGCGCCCGCGGGCATGTCCAAGGGAGAATCTGGCGTGGCGGGAACATCCGAGCCGGCTAAAGCACCGTCGGCTCCAGCCTCCGCCAGCGTCGGAACCGCAACGTCAGCCACGTTAGCGTCAACGCCACCTTCAGCAATGGCCGTATCCACCACCCCGCCGTCCGAGCCCGCGGATCCATCTGCCAGCAATCCTGTGCGAGCATCCAGCCCACCATCCGAGCCGGCCAAGTCGAGCGCGCCGTCGGAGCCCGTCGGGATCGACCCCTCCCCGCCACCGTCGCGAATTCCACCTTCCAGCACAACCGTGTCTCCCACCCCGCTGTCCAGGCTGCTGGCAACGCTGTCGGCACCGCCTGCGTCGCTCACCGCACCGCCTGTGTCGCTAACAGCGCCGCCGGAGTCCGCAACGCTGCCACCTGTGCCCAAAGGCCCGACCGCGGCGTCTGGGGGCGGGCTGGAATCCTCTCCGCAACCGAAGAACGCAAGTGCAATCGCCAAGGTGAAGGCAGACGCCCATCGAATGCTTTTCATGGTGAATCTCCTGTGGGCCGCAACGAGACGAACTCTTGGGACACTAGGGGCGTGAGGTCCGCGCGGTCAATAGCAAGTTTGTGCCCTTCCGCGCTGCTTCTACCGGGCGTTCCTTGAGGTTGACCCGGCTTTCGGGTGTAATTGTCCCATGATGAGGAGCCAAGCGATTCACATGGGAACCCTCAAAGGGTTCCCAAACCCTCCCGCGATGGTGCGCCACGCGCGGCGCTGGCAGAGCCGGCGGGCTCCCCACGCGAGTATTCTTCTCGCTCTTGTCTTTGGCCTTCTGAGCTGTGCCTCGACGGTCAACAAGGGCATGCCCGTCGTTCCGTCGGATGGCTGGGTGATCCCGTCCCCGGGCGGAGTGGTGACGGTGCAAGTTCGTTACTTCTCGCTGGCCGGGACGGCCGACTATCCCGCGCAGCCACGCCTGTACTATCGGGTCACGCTGGGAGGCGGCGAGGCTCGTGCCGAGATGCTGCGCTGGTCGCCGCTCGGCATCACCCGCAAGGACGCGGACTTCACCGACGACCTGCGCTTCCTGGGCGAAAGCCAGCGCCAGGTGACGGATGACTACACCCTGCCGCGCGGGAAGCGTAGCCACTTCAGCAGCACCGGGGTTGAACATGTGCTCTCGTTCGAGACGCCGCAGAAGGCGCGCATGGACCTCATCGTGCGTGCCTATGACAGCGGATTTGCTTTTCGCTATCATTTCCCCGAAACCAATTCCGAGCGGGTCACAGTTGCCAGCGAGGGCACTGGCTTTCGTTTCCTGCCCGCTGCGCGCGCGATCTTGCTGCCGCAGTATCAACCCGGCGCGAGCCAGGCAGAAGGCGGCCCGGCCGAGTGGTTGACCGACGTGCCCGCGGGCACGGCAGCGCCAGCGGGCGCAGGCTGGGCTTTGCCAGCCTTGTTCGCTTCGGCCGACGGAGCGCACTGGGCCTTGTTGGCCGAATCGGGGCTGGCCGCCGGCCACGCGGCGCTCGGGCTTGCGGCCAAGTCCGACGGCGAGATCTATCGTTTCCACTTCCCTCATCCTGACGAAGAGGCGGGGCGCGGAGACGTGCAGCCGAACTCCACTCTGCCCTGGTCCAGCCCCTGGCGAGTCGTGATCCTGTCGGACGGGCTGGCCGGCATCGTGGAATCGAGCCTGGTGACCGACCTCGGTGCACCAGCCCCGGCTGGCGCTGGGAATTGGGTCCGGCCGGGCAATGTGGCCTGGCGCACGGGTGGGCTGGAACCGGCCAGTTCGAGCCGGGGAGCGCGTGGGATGGATCTCGCTGCCGCTATGGGCTGGGGCTACGCGGGTTCTTCTGCCGGCGGACCAGGCGGAGGCAAGGGTGCTTGGCACAAGCTGGTCCACGCTGCTGCCAGCAAGAAGGTCGGGCTGCTCGTCGAGTCCCGGGGTGTGGCTGCGCTGCCGCTCGCCGAGTTAGCCAGCGCGGGACTGAAGGGCGTGCGAGTCTCCGTTTCGACCAGCGGCAAACCCGATGTGGTTGCATCCCTGCTGGCGCTGCTGGAAGAGGCGGGGAAGCGCCACTTGCTGGTTGAGTTCGAGGGCCGAATCCCCGGTGCAGGATGGGATCGCACCTATCCTCACCTTCTGTCAGCCACCGTCTGGCGCAGCGGCGCGCCTGAGCCCGACGGGGCCAGACAAGCGCGACAGAATCTGATCGAACCCTTTACCCGCAATGCGGTGGGCCCGATGGAGCCTATGCCCATCGCATTTGGCGAGCCGGCGCGCCGGTCACCCATGACCTGGGGTCATGCACTGGGGATGAGCGTGGTTTTCGAATCTGGGCTGCGCTCCTTCGTCGACAGCGAGGGCATGATTCCCAAGGAGGCGACAAAGCTGCTTTCCGGCCTGCCCAGCGCCTGGGACGAAACCCACTTGGTTGACGGCGATCCTGGCCACACGGTCATCATCGCCCGGCGCAAGGGCCGCACCTGGTACGTGGGCGGATTGAACGGAGATGCAGCCGCCAAGACGCGCAACGTCCCCATGGAGATCCTCGGCACCGGCCTCTTCGATATGATCCTTGTGGCGGACGGCCCCACCGCGACGGAGTTGGTGGTCACGAAACGGCAACGCAACGCCACCGACGTGCAGGGCATCAAGATGGCGCCGTACGGGGGCTTCCTCATGCAGCTTCAACCCGAACGCTAGCACCGCCTCATGAAGATTCGTGACTGCCGGTTCTGGGACCGGAAGCCGGATCCGGTTTCGGATCCGGCCGTCGGATCCGGATCCGGCCACCGGCCACCGGCTACCGGCTCCGCCGCCGTCAACCCGGCCGCTCAACCAGCTACGAATCTGCGAGAGGCGGTACTACACAACCGTCCACGGCCGCGGCAGAAAGTACTCCTGGTAGGTGCGCAGGGCATAGCGGTCGGTCATCCCGGTGATGAAATCCGCGACTGCGCGCGAGAGATCCTCGTTGTCAGGCACGCCCTTGGGCCAGTGGCGCGCATGGAACTCGTCGGCATGGAGATGGAAGTAGGCCCATAGTTCGCTCACCACCCGCTCCGCGCGCTCGAATTCTGTGCGGATGTCTGGGCGTTCGTAGACGCGCTCGAAAAGCACATCCCGCAGGGTGACCAGGGCATGCAGGACCTCGGGGCTCAGGCGAATCTGGCGCCTCTCTTCCAGACGCGAGGCCACGACCGCGTCGGTCACCAGCGAGCCGATGCGTTGGCTGTGTGAGTGGCCCAGCACCGCCACCACCTCCGTCGGCAAGTCGTGTTCCGACAGGATCCGCCCGCGAATGGCGTCGTCGAGGTCGTGGTTCACGTAGGCGGCAATGTCCGCGATGCGCGCAATCTGACCCTCCAGAGTCACGGCGGACGACTCGGGGTTGTCCGAAACGATCTCGCCCTTGCCCTTGGAGTGCTTGAGAATCCCGTCGCGCACCTCGACGCTCAGATTGAGCCCCATCCCATCATGCTCCAGCACCTCCACCACGCGCACCGATTGGCGGCCGTGATGGAAACCGCCCGAAACCAGCTTGGCCAGGGCGCGCTCGCCAGCGTGGCCAAAGGGCGTATGCCCCAGATCGTGACCCATGGCAATCGCCTCGGTCAGCGACTCGTTGAGACGCAGGGCGCGTGCGACGGTGCGCGCGATCTGCGACACCTCCAGGTTGTGGGTCAGGCGGGTGCGGTAGTGATCACCCGCGGGCGCGAGGAACACTTGCGTCTTGCCCGCCAAGCGCCGGAAGGCTTTCGAGTGCAGGATGCGATCGCGGTCGTGCTGGAAGATGGGGCGCGTGTCGTCGGCCGGCTCCTGCCGATCGCGGCCACGGGAAAGACGACTCTTCTGCGCGAAGGCCGACAGCACCTTGTCCTCGTCGGCTTCCAACTGTTCACGGATCGTCACGGCTTTCCTCCTATCACCATCTAAGGAACCGTGGGCCAAACCCGTTGTTCATGCGCCTGTTTCGCCGACGTTGCCATGCGGTTTCTTCGGGGAAAGTTACCAGTTTCTCGGCCGCAAGCGGTGAGTATCGCTGCCGCTAAATCGTGCACGTCACGGGAGAAGTGTGTTGCTCCGGTGTCGCGCTACACCTACCTTGCCATGTGAAAGGCAAACTTCCATGAAATCGAGCCGAACTGGACAGAAGTGGCTTCTCCCTGCGGTTGTGGTGTTGGCCCTTTGTCCACTGTCGTTGTCGAGGGCACGCGCCGAAGGGCAGACACCGGTTCCGGCCGCGGTGGCTGGCCCCGACCTCGCTACCCGCGTCGCCGATCTGGAAGCCTACCTGACCAACACCGCGCCTAAGGCCCTCAGCACACCCGGCCCCGGCCACAACGCCTGGATGATGACCTCGACCGCGCTCGTGCTGTTCATGACCCTGCCGGGTTTGGCCCTCTTCTACGGAGGTCTGGTCCGGCGCAAGAACGTGCTGTCGGTGCTGGCGCAGTGCCTGGGAACTGCCGGCGTGGTCACCATCATGTGGTGGGCGTTCGGCTACAGCCTGGCTTTTGGCAACGGGTCGCCCATCCTGGGGTCGCTCAAGTTCGCTTTTCTGAAAGGCGTGGGCAATACCCCCAACCCCGACTATGGGGCGTGGGTTTCGCACAATGTGTTCTGCATGTACCAGATGATGTTTGCCATCATCACGCCCGCACTCATCGTGGGTGCCATTGCCGAGCGCATGAAGTTCTCGGCCATCATGGCCTTCATCGTGGGTTGGATGCTGCTGGTATATTTGCCGCTGGCCCACATGGTGTGGGGCAGCGACGGCATGATGAATGGACTGGGCAATGCCAAGGCAGGCATTAAGGCCATCGACTTCGCTGGCGGCACCGTCGTGCACATGTCATCGGGTTGGTCGGCCCTCTTGCTGGCCATCATTCTTGGCCGCCGCAAGGGTTGGGGCCACCGCCCGTTCATGCCTCACAGCATGGTGCTGACCATGGTGGGCACGGGGATGCTGTGGGTGGGCTGGTACGGCTTCAATGCCGGCAGCGCGGTTGCGGCCGACGGGATTGCGGCCAACGCCTTCACCGCAACGACCCTGGCGACGGCCGTGGCTTGCGTGGTCTGGCCAGCCATCGAGTGGGTCACGCGGGGCAAGCCGACGATACTCGGCTTCTGTTCGGGCGCGGTCGCGGGCTTGGTCGTCATCACGCCCGGGGCTGGCTTCGTAACCTCCACCGGCGCTGTTATCATAGGCCTTCTGGCCGGCAGCATTCCCTACCTTGCGTGCACCAAGCTGAAGGCCCTGCTCAAGTACGACGACGCACTGGACACATTCGGCGTGCACGGAGTAGGCGGGACCATGGGCGCACTTCTCACCGGCTTTCTGGCCTCGCCTGATGCCAACCCGAATCTCAACACCAATCTTGCGCAGATAGTGGGCAGGACGCTGTGGCTGGAGCAGCTCAAGGCCATAGGCCTGACCATCCTGGTGGCCTTGACTGGCACCCTCATCCTCGCCTACCTGGTGAAGGCCCTGATCGGCCTGCGTCCCGCTCCTGATTCCGAAGAGATGGGCCTGGACGACGTGGATCATGGGGAAGCTGGGTATCACTTCGACGAAGCCGGCGGGTAGCTATTCCGGCACTTGTTCTTCGATTCACCGACGGCCGACGATCCGGGCGGCTGGCTCGCCGGGCCTGCGCTTCCGGTCCTCACGTACCGTAGTACGCTCCGGGCCGGTTCTCGGCCCGGCTTCGCCATCCACTCCGGCTTGTCGGCCGGCTCCCGAAGGCGAATCTGATGCAGTAGAAGGAGAGGTGATATGAAATATGGCTGTGTTCGAGCCTAGCTCGAAAGACAGCCTCTCGCCTCGTGGCGGCATCTTGCGTGCGGCGCGCCGGCCCGCCGGGTGGGTCGCCGCGGGGCCGCCGCCTCAGACGCCGGAGGACGCTGGAGATCTGTGGCCAGGCCCGGGCGAGGACCTGTGCTGGCTAGCAGGAAACTGGCGCATCTTGCAGCGACTCGATGGCCATCGCACCTCGCTCGACGATCTGGTGACAGCACACCTGGCCGCGTCGCTGGTGGCCAACCCGGCGCCTGCGCGTTGGCTCGATCTCGGGACGGGCATCGGCAGCGTTGCCTTGTTCCTGGCCTGGCGCTTTCCGCAGGCACGCGGGCTGGGAGTGGAGGTGCAAGAACTCTCGGCGGCCATGGCCCGGCGGAGCTTTGCTTGGAACGGTGCCGCCGATCGGGTTGAGATCCGCGACGGCGATTTCCGCGATCCAGTGTTGCTGGCAGGGCAGGGGCCTTTTGATCTGGTGACCGGCACGCCGCCGTACTTCCCGATCGGGACCGGCCCGCAGTCCCATCGGGCGCAGCGAGCTCCCTGTCGCTTCGAGCATCACGGCGGTGTCGAAGCGTACTGTGAGGCGGCTTCTCGCGTGCTGGCACCGGTCGCGCCCTTGGTCGCATGCGAGGCGTGGACCCAGCACGAACGCGTCCAACCCGCGGGGCATGCGGCTGGTCTGGCACTCACCTACTGGCAGGAGGTGATCCCGCGCGAGGGCAAGGGTCCCCTTTTCGTGGTCTTTGCCATGGCGTCGGCCGCACAGGCAGGCGCCATGGTCAAGCCGCCGCCGCTCGTGGTGCGCGATCGGCAAGGACGACGCACGCGCGAGTTCGTGGCCGTGCGCGAGGCCATGGGCATGCCGGCGTAAAAAAAACCGGCTGTCCGCCAAACGCGACAGCCGGTTTCTTCGTCGACCGAGTCTACTTCACGAAGAGGCTAGGCACGGGCGGCGCGCTCATGTTGGGGCTGATGCGGAACCCGGGGTGCGGCGGCTGGTTGTAGCTTGACTGCTCGAAGTTTACCTGCGCCCGGTAGGTAGGATCGTGCATCAGCGTGTAGATGCGGCGCTTGGTCACGTTCGTCGTTGTGTACACACGCAGGGCGCCATTGCTCGACTCTCGTAGCACCGCTTCCTCGCGCCAATCGCCCAG
>Ga0182017_10001379_pt1 | contig 18682 bp, 14 predicted proteins | sample 712E3DmetaG_FD_120492 | JGI IMG/M metagenome (GOLD analysis project Ga0182017, IMG submission 120492) | Permafrost microbial communities from Stordalen Mire, Sweden - 712E3D metaG | ecosystem: Environmental > Terrestrial > Soil > Wetlands > Permafrost | place: Sweden: Stordalen | collected... | reverse complement strand
TGTCGTTGATGGTGACGCCTTGCAGGCGGTAGACCGACTGTATTTCGTCAAGGAGATACCGCTGCACCGCGTTTTCACCCATGATCCGGAGGATGTCGTGCGGGTCGATGGCGCCTTCGCTCAGGCGGTCGCCCGCAATAACGCGGTCGCCCTCGTGGACGCGCAGGTGCTTGCCGAGCGGGACCTGGTATTCGGTGCCCGCGCCCCGGTCGTCTCGGATGGCGATCTTGCGGTTGCCCCGTTCGGTGTCGCCGAATTCGACGATACCGTCGGTTTCGGACACGACCGCCGCGTCCTTCGGCCGCCGGGCCTCGAAAAGCTCGGCAACCCGCGGCAGACCACCGGTGATGTCCTTGCTCTTTCCGGTTTCGCGCGGCATTTTGACGAGGATGTCGCCCTCGGCGACCACGTCGCCGTCTTTGATCTGCAAATAGGACCCCGCGGGGACCGTGATGCTGGCAAGGCGTTTTTTCTTGTCGTCGAAGATCTGGATGCTGGGGTGCAGCTTTTTCTCGCGGTGTTCGACGACCACGACATTGCTTACCCCCGTACGTTCGTCGTACAACTCGCGGGTCGTTTCACCTTCGACAAGGTCGATGAGTTCAACGGCCCCGGCTTTTGTGGCCAGAATGACGTTGTTGTAGGGGTCCCATTCGAAAAGGGTCTGCCCTTTGGTAAGTTTTGCGTTGTCGATGACCTTGAGCGTGACGCCGTAGGGGACGTTGTAGCGGTAGCGTTCGCGTTCATGCTCGTCGAGGACGACGACCTCGCCGGTGCGGTTCATCACGACGACGCCGTTTTTATGGTCGACCGTTTCTATGTTGACATACTGCACTTTCCCGTCGATTTTCGAGGTCTCTTTCGATTGCGCGATGAGCCGTGAGGCCGTTCCGCCGATGTGGAACGTCCGCAGGGTGAGCTGCGTGCCCGGCTCGCCGATGCTCTGTGCGGCCATGATGCCCACCGCTTCGCCCATATCGACCGCTTTACCGGTCGCAAGGTTGCGTCCGTAGCACTTCGCGCAGGTGCCCTCGTCGGCGTCGCAGGTGAGCACCGAACGGATCTTGACTTTCTGGATGCCCGCTTCCTCGATGCGCTTCGCCAGCACTTCGTCGACGAGCGTATTGCTCGGACAAATGAGTTCCTCGGTGACCGGATCGGCGACGTCTTCCTGCGTCACGCGGCCGATAAGCCGGTTCGACAGTGATTCCATGAGCTCGTCGCCTTCGCGCAGGTCTTCGATTTCGATGCCCTTGATGGTGCCGCAGTCGGGTTCGTTGATGACCACGTCCTGCACGACATCGACCAGACGCCGCGTCAGGTACCCCGCGTCGGCGGTTTTAAGGGCCGTATCGGCGAGTCCCTTGCGCGCGCCGTGGGTCGAAATGAAATATTCCAGCACCGAAAGGCCGTCCTTGAAATTCGACAAAATGGGGTTCTCGATGATTTCGCCCACGGCGCCGGTGATTTTTTTCTGGGGCTTCTGCATCAGCCCGCGCATCCCGGCAAGCTGCTTGATCTGGTCGTTGCTTCCGCGCGCGCCCGAATCGAGCATGAGGAACACGGGGTTGAACCCGTCCCTGTCTTTTGCGAGCGACTCGCGCAGAGCGTCGGCCACCATGCCGGTTGTGTGCGTCCACAAATCGATGATCTTGTTGTAGCGCTCACCCTCGGTGATGATACCGCGGTCGTACTGCTTGCGTATTCGGTTGACTTCCTCGACCGACTTCTTGACAATTGCTTCTTTTTCCCGAGGTACGACGAGGTCTTCGGCGCCGAAGGTGATGCCCGCCTTCGTGGCGTATTCGTAGCCCAGCGCCTTGACGTTGTCGAGAAACGCGCAGGTGACCCTGTTACCTTTTTTCTTGATGATTTCCGCGACGATGGCCTGGATGCGTTTTTTATTGAGCAGGTCGTTGGAAAATTCGATGTCGGGGGGAAGGATCTGGTTGAAAATGACCCGGCCCGCCGTGGTTTCGATGAGTTTGCCGCGGAGGCGCACCTTGATTTTCGCGTGGATGTCGATCTGCTTGTTGAACAGGGCGTGGACCGTTTCGTCGGCGTCGCTGAACAGCCTGCCCTCGCCTTTTCTGCCCGTGGCCATCTTTGTAAGGTAATAGATCCCGAGTACGATGTCCTGCGACGGCACCATGATGGGCATGCCCGACGCGGGACTCAGAAGGTTGTTGGCCGAAAGCATGAGCAGGCGGCATTCAATCTGGGACTCGAAGGAAAGGGGCACGTGCACGGCCATCTGGTCTCCGTCGAAGTCCGCGTTGAACGCGGCGCACACGAGCGGATGGAGGCGGATGGCCTTCCCTTCGACAAGGACCGGGAAAAACGCCTGTATGCCCAGCCGGTGCAGCGTGGGCGCGCGGTTTAAAAGCACCGGATGGTCTTTGATCACGTCTTCCAGGATGTCCCAGACTTCGGGACGTTCCTTTTCAACGAATTTTTTCGCGCTCTTGACGGTCTGCACCAGGTTCTTTTCTTCGAGCTTCTGGATGACGAACGGTTTGAAAAGTTCCAGCGCCATTGTCTTGGGCAGGCCGCACTGGTGGATCTTGAGCTCGGGACCGACCACGATCACGCTGCGGCCCGAATAGTCCACGCGCTTGCCCAGAAGGTTCTGGCGGAAACGGCCCTGTTTGCCCTTGAGCAGGTCGCTTAAGGACTTGAGCGGCCGCTTGCCCTCGCCCTTGACGGAGAAGGTGCGCCGTCCATTGTCGAACAGCGTGTCGACCGACTCCTGCAACATGCGCATTTCATTGCGCAGGATCACGTCGGGGGCCTTGATTTCCATGAGCTTTTTAAGGCGGTTGTTGCGGTTTATTACTCTTCTGTAAAGATCGTTGAGGTCGGACGTGGCGAACCGCCCGCCTTCAAGCGGTACCAGCGGCCGCAGATCGGGCGGCAGCACGGGCAGCACCTGGAGAACCATGCATTCGGGCTTATTGCCGGACTTGAGGAACGATTCGACGATGCGCAGGCGTTTAAGGTGTTCGAGCTTGCGCTGTTCCGACGACTCGAGCTTTATTTTCGAGCGCAGGTCAATGGAGAGATCGTCGAGGTCGAGCGTGGCGAGCATTTCCAGCACCGCCTCGCCGCCCATTTTGGCGACGAACTGCTTGTTCTGCTCCTCAAGTTCGATATATTCGTCTTCGGTAAGCAAAGAGCCTTTCCGAAGGTTCGTGTCTCCCGGATCGATGATGACATATGACTCGTAGTAAACGATACGCTCGAGCACCGTATTGGCAAGTCCTAACAGATAGCTGATATGGGAAGGGACGTTTTTAAGGAACCAGATATGAATGATCGGGACCGCAAGCTCGATGTGCCCCATACGCTCGCGCCGGACTTTTGAATGGGTGACCTCGACGCCGCACCGGTCGCACACGACCCCGCGATACCTGATGCGTTTGTATTTTCCGCAGTTGCATTCCCAGTTGCGGACGGGCCCGAAAATCTTCTCACAGAAAAGGCCATCACGTTCAGGCTTGAATGAGCGGTAATTGATGGTTTCCGGTTTTGTCACCTCTCCGAAGGACCAGTTCCTGATCGTATCGGGAGAAGCGAGCCTGATGGAAACTTCACTCACTTCGTCTATATTTGTATGTAACTGACCTGATGCCACGTCGTATCCTCCTTATTGAAACGGAGTTTTTTTTCTTTGGGCTTAATTCCCCGAAGGGGTTTCCTTCGACTTTAACTCACCCATCCCTTCGGGTTTCCCCTCTCTTGCAAGAGAGGGGATCAAGGGGTGAGTTGCTGACGCTATTATCCCATCTTGCTGGCGCCGTCGCACGATTTGACCTCTATGTCAAGGGCCAGCGCCTTGATTTCACGGATAAGGACCTTGAACGATTCCGGCATGCTGGCCTTGGGCGAGTTCTCGCCCTTGACAATGGATTCGTATATTTTCGAACGGCCTGAAAGGTCGTCGGATTTTACCGTAAGCACCTGCTGCAGCGTGTGCGCGGCGCCATAGGCCTCCAGCGCCCACACTTCCATTTCCCCGAAACGCTGTCCTCCGAACTGCGACTTCCCTCCCAGCGGCTGTTGGGTGACCAGCGAATACGGGCCGATGGACCGCGCATGGATTTTGTCGTCGACAAGATGGCACAGTTTCATCATGTAAATGGGTCCGACGGTGATTTCGCGGTCGAAGGGCTCCCCGGTCCTGCCGTCGCGGAGCTCGATCTTGCCCTTTTGCGGCAAGTGCGCTTTTTCAAGCAGTGCGGTCACGTCTTCGTATTTCGCGCCGTCGAAAACCGGCGTGGCGATGGAAATCCCGAGCTGCTCGGCCGCCCAGCCCATGTGCGTTTCAAGGATCTGTCCGAAATTCATCCGGGAAGGTACGCCCAGCGGGTTGAGAATCATGTCGACCGGGGTCCCGTCGGGCAGAAACGGCAGGTCTTCGGCGGGGACGATTTTCGAGATGACGCCCTTGTTGCCGTGACGGCCGGCCATTTTGTCACCTACCGACAGTTTGCGTTTCTTGGCCACGTATACCTTGACATATTGGAGAACGCCGGGCTTGAGTTCGTCGCCCCGAACGACCTTGTCGATTTCCTTGTCGAGTTTGTCTTCAAGCTTGCCGATGAGGTCGTTGGAAACGTAGAACACCTCTTCCGCCTTGCGGTTCTTGTTCGAATCGGAACAGAAACCGTTTTTGACCGAGATGCTCGCGAAATCGAGCTTGTTGATGAGCGGACGGGTCCACTTTCTGCCTTCGGGCACAACGACTTCCGCGGTGTGCACGTTAAGCACTTCCTTGCTCGTTGTGTCGGCAAGGATGTCCTGGAGTTTTTCACGCCGGATCCGTTCGATTTCCGAAATCTGCCGTGTGATGTCGGAGCGCAGGTCGTCGATCGTTTTCTTGTCCTTTTTCTTCGAGCGTTTGTCGCGTTCTTTTCGCGAGTAAATCCGCGTGTCGATGACGATGCCTTTGAGCCCGGGGGGCGCCTTGAGCGAGGAGTCGCGGACATCGCCGGCCTTCTCGCCGAAAATCGCGCGCAGCAGACGCTCCTCGGGCGACAGCTCCGTCTCGCCTTTGGGCGTGACTTTTCCCACCAGAATATCGCCGGCCTCCACTTCGGTGCCTACCCGCACAACACCCGTTTCATCGAGGTTCTTCACCGCGTCCTCGCTGACGTTGGGGATTTCGCGGGTGAGCTCCTCGGGGCCGCGTTTCGTGTCGCGGACTTCGATCTCAAACACTTCGATGTGCAGCGATGTATAAATATCGGTGGCAACGAGTTTTTCGGAAATAATGATGGCGTCTTCGAAATTATAACCGCGCCAGGGCATGAAAGCCACCATGACGTTGCGCCCGAGCGCAAGTTCGCCGTCTTTGGTTGCGTGGCCGTCGGCGAGGGCCTCTCCGGCCTTCACCTTCTGGCCGGCTTTGATCAGGACCTTCTGGTTGATACAGGTGTCCTGGTTCGACCGCTCGTATTTTACCAAATCATAGGAATCAAGCTCGGTAAGGCCCAGAATATCGTCGACGGCCGTTGTTTTCGTCTTCCGGACAACGATCCTCGTGGCGTCGACCTGCTCGACCACGCCGGGGTTTTTGGCGAGGACCATGCAGCCCGAATCGATTGCCGCGCGGTGCTCCAGACCGGTGCCGATGAGGGGGGCTTCCGTTGACAGAAGCGGGACCGCCTGGCGCTGCATGTTCGAACCCATGAGCGCGCGGTTCGCGTCGTCGTGTTCGAGGAAGGGGATGAGCCCGGCCGCGATACTGACCAGCTGCATGGGCGAAATGTCCATATAGATGACGTCTTTAGGCGTGACAAGGGGGAAGTCTCCGCGGTATCGGGCGAACACCAGCGGCTCCGTGATTTTTCCATTTTTATCAATAGGCGTGTTGGCCTGGGCGATTTTATAGTTGTCTTCCTGGTCGGCCGTGAGATACTCGATTTCGCCGGTCAGCCTGCCGTTGTCGATCTTCTGGTACGGCGTTTCAATGAAACCGAATGCATTGACTCGCGCGAATGTTGAAAGCGACGCGATGAGGCCGATGTTGGGTCCTTCGGGCGTTTCGATGGGACAGAGCCGCCCATAGTGTGTGTGGTGCACGTCGCGGACCTCGAACCCCGCGCGTTCGCGGGTCAGTCCGCCGGGGCCCAGGGCGCTTACGCGGCGTTTGTGCGTGAGCTCGGAAAGCGGATTCGTCTGGTCGAGGAACTGGGAAAGCTGGGACGATCCGAAAAACGCCTGGATCACGGTGGACACCGTGCGGGCGTTGATCAGGTCCTGTGGCGTCACGTTCTCGTTGTCGCGAAGGCTCAGGCGTTCCCGGATGGTGCGCACCATGCGCGTAAGACCCACGGTGAATTGCGCGGACAGCAGCTCTCCGACGGAACGCACGCGGCGGTTGCCGAGGTGGTCGATGTCGTCGATGAACCCTACCCCGCCGCTGAGGCGGATCAGGTAGTTGAACGTAGCCACAAAATCGTCTTTTGTCAAGACGTTGACGCCTTCTTCCGATTTCATGTTGAGGCGGGTGTTGATTCGGTACCGGCCCACGTCGCCGAGGTCGTATCGTTTTTCGTCGAAGAACAACCTCTGGATCAGGTTGCGCGCGGTTTCCACATTGGGCGGATCACCGGGCCGCATGGTTGCGTATAAATAGAAGAGCGCTTCTTCTTCGGATTTGGTCGGGTCGACGGCGATGGTATTGCGGATGACCATGTTTTCGGGGTTCGAAACGTCTTTGACGATGTCGACCTTCGCGACATGGTTCAAGGCCAGGTTTTTCCATTTTTCTTCGGTGATGATTTCGTTGGCGTCGATGATGATTTCACCGGTTTCTCGGTTGAAAACTGTTTTCGCTATGACGTTTCCAACGACCTTTTCCTTGGTCTTCGGGGAAACCTCGACCGAAACGCTTTCGTGGAAGAGCGCGAGCAATTTTTCGTCGGTGGAATAGCCCAAGGCCCGGAGCAATATCGTGGCCGGCATTTTCTTGCGGCGGTCGATATTGACCGTAAGGACGTCGTCGACGTCGAGAATGATTTCCACCCACGACCCACGCTGGGGAATTATGCGGGCGTTGAGCAGTTTCTCTCCGCTGGGATGTTCCTCTTCGTCGAAAGTAATACCGGGGGAACGGTGCAACTGGCTGACGATCACGCGTTCCGCCCCATTGATGACAAAGGTCCCACGGTCAGTCATGAGCGGAATTTCGCCGACGTATACTTCGTTGGTGATTTTCTCGACGAATTTTTTTACTTCGCCGTCCTGCTCGTACACGAGCAGAGACATATCCACTTTAAGGGGGGCCGCGTAGGTCATCCCCCTTTCTTTGCACTCTTTAAGCGTGTATTTCGGCACGCCGAGCTTGTAACCATCATATTCCAGCGAATAATAGCCCTTGACGTCATTGACGGGAAAGAGACTCATGAACACCGCATTGAGTCCGCTTTTCTTCCTTAAACGGGGAGGAGTATCGGCCTGCAAAAACGCGGCGTAGGATTTGGTCTGTATTTCAAGAAGATCCGGCAAATCCATCACGGCAGGAATGCGGGAATAACTTCTACGTTCTATCATTCGCACGTCCCCTTAAATCTATTTGATGTGGATAGTGCATTCTATACAATAGCTAACACGGAATACCAGTTCGCTCGATATCCCGTGTTGAAAAATGAGCCGATATATCTAGTGAATAAAAGATTTACTTTGAAGCTCTCGGATAATGGTAATTGCGTCAATTAATTATTTAATCTCGACAACTGCTCCGTTTTCCTCAAGCTGTTTCTTGATGCTCTCGGCCTCTGCTTTGGGGATAGCTTCTTTAACGGCTTTCGGAGCGGCTTCGACAAGGTCTTTTGCTTCTTTCAGCCCGAGACCGGTCACCGCACGAACGACCTTGATCACCTGGATTTTCTTTGCTCCGCCTTCTTTAAGAATGACCGAAAATTCCGTTTGTTCTTCTACCGCTTCGGCAGCCGCGCCGCCGGCAGCGGGTGCAGCGGCAACAGCAACCGGCGCGGCCGCTTTCACGCCGAACTTGTCTTCGATGCCCTTGATAAGATCGCACAGATCCAGCACCGTTTTGCCGCCAATTGCCTCGATAATTTCTTCATTAGTTAAGGTTGCCACAAGTATACCTCCATATTGAAAAGTTAAAAATGTTTTATCGTGATCAGTGCGCTTCCGATTGTTTTTTATTTTTAAGGTCCTCAAGCGTGCCCGCGAATTTGACAAGAATGCCGTTGACCGAACCGGCCAGATTTGCCAGAGGCGCCTGCAGACAGCCGAGCAGCTGGGAAAGCAGTACTTCACGAGGGGGAATATCTGCCAATTTGATGGCGTCCTGCGCGCCAAAGACGCTCCCGTCGACATGGGCCACCTTGACCGGCAATAATTCTTTGTTCTCTTTCTGGAAATCCTTTATAATTTTCGCGGGGGCCATGCTTTCCTGCGAAGCCAATGCGACGCCGATGGTCCCTTTTAAGAATGGGGCAAGTTCATTTTTTTCCGACTTTTCGCAGGCGATTCTTGCAAGAGTATTCTTGACAACTATATATTTGACCCCCTTCTTGCGAAAATTGTTGCGCAGCTTGGTCATTTGCTCAACATTGATCCGGTTGATATCCGTAAGATAAATCCCCTTCGCCTGCTTGAATTCCCGCTCAAGCACCCCTATTGCTTCTGTTCGTTCTTGTCGTGTAGACATTATGCGTAGCCTTTTTTATATTTTGAAAACTTAACCAGGATTCCCCGGAAAAAAGGATCTACCTGATTTTACTAAAGAAAAAGAATTCTTTTTTTTAAACCACTGGGTTAATTTTAATTCCCTGCCCCATGGTGCTCGTGATAATGACCTTTTTAATAAACGGACCTTTTGCCGACGGTGGCTTGACTTTTGCAATAGCTTCCAAAAAAGCCCTCGCGTTTTCCTGGAGCTTGACCGCGTCAAAGGACAGCTTGCCAAGTGGCGCATGCAAAATGCCGCCCTTCTCAGCCCGAAAATCAGCTTTTCCTTTTTTAAGTTCTTTTATTGCCTTGCCGATATCCATAGTGACAGTTCCAACTTTTGGATTGGGCATGAGACCGCGGGTCCCAAGAATTTTGCCGAGCTTTCCGACAACTTTCATCATGTCGGGGGTAGCAATAACCGCATCAAATTCAAGCCAACCGCCGGTGATCTTCTCGGCCATATCTTCCGCACCAACGAAATCCGCACCCGCGTCTTTTGCTTCCTGGGCTTTTTCTCCCATTGCAAAAGCAAGAACCCGGACCGATTTCCCCAAGCCGTGTGGAAGGACCACGGAACCACGGACTGATTGGTCGCTCTTTTTCGGATCGATCCCCAAGTTGACAGCAACTTCAACGGTCTCATCGAATTTGACTTGAGAATTGCCTTTTAAAAACTCTATGGCATCAGCCAGAGAGTACTCTTTTGTTTTATCGATTTTTTTTCTCACGCCTTCCCACTTTTTGCCATGTTTCATGTATACATTACTCCCTTACGTTTTGTTCACTGACCTGCAACTACAACACCCATACTGCGAGCAGTGCCCATGACCGTGTTCATCGCCGCTTCCACGCTTGCCGCAGTAAGGTCAGGCATTTTCATCACTGCGATTTTCCGAACCTGTTCCTTTGTAATTGTGCCAACCTTGTCTTTATTGGGCACTCCCGATCCTTTTTCAATACCAAGTTCTTTTAATATGAGAACTGAAACTGGGGGCGTTTTTGTGATAAACGTAAATGACCGGTCAGCATAAACGGTAATAATGACCGGAATGATCATACCATTTGCTTCTTTTGTCTTTGCATTAAATGCTTTACAAAACTCCATAATATTTACGCCATGTTGTCCAAGCGCGGGCCCGACCGGAGGCGCTGGATTTGCTTGACCACCAGGAATCTGCAATTTTATTTGTGCACTAACCTTCTTTGCCAAAATCGTTACCCCTTTCGAACTTTAAATCAATTGATAGGATTAACATGTATAAAATCAACTTCAACAGGTGTCGAGCGTCCGAATACACTTACCATTACCTTGATTTTTCCCTTCTCCGGATGAATTTCATCAACCACCCCGTCAAAATCCTTAAATGGACCTTCCTTGATTTTAACTGCATCCCCGATCTCGAAGGGAACCTCAGAAATCTGCTGGCGCGGTCCCTTTTGTGTCTGTCCTAAAATCCGTTCGACTTCCTCCACTCGCAATGGCTGTGGTTTTTTCCCGCCAACGAACCCTGTAACACCGTTTAAATTCCTAATATAATGCATAGTTTCTTTATTTAATTCCATCTCAACCAGAATATAACTTGGAAAAAACTTACGCGTTGATTTTACCTTTTTCCCATTCTTTATTTGTACAACATCATGAGTTGGCATCAGTGCCTGCGATATTTGATCCTTCAGCTCGCCGGAAGCAATTACATCGGTAATAATCTCCAATACTTTTGCTTCCTGCCCTGAATATGTATGAATCGCGTACCAACGATTTGCCATGGACAATCCTTGCTGGTCAAAAAATGTTCAGTTACAAATTTATTTGCAACAATAATCCTACAAGCCGATTTATTACCTGATCGCAAGCATAAACAAAAATCGCCATCATAAGGCTTAATACAATCACTAAAACGGTTGCTCCAAATAATTCGTTCCTTGCTGGCCAGCTAACTTTATTAAGTTCGGCTCGGACATCATTTAGATACTGAATAAGTTTTTGCATATTTTCCGCTTTTGAAACAGGTCTGGAGGGACTCGAACCCCCAACCAATGGTTTTGGAGACCACTACTCTACCAATTGAGCTACAGACCTAATACATTTGCTATTTTTTCTTAGACCTTAAACTTTCATTAACATTTTACCACATGCAAAGGTATTGCTCTTAAGCAAACATCATTCCCGATAATGAAATCGCTTTGATGGGCGATCGTCAAATCTGGGGGAAAATGCAAATGTGGATTACTTTTTAACGGGTTTCTTTATGTACCGTACGTTTTCTCTCAAAAGGACAATATTTTTTAAGTTCTAATCGTTCAGAATGCTTCCGCTTGTTTTTCATGATTGTATAGTTGTTCTGTTTGCACGAAGTGCACTCTAACGTGATTATTTCTCTGGCCATTTTTGTCCGCCATTAGTTATTATTTTTTGAAATTAGAGAAGCAACAAGCAATATCTCTATAAATTTAAAAATCCTGTATTATTCAACAATATCAGTAACCGCACCAGCACCTACAGTGCGACCACCTTCACGAATAGCAAAACGCTGCCCTTTTTCCATTGCAATAGGGCAAATAAGCTCAACTTCCAAAGCAGCATTGTCGCCCGGCATAATCATTTCGATTCCATCAGCAAGCTTAAGGTTTCCGGTAACATCAGTAGTTCGAAAATAAAACTGCGGACGATATCCGGTAAAAAAGGGCGTATGACGTCCACCTTCATCTTTTGAAAGAACATACACTTCCGCCTTGAATTTTTTATGCGGAGTAATAGATCCCGGTTTCGCTAAAACCATTCCGCGTACGATTTCTTCCTTTTCAACCCCACGGAGCAAACAGCCGATATTATCGCCAGCCTCAGCCTTGTCTAAAAGTTTACGGAACATTTCAACACCAGTCACCACACTTTTGCGAGTGTCTTTAATCCCTACTATTTCAATTTCTTCACCCATTTTTATTGTTCCGCGATCAACACGTCCAGTAGCAACGGTGCCTCTTCCAGTAATTGAAAAAACATCTTCAACGGGCATGAGGAAAGGTTTATCGACCTCACGTTGAGGTGTTGGAATATAAGAGTCAATCGCATCCATCAGTTCTTGGATGCATTTTGTTTTTTCGGGATCATCCGGATTAGCGATTGCTGCAAGCGCGCTACCTTTGATGATCGGGGTAGCATCACCGTCGAATTTGTATTTTGTGAGAAGCTCACGTACTTCAAGCTCAACAAGTTCCAAAAGCTCCGGATCATCAACAAGATCAACCTTATTCATAAAAACCACAATATAGGGAACATTTACCTGGTGCGCAAGGAGAATATGCTCACGGGTCTGGGGCATGGGACCGTCAGCAGCGCTTACTACCAATATAGCTCCGTCCATTTGGGCTGCACCGGTGATCATGTTCTTTACATAATCGGCATGTCCCGGGCAGTCCACATGTGCATAGTGCCGTTTTACAGTTGAATATTCAACGTGAGAGGTGGCAATGGTCAATATTTTTGTTGCGTCTCTCCGCCCCTGTGACTCAGAAGCCTTTGCAACCTCATCGTAGGAAACATATTTGGCAAGACCTTTTTTCTCCATAACGCGCGTAATAGCGGCTGTCAATGTTGTTTTTCCATGATCCACATGACCAATGGTTCCGACATTCACATGCACCTTTGTACGTTGAAACTTTTCCTTTGCCATGAAAAACCCCTTGATTAATGAAAAAAGTGTACACTATGGATAATTGTTAACTTTCACAAACCTCGCGTATTTTCTAAAAGCCCACGACCGGGATCGAACCGGTGAACCTCATCCTTACCAAGGATGCGCTCTACCAACTGAGCTACATGGGCGCATTCAAAAGCGGGCAATGAGACTCGAACTCATAACATCCACCTTGGAAGGGTGGTGCTCTACCAATTGAGCTATGCCCGCATCAGCATAATGGGTAGGGATGGTTTCGAACCACCGTAGGCGTCAGCCAATGGATTTACAGTCCATCCCCTTTAGCCACTCGGGCACCTACCCAATCTATTCAATTTTAAAAATTTACATTATCCCGACAAGAATTTTCTGGAGCCGATGGAGGGAATCAAACCCCCGACCATTCGATTACAAGTCGAATGCTCTATCAGCTGAGCTACATCGGCTTAAAGCGCAAAAAAGTTTTGAAAATATAATATATGTGGTAAGATAAAGTCAAAATATATATAACGTTATAAATTTTTAACTATCTTATCAACAACCCCATATTCCAGAGCTTCATGCGCCGACATGAAATAATCACGGTCGGTATCTTCCTCAATTTTTTTTATCGGCTTGCCGGTGTGATGAGATAAAATTGCGTTAAGACGGTCCCTCACGCGCAGCATTTCTTCCGCCTGTATTTGAATATCGGAAGCGGGGCCGAAAAAATTTCCGGCTATGAGCGGTTGATGAATCATGATCCGTGCGTTCTCCCACGTATATCGTTTTCCGTTACTGCCCGCGCATAATATGACCGCCCCCATGCTTGCCGCAAGCCCCATGCACACGGTGCTTATTTTTGATTTTGCATATTGCATGGCGTCATAAATCGCCAGTCCCGACGAAATCGCCCCTCCGGGACTATTGACAAATATGGTGATGTCCTCATGGTTATGTCCGTCAAAAAACAGGATTTTCTGGACAACCAATTCCGCCGATTCATCATTTATTTCACCCCACAGAAAAATCTCCCGCCGCTTCATCATCTGTTCGTCAATTTCGCTTCCGACAAGCGCTTTTTTCATTCCATGAATGAAATCATTGCCCTTGGTCTGGTTTTTCACGTTCTTCTCCTTTTTATTATGCATTCCACGATCCCGCCCGGAAAATCTTTTATCTCAACTCCCATGTCTTTCAATTGCCCCCTGATTTCATCGGCCCGCGTAAAATTTTTTGCCTTCTTGGCGTCTTTTCTCTCGTTCAGCAACGCAACAATGCGCTCCGCCGTCTGAGCATCGACCTCCGACCCCGCCACCAGCCTCACGCGAACCCCCTCTCCGTCAATCTCGCGCGTCACGCACTGCGATTCGTCGGGCGCGAGCAGGTCGAGCGCAAGTACGGAATCGGCCCGCTCGATCGCCCGGTATTTTTCCTCTGCCAAAACCGTTTTATCATGCAGCAGGTTCCACAGGCCGCCCATTGCAAGCGGCATGTTGCAATCATCGCACAGCGCGCTCCAAAACGGCCCTAACAACCGATCGACCGCTTCCCCGCCCGCCGGCGCATCAGCGGATGGTCTCCATGTTTCCGATGCAATCAACTTCTTCAAATTTACAAGCCCCTGCGCAGCCCCCCTGAGCCCGTCCCACGAAAACATGAGCGGGCTGCGGTAATGCGCCGTGAAGCAGAACATGCGGTACGCGAGCGCGGCAATTCCCTCTTTCTTGACGGAGTCCAGCGTGACGAACCCCTCTCCCGACTTCGCCATTTTCCCTTTGTCAATTACCAGGAATTCACCATGGAGCCAGTATTTCACGAACAGTTTTCCCGTTGCCGCCTCGGCCTGGGCGATCTCGTTGGAATGGTGCACGCGCACGTGATCCTGGCCGCCGCAATGAATGTCGATGGGCTGCGGCAGGTACGCTAGCGACATCGCGCTGCACTCGATGTGCCAGCCAGGAAACCCCATGCCCCAGGGGCTGTCCCATTCCATCTGGCGTTTTTTGTCTTTCGGCGAAAACTTCCACAGCGCGAAGTCCGTCACACGCCTTTTTTCCCCCATATCAACGCGGCTGCCCGCCTGCAGGTTTTCAACGTCAAGCCGCGCGAAATCCCCGTATGAAGGGAATTTCCCGGTATCAAAATAGATACCGTCGCTGGTCTTATAAGTAAACCCTTTGTCTTCCAATGCACGGATCATTTCAATCATCTGCGGCAGATGGTCGGTCGCCTTAACCCAGAGGGATGGTTCGCTCATATTGAGGTCGCGCATATTGCGCTTGAACACATCGGTATAAAAGGCCGCGATGTCCCACACGCTTTTTCCCTCGCGCGCGGCGCCTTTTTCCATCTTGTCGTCGCCGGTGTCCGCGTCCGACGTCAAGTGTCCCACGTCGGTTATGTTCATCACGTGCTTGACTTTATGTCCAAGCGATTGCAAAAGCCTTTTGACCACGTCTTCGAAAATATACGACCGCAAGTTGCCGATGTGCGCGTAATTGTAAACCGTCGGGCCACAGCAATACATTCCCACTTCCTCGTGTAAAGGCTCGAAAAGTTCCTTCTCGCGCGACGCGGTGTTATACAGATGCAGTTTTTTGTCCATATGGTATCCCGCAAGTTTACCACCTGCTGCCGGAGGCAGCAGGTAAGTTGCTCTAAGCTTCCGAACGACAACAAATTGTCGTCCAAAAGCCAAGAGCAACTAAAATCCCAGCCTCACCTTTCCGCTCCCCGCGACAATGGTCCCAATCACCCGCGGCTTGAATTTTGCCAGCAATTTCGATTGCAGAACGCTTTTCGCGTCCGTCGGTTTTACCGCGAGCACCATGCCGATCCCCATGTTGAACGTTCGATACATTTCGAGGTTTTCCACGCCCCCGTGCTCCTGCAACCAGGTAAAGATCGGATCCGGCGTCCACGACGCGCAGTCGATCGCCGCGTCGCACTTCGGCGGAAGGATGCGGTCCACATTGTCGGTGAACCCGCCGCCAGTGATATGCGCGCACCCGCGGATGAGCCCTTTTTTCATGAGTTCCAGCACCGGGCTATAGGGACGATGAGGTCGGAGAAGTTCATGCCCGAAGGTCCTGCCGGTCTCGGGAAAAATATCGGAATACGATTTTCGCGCCGCCTCGGTCACGATCTTTCGGGCAAGGCTGTAACCATTGGTATGCAGGCCATTGGAGGCAAGGCCGATAAGCGCGTCTCCTTTTTTTATTTTGCTTCCGTCAATAACGTCCTTTTCGTCCACCACGCCCACGATCGTCCCCGCGATGTCGTACTCCCCTACCTGGTAGAACCCGGGCATCTCGGCGGTCTCGCCGCCGATGAGCACGCAACCGGCGGCCTTGCAGGCGCGCGTCAGGCCGGTGATCACCTTAACGAATACCTCCGGTTCGAGCTTTCCCGTGGCAACGTAATCAAGGAAGTACAGCGGCTTCGCCCCGAGTACCAGGATGTCGTTGATGCAATGGTTGACGATGTCCTCCCCAACGGTGTCGTGGATGCCGGTTTCAGCCGCGATCTTGAGCTTGGTCCCCACGCCGTCCACCGACGACACGAGAATGGGGTTTTTGTAACTTTTCAGCGACGCGATCGAAAACATCCCGCCGAAATGGCCGAATTTCCCGACCACGTTTTTGTTGAACGTCGACTCGACAAGCTTCCCGATTTTTTTCCTGGTCGAGTTCCACACCGGAATGTTCACCCCGGCGTCGGCATACGTTAAAGAATGGAACGGCATAATTGTTCCCCGCCTATTCTATTATATATAGGAGCTTTCCGGCGTATGAAAATGAGGCCGGAAATAATGGATCGGTATTAAAGACAAGCTATTAAAATACTTTTTGACCGTGATTTCCCTAAAAAATCATTTCATTATTTTTTAAAAGCCCGAAGGTTAACTAATGACCCTTGAAAAGCCTCCATAATCGATTGTCACGGTATTTCATACCGGGGTTTACATCTATTTCTTCCTTTTACCCGATATTTTTTTAACCTCCAAACAACTCACCGTCGTTTTTTTCAGCATTTCATCATCATACTGCCAAGTATCTTTTCCCGTATATTGTTTCATCAACACATTCAATCCGCTCAATCGTTCTTCATCGCTTTCAACGATTCTCATCGTGCCGTATCCGATTATGCTTCTATAATTCATTCCATAACCGCATGCTTTTTCACCCGCGATGAATGGATCGCATATCGAAATTGAAAAACAAACATGGGGATTATTTTTAATGCAATCGATTTTTCTTCCTTCATGCGCCGAATGAAAATACAGCCTTATTTTCTCATTTTCTAAAACGTATCCATAATTCATAGTGACGATATACGGTTCATTTCCATCGAGAAATGCGATCTGAACAATTTTACCTGAATTTAATACGTCAATTATTTCCCCCGTCGTTTTTAATTCTCTGTCTGTTCTTCTCATGGAATATAGCCTTTCCTTTACCTTGCTAACTTGATGAAACAATAATTTATTGTTTCTCATGTCAAATCATCAGTCTAAAACTCCATAAACAAAGTTGAATTGAGAAAGCGCCTTTTCGGCCAATGAACCGTTAGTCAAGGTGAGATATCTTCTCTCCATCTCTTTTGAATCCAAATGTTCAATAATCTTAATCCCGAAATTCGCAAGAAATGGGCCATGCCGTCTCTTCCCACATGAAATTGGAACGGCTCCGCCGCATTGAATGATTCAAGTTTATCCGTTGCATAGTCAAAGCAGATGGCGCTTTCCTTGGGTGATTGCGATTTGATGAAACTCAAGGTGCGATTGATTGCTTCTTCAGTAAGGTAATAGGTAACGCCTTCCCAGATAAAGAGCGTTTTGGCGGTTTGGCTGTAGCCGGCATTTCTTAAGACGTCACTTATCCTGTCAATTTTAAAATTTATGTTTACCAACGATACTTGCTTTGGAATGGAGATGTTGGAACCTTTCAGGACGGCCGTCTTTTTATTTTGCGTCGATTGAATATCCAGTTCATAGATTTGAGTGTTTTGAATTAACTCCCGATACCGGTACGCGCGGGTGTCGTAGCCCGCCCCGAGAAAAACGATTTGGGGGATATTTTCGGCAAGGGCTTCCTTGAATATTTCGTCAAAAAAGACGGTCCTCGCCAGCACGTATCCATACAACGGAGCGGTAACTAATTTTTGAATCGCCCAGTTTCTTGAAACGCCGTCTTTTAACGGTTTTTTCGCTTCTTCGGTTAAAAACAGCTCAGCCATATAATCCGGCCCTTTAATCTCCGTGCGCTCCTCCCTGGCCGCAAGAGCACGGCAAAATGCCACCGACATAGCGGTTTCCGACGGCTGATATTCAACCGCCCGTTCTTTCGCGTCTTGCGCCGTGCCGGTAATACCGATCATATTGCCGAACGGGTCGACAACTTTCGCGATTCTGATGTTCAATACCGCTTTTATTGGCGTATGGGGTTGAGCGCCCAATTCGACAAGGCGCTGATACGCGGCGTCAATATCTTCAACATCCCAGGATATATGGTGAATTTCAATAAAAGTGCAGAATTTATGGAAATTTGAAGAGTTATTGAAACAAACACAAATAAAATATTTCCATAACGCTTTTCTAACATTCGGCGGTTAATTTCCTAACTGATTATTAATAATGATAAAGAAAACGATTCGCTTGCGTTAATGATTTTCGGAAGTATATATTCTCTTGTGAGTAAACATCATAAATCGGAAAGGAGGAAAATGCCTATGCACGGTTTTACATGACTGCTCAGTAAAAAAAAAGAGCCCCACACCTTCTTTGTCAAGACATTAATTTATAATTTATATCAAGGAACAATACGGGAAATCAATTAGCAAGCATCATGTCAACTATATTATTCCCATCAAAAAAATGTCCGCGGATGGGATACACCTTCGTGTATCATGATGCATAATCATTTTTAGCAAAAAAGGAGTTTGTCATGAAAAGAAAAACTAGAAAATCCAACCTGATAACCCTTGCGACAGGAATGCTGTTTTATGGAGTATCCGCGTTTGGGGCAAGTACTACTACGCAAGTGCCGGTCGAACAACAAATTCTCCAGATCAGCGCTTCCGGTTCGATCCAGACGATTTACAATAGCGCAACCGGCAGCGATTCCCGGATAACGATTCTGGGGTACCTGCCAAGTATAATAAATCGGTTTAATGTTAACCCAACACTGTCTACTCGGGCGCATTCCCGTTTTGTGGCCATTTTATTTGAAAAAGATGTTGACGGGGCATTTTTTTTGTAGTATATTACCGATAGCAATAATATAGCTATCGGAAAGGAGATCGTATGTCCGATGACC
>Ga0182017_10001378_pt1 | contig 18691 bp, 16 predicted proteins | sample 712E3DmetaG_FD_120492 | JGI IMG/M metagenome (GOLD analysis project Ga0182017, IMG submission 120492) | Permafrost microbial communities from Stordalen Mire, Sweden - 712E3D metaG | ecosystem: Environmental > Terrestrial > Soil > Wetlands > Permafrost | place: Sweden: Stordalen | collected... | reverse complement strand
GAAATGACCCCGATGGGCAACGTCCGAGCCTTCCCGTGCTCCTTGTCCGACTCATACTCGAAGCAATCGTAGAGCGTCATGCCGCCCGTGGCCAGTCCGGCGGCGATAGCGAGCATGGTCGCGATGTCTCCGCCGTTGAGGACTTGGCCGCCCTGTGCCTGCACAATGAAACACCCGGTGAGCACGTCGGACCACACGGTGAAAATGAGGGGAAACCGCAGGAGGTGGAAATACCCGCCGGACCTGGTATCGAGCATCACTATCCCCCTCTGGTAAGGATAGGCGAGTCTATGCCCTGATAGAGGGGATGTCAAGCGTCGTGGGGGGGAGAAAGCCGGGATGCGGGGAAGCACTTGACAGACGGGCAAGTTTTCGGGCAAATTTCCCTTGAAATCAGCCTTTTTTTTTGCATACTAAGGTGCTCAGCCCAATGCCTGACCACTACATAGTAACGATTGACGGGCCCGCGGGTAGCGGGAAGACCACCGCCGCGCAGGGTCTGGCCAGGCGGCTGGGGATCAAGTATTTCAACTCCGGGGCGCTTTACCGGGCTATCGCGTGGATGGGAGTGAGCGCGGGGATCGACCTTGGCGACACCCCTGCCCTCCTGGCGCGGCTGGCACGTACGCGGATTGAGACGCGCGAGGTGGGCGGCCAGGAACGCCTCTTGCTGGACGGCCGGGACATCACGGAGGAGCTTTCGAGGAACGAGATTTCGCGCGAGGTCTACCGGGTGGCGGACCCGGCGGAGATCCGGCGGGAGGTGAGCAAGCTTGCTCACCGGCTCAACGCGTCGAGAAGCTTTGTGACGGAGGGGCGCGACCAGGGGACGGAAGTGTTTCCGGAGGCGGCCGTCAAGTTCTACCTGGACGCGCGGCCCGAGGTGAGGGCCGAGAGGCGCCGGCTGGAACTCGAAAAGCGGGGCGAGAGGATTTCGCGCGAGGAGGTGCTTCGGCAGATCCTCGAGCGGGACGAGCGGGACCGCGCGCGGAAGATGGGAGCGTTGCGGTGTGCGGACGAGGCGGTCTACCTGGACGATTCCGATCTCGACCGTGAAGAGACGGTGGAGCGGATGGTGGAACTCGTGAAGAAGCGGCTCGGGGTTTAACCGACGGCGGAAGCGGATTCGCAGGTGAGGACTCAGAGCGTGTGGTATACGTTGCTGAAGTTCTGGGCGCAACTGATTTTTTCGGCGCTCTTTGGGATTCGGGTCTACGGCCAGCACAATGTCCCGCGCACGGGCGCGGTGATCCTGGCCTCGTCGCACCAGTCGTATCTGGACCCGGTGATTGTCGGGGTGGGTCTGACGCGACCGATCCACTTCATGGCGCGGGAGAGCCTCTTCCGGAATGTTTTTTTTCGGCGGCTGATCGAGCTGCTGAACGCTTTTCCGGTGGAGAGGAATTCCGCGGACCTGGGCGCGATGCACGAGGCGCTCCGGCGGCTGAGGAACGGGTGTCAGCTGCTCCTTTTCCCGGAGGGGACGAGGACGCGTAACGGCGACATCGGACGGCTGCATCCGGGACTGGGAATCCTGGCGCTGCGGAGCGAGGCGGCGGTGGTCCCGGTGAGCATCGAGGGGGCGTTCCGATGCTGGCCTCGCGGGCGGAAGATCTTCCGGCCCGGGAAAATCCTGGTGATGATCGGACGACCCATGCGGGTGAGCAGCACGAAGCGGGAGGAGCTCCAGTCCTTCGTCGAGGAGCTTCGCGGGCGTCTGGTGGAGCAGCAGCAGGAGCTTCGGCGGATCGACCGGCTGCGCGGTTGACGGAATCTCGGACCTTCGGTGAACGGAAACGATGCGGGTGCTGCGGGCCGACAAGTGCGGGTTCTGTTTCGGCGTGCGACGCGCCATCGAGCTGGCGGAACGACAGCTATCGGCCGGCGAGAAGGTGTATTCGCTCGGCCCGCTCATACATAATCCCCAGGCGATCGAGCGGCTGAAGGGCCGGGGGTTGATCGTGGTGAACTCCCCCGACGAGGTACTGTCGGGGACGGTGGTGATACGAAGTCACGGCGCGCCGAGCCAAGTGATCGAGCACCTGAAGTCGCGCGGACTGAAGGTGGTGGACGCGACCTGTCCCCTGGTGAAGCGGGTGCATGAGCGAGCCAGGGAACTGGCACGCGAGGGGTACGCAGTGGTCATCGTGGGAGAGCGCGATCACCCGGAAATCCAGGGGATTCTCGCGGAGGTCGGCGAGGCGACGGTGGTGGAAGACGACCCGCCGAAGTCGCTGGGGGCGGTTCGACGCGTCGGGGTGCTCGCGCAGACCACGCAGGCGTCGCAGAGTTTCCGACGGGTGGTGGCCGGGCTCCTGGAATTCGATTTCGAGGAACTGCGGGTTTATAACACGATCTGCTCGGCGACGGTGGACCGGCAGGAGGCGGCGCTGGAACTTGCGCGTCGCGTGGAGGTGATGTTCGTGCTGGGGGGGCGGAACTCGGCGAACACGGCGCGGCTGGCGCAGTTCTCGGAAGCCGCCGGCGTCCCGACGTTCCAGCTGGAAACGGCGGCCGAACTGGCGACGGGCATGACGGCGGGAAAGACGGTTGCCGGGGTGACCGCAGGGGCCTCCACCCCGGACTGGATCATCGACGAGTTTGTGAAGAAGCTGGAGACGCTGTAGAACGCGGGGCGTGCGTGACGACCCGAGATGTTCTTTTTTCATGGGAAGATCGACGGGTGCGAGTCCGCGGAGCGGGCGGGACAGGCGCTTGTCGAGCCTGCATCCTTCATGGTGGAGGAAGCAGTTCAACCGAAGGTCAACAAGGACGGTGGACGCCCCCGCTCGTAGCCGTCGCACCGGTCCGGAGAGAAACCCCTTTTATGGAAACGCCAAACAAGAAAGTACGTGAGCTGGACGTAGTGCGGGAAGAGCTGGACAAGGAAGTGGCCGAGGTCCTGGGCGAGGCGGGCGAGAAGGGCCTGGCCGAACTCTACGACGCCTCGGTGCGTGATTTCGACGCCGGGACCATCCTCAGCGGACGGGTGATCCAGGTGATCGGGGACGACGTGGTCGTGGACGTCGGGTACAAGAGCGAGGGCATCGTGTCGCTCAAGGAATTCCCGGATCCCTCGGCGGTGACGGAAGGCGCCCAGGTGGAGGTGCTGCTGGAGGCCGTGGAGGACGAGAGCGGGCTGATCGTGCTTTCGAAGCGGAAGGCCGACCGCATCCGCGGCTGGGAAACGATCATCAACAAGCACAAGGAAGGGGACGCGGTCACCGGGCGGGTGATGCGCAAGATCAAGGGCGGATTGCTGGTGGACATCGGGGTCCCGGTGTTCCTGCCGGCTTCGCAGATCGACATCCGTCGTCCCGGGGACATCGCCGAATATATCGGACAAGACGTGACGTGCAAGATCCTCAAGATCGACGAGGAGCGGCGTAACATCGTCGTGAGCCGCCGGCGTCTCATCGAGGAGAAGCGCGCCGAGATGAAGGAAAAGCTGCTGAAGGAACTGCAGGTGGGCCAGGTCCGCCGCGGAGTGGTCAAGAACATCGCCGACTTCGGGGCCTTCGTGGACCTCGGGGGCATCGACGGGCTGTTGCACATCACGGACATGAGCTGGGGACGAGTGTCGCATCCCAGCGAGGTCGTGGCGCTGGACCAGGAAATCGAGGTCAAGATCCTCAACATTGATTACCAGCAGGAGCGCATCGCGCTGGGACTGAAGCAGAGGAGCCAGAGCCCGTGGGAGCAGGTAGAGGCGAAGTACCCTGTGGGCAGCCGGGTGCGGGGCGAGGTGGTGAACATCGTCAACTACGGGGCGTTCGTCAAGCTGGAGGAGGGAGTCGAAGGACTCGTCCACATCAGCGAGAGGAGCTGGACCCGGCGGATCAACCACCCGAGCGAAATGGTCGCCATCGGCGACATCATCGAGGTGGTGGTGCTGGACATCAACAAGGACAAGCAGGAAATCTCGCTCGGCATGCGGCAGACCGAGGTGAACCCCTGGACGCTGGTGAAAGAGAAGTACCCGGCCGGGACGGTCATCGAGGGCCGCGTGCGGAACCTCACCAACTACGGGGCGTTCATCGAAATCGAGGAAGGCATCGACGGACTGCTGCACGTGTCCGACATGTCGTGGACGAAGAAGGTGGCGCATCCGCAGGAGATCGTCAAGAAGGGACAGAAGGTGCGGGCGGTGGTGCTCTCGGTGGACTCCGATAAGAAGCGCGTGGCGCTCGGGATGAAGCAACTCGAAGAGGACCCCTGGAGCCGCGAGATTCCGGAGAAGTTCCATCCGGGCGACATCGTCAAGGGCACCGTCACCAAGCTCACGAACTTCGGGGTCTTCGTGGAGATCGACCACGACCTCGAAGGACTGCTGCATATCTCGGAGCTCTCCGACGCGAAGGTGGAGACTCCGGAGGAGATGGTGAAGGTGGGACAGGAGATCAACGTGGTGGTGTTGCGTGTGGACATGGACGACCGGAAGATCGGACTGAGTCTGAAGCGCGTGCCGGCAGAGTACAACCCGGGCCTCTTCACGAAGCCGGCCGAGGGTGCGGAAGCCCCGGCCGCGGGGGTGCCGATACCTCCGTCGGTCGAAGGAGCCCAGGCGGCGCCGACGGCGGTTGTCCCGGACGTGGCGGCGGCTGCCGGCGAAGTTGCGCCCGTGGACGCGCCTGCGGCCACGCCTGCGCCCGCGGAGACGCAAGCGTCCGAGAATCCGGCGGCTTCGCCGGACGCGGCGCAGGACGCCCCGCCTTCGGATGCGACTTCCGAGACGCCCGGCGCCTGATGGATTCTCTTTGAACCTCGCTGAGGAGCCAAGCCCCCCTCGGCGAGCTGGAATAAATGGGAGAGAGAGCCATTAGCGACCAGATGCTTCTGACGTATCTTAAGCAGATCAACCGCGTTCCGCTTCTTACGGCGGACGAGGAAAAGGAACTGTCCTCCCGGATCATCGAGTCGGGAGACAAAGAGGCGCGGGAGAAGATGATCCGTGCCAACCTGCGCCTGGTGGTGAGCATCGCCCGCAATTACCTCAACCGCGGACTCACGTTCCTGGACCTCATCGAGGAGGGGAACCTGGGACTCTTGCGGGCGGTCGAGGGGTTCGAGCCTTCCCAGGGGTATCGCTTCAGCACCTACGCGAGCTGGTGGATCAAGCAGGCCATCCGACGGGCGCTCATCAACAAGGTCAAGACGATCCGCATTCCCGCCTACATGGTGGAGTTGATCGCCAAGGCAAAGTCAGTCGAGGCGGCGCTGAAGACCAAGGTGGGCCGGGCGCCCAGCATCGAGGAGATCGCCCGCGAGATGGACCTGCCGCGGGAGAAGATCGCGATGATGCGTCGCGCGGCAGGGACCGCGGCGCAGTCCACCTCGCAGGGAGCCGAGTCGAGTCTGGGGCTTTCCGAGATGCTCGCGGACGAACGAACCCCCATGCCGGATGAAGCCCTCTTCGGGGAGCACGAGAAAGAGGCGATCCACCGGATGCTGGATTCGATCGACGTGCGCGAGGCCAAGGTGCTGCGGATGCGCTATGGACTGGGCGGCGAGGAGCCCAAGACGCTCAAGGAAATCGGCGAGATCCTGGGACTCACCCGGGAGCGCGTCCGGCAGATCGAAAACGAGGCCCTCCACAAGCTAAACCAGGAAATGAGCGGCGAGTGACGGGCGGCTTAGCCCTCCCCTTCCCTTTCTCCGAGGGAGACACGCGTGGAACTCAAGGACATCATCCGCGACGTCAAGGACTTCCCCAAGCCCGGAATCGTTTTCAAGGACATCACGCCGCTCCTGACGAAGCCGGACCTCTTCGGCTATGCCGTGGACCGACTTGCCGATTTCGTGATGCGACACGAAACCGACGTAGTCCTGGCGGCGGAAGCCCGCGGCTTCATCTTCGGCGCCGCCGTCGCATACAAGATGGGTCTCCCGCTGGTCATCGTTCGCAAACCGGGGAAACTCCCCTACGAGACCGTCTCGCACACCTACAACCTGGAATACGGGACGGACACGCTCCAGATTCACAAAGACGCGGTCCGGAAGGGCCAGCGGGTGATGATGATGGACGACGTCCTGGCGACGGGCGGGACCATGGAAGCGTGCGCGAAGCTCGTCCAGAAGCTCGGGGGCGTCGTCGCCGGGTGTGCGTGCGTCATCGAGCTTTCCTTCCTGAAGGGCCGCGAGAGACTCAAGGACTATGAGGTCTTCAGCATAATCGATTATAAGAGCGAATAGACCGCCTGCGGCAACGGGGAAGTTCCTGACAGGGGTGAAGTAACGAAGCAACGTGTGGCGGGCGGCACGGACTCTGTTTATTTCGGGGGCGGCGAGGAACCAGCACAAGAGAATGGAACCGCCGATGAACGCAGATGAACGCCGATAGGAACCGCGTGTGAAGAAACGGCATTGAGCAACACGCAGGATGACTTTCGCAAGAAGATGGACCGTATCACCGAGCAGATCATCGGGTGCGCCCACCTGGTCTCGAACACCCTTGGTTCCGGCTTCGTCGAAAAGGTCTACGAAAACGCCCTGGCTCACGAACTACAAAAAGCCGGCCTTCCCTTTGAACAACAGCCCCCGATCATGGTTTACTATGATGGCGTGCTGGTAGGTGAGTATGCGGCCGACCTGCTGGTGGCGAATTCCGTCATTGTCGAGTTAAAGGCCGTGAAAGCGTTCGACGAAGTCCACATGGCACAGTGTCTAAACTACCTGAAGGCCACGGGGCTGAAGGTCTGTCTCTTGGTCAATTTCGGCAAACCCAAACTCGATTTCAAGCGTGTCGTCCTCGGGTTCTAAGACCGCCGTCTGGCTGTTTTATCGGCGTTCATCGGCGGTTCCATGTCCGTTTCTTTCTGCTCCCCTAACGCCCCCCGGTGACTTCAGCCAACACCTCGTCGAGGACGGCGAGGCCTTCCTTGACCTGCTGCTCGGTCGTGATCAACGGCGGAGCGATCTTGATGGTGGAGCCGCCGACCGGGGCGAACAGCAGGAGTCCCTTCTCGATGCATGCGCGAACGGCTTCCCACGCGAGATCCGGGTCCTTCTCCTTCTTCCCTTTCTTGATGATGTGAACGCCCGCGACCAGTCCTTTGCCGTGGACGCATCCGACCACGTCCGGGTACTTCCGCGCAATGAGCGCGAGACCCTTGTGGAGGACCTTGCCGATCTTCGCGGCGTTCTCCCAGAGTCTTTCCTTGACGATGAGGTCGATATTGGCCATGGCGGCGGCCGCCGGGACCGGTGAGCCGGTGTGCGTGCTCGTCATCTCGGCCGGCCCGTAGAGGTCCATGAACTTATTTTTGCCCAGGACCGCCGAGAGCGGAAGCGAACTCGTGATCCCCTTCCCGCAGCAGAAGAGGTCCGGCACGATCCCATAGAGCTCAAATCCCCAGAAGGTGCCGCATCGACCGAATGCCGCCTGGACCTCGTCCATGACGAGGAGGATGTTGTTCTTCGTGCACCATTTCCGGAGCTTCTGCACGTATTCGCGGGGTGCGAAATCCGCCCCGCCGCCGATGTAGGTTTCCATGATGACCCCGGCGATGCGGCTCGGCGGCATGCCGAGTTTTTTCAGTTCGCGGAGGAACCCGTCGAACGACGTGTCCTGGGTCCAGTAGCCGTCCGGGAACGGGACCTGCACCATGTCCTTGTCGAGGTTGACGATCCACTCCTTGAGGGACGGGATGCCCCCGATCATCTGGGAGCCCAGGGTGCGACCGTGGAACGCGCCGCGGAAGCTCACGATGCCGATCTTCTTTTTTCCGCAGACGCGTTGGCCGTGGGTGCGTGCAAGCTTGACGGCGCACTCGGTGGTCTCGGCCCCCGTCGTCAGAAGGAAGCACTTGTCGATGCCCGGAGGCGCGAGCTTGACGAGCTTCTCGACCAGGAGACTGCGGATCTCGCTCGGGAAACAGTAGTTGGCCAGGAGCCGGTGCTTTGCCTGCTTAACGATTGCGTTGACGATTTCCGTGCGTCCGTGCCCGGCGTTGGCAAAGAGCACCCCGCTCGACCAGTCGAGCCACTTGTTGCCCCAGCGGTCGTAGACGTGCATGCCGACGGCATGGTCCCATACGACGAGCGGCTGTCCCGACATGGACACCGGTTCGTACTTCCGCAGACGCCGGAGGATGGGAAGCGACTGCGGCACCGGGATTCTGGTCCGGATGACGCGGTTGTTCGTGTGCACGGGTTTCACCAGCTTCGGAACCATTGGAAACGTTCGTCCCATGTGTCACCTCGTTTGAGAGCGGTTTTCAGGATAACGTGCCGCCGGCATCGTCGCCGGCCCGTTCGGAACCTATTAACTTAGCAATCTCATCCCTCCAAGTCAACTCTTTTCGGCTGCGGGTCAGAGGTCTGACGGCTTGACAGGTCCGATGAAGACGGCCTATAATACCACCGGAGTACGTATCCTTCGCACCCCTGACGGGGACTTGAGGAGCCGTGATGACCTTTGGCCACCCCATCGTGCTTGTGCTCCTTCCGGTGGCGGTGGCGTGCGTAGTGTTTACGCTTCGCTCGCGCGGATACGGCAAGGGACGTCTCCTCCTGTTGGGGTTCCTGCGCCTCGTGCTCCTTTCTTCCGTCGTTCTCGTGCTTGCGAAACCTTCGGTGCTGCTCCCCTCCCCCGCGCGGCACGTGGTGTTCCTGATAGACCAATCGCCGAGTTGCATCGACCGGCTGCCCGCGGCGGTCCGGCTCGTCGCGGAGAGGACCAAGGGGCTGGCGCCGGACGACCGCGTGCACGTGTTCCGGTTTGACCGGCGGGCAACCGCGGACGATTCCCTCGTCTCGCGCGACGGCGGCCTGATTGAACGGAAACGGGTCGAGCTTCCTCCTGAAGAGGGAACCAATATCGCCGCCGCGCTCCGGGCCGCATCGGCAAGTATCCCTTCCGACGCTCCCGGCGTCGTCTTCCTGCTCAGCGACGGGATGGAGACGGAAGGGGACGCGGCGGCGGAGGCGATGCAACTGGCCGCGCGCACGATCCCCGTGTATGTCCCGAGACCTACGAACGAGTTGCCCCTGGACGTGCGGGTAGCGGCCCTCGATGCGCCAGCCGTCGTCGGCGGAACTCGTCCCTTCGCGGTCACCTGTCGCGTCGAGACCACGCGTCCCGTGTCGGCACAACTGGAACTTACGCGTGACGGCCGGATTGTTTCGAGCCGCGCGGTCGAACTTACACCCGAGAACCCGACTGTCCTTACCCTCGTCGAGACGCTGGACGAGGAAGGGATGCACGTCTACGAGGCGCGGGTCACGGCGAAGGGGGACCGTTTTGTTCGGAACAACGTGCTTTCGATGCCTGTCCTCGTGCGTGCACGCCCCCTCATCGTTTACCTGAGCGACTACCCGGGCGAGACGCCCGTCGAGAAGACGCTGAAAGGCCTCAAGGACTTTCGCTTCCGAAGGCTCGCGAAGGGGGAGGAACTCACCCCCGAGATCTTGGGCGACACTTCGGTCGTGGTGCTGGACAGCTTCTCCGCCGGGAAGCTGGGCACGAGGACCGGGGAGTTGGCGTCCTTTGTGCGAGACGGGGCTGGGGGACTGGTGATGATCGGCGGCCCATCTTCTTTCGCCGCCGGGGGATACGTTGATACGGCCGTGGACGACGTGCTCCCGGTCGATTGTGACCCGCGCGACGCCGACAAGAAACCTCTCGCACTGGTCGAACTGCTCGACGCATCCGGCTCCATGGGCGAAGAAGACGGTGTCAAGATGGGGCTGGCGCGCGTGGCGGCGGCGCAAACCCTCGCCGGACTCGCGAAGAAAGACAAGGCGTGCGTCATCGTCTTCCGGATGACGTCCGAGGTGGTCATCCCGCTGGGTCCCGTGGGCGGCGCGCGTGACGCCGCGAGCGCACTGGCGCGCGTCATGCCCGTCGGGGGGACGAACATCTTCCCGGCGCTGGAACGCGCTTTGGATGAACTCGCCAAAACGAAGCTTCCCCTCCGTCACGTCGTGCTTCTTTCGGACGGCAGGAGTCAGCCGGGCGACGTCCAGGGAATCATCCGCCGCTACAAGTCGGCGGGTGTGACGCTTTCGTGCGTGGCGACCGGCAAGGACGCCGACCAGCCACTCCTTTCGACTCTCGCGGAGGGGACAGGCGGGCGATTCTACCCAGCGGACGACGTGACGAAGCTTCCGGACCTCTTCCTCGACGACCTGCGTCGCATCGACGGCCCGCTCGTGCGTCGCGGGGTGCTCGCGGTCGAGAGCCCCACGCCGGCGGAAGAGGTGCTCCGGGGCGTTGACCTCAACGGGCTTCCCACCGTGAGCGCCTATAACCGGGTGCGTGCGCGGGAAGGCGCCACGGTCCTTTTCCGCCACGACTTCGAGAAAACCCCCGAGCCCCTCCTTGCCGTCGGAAGGTCGGGACTGGGACGGGCCGCCGCGCTCATGCTGTCCTTTGACGCGACCTGGGCCGGGGACTTCGCCCGCTGGCGTCCGTGGCCGCTCCTCGTGACGAACCTCCTCAACTGGACGCACCGCACGGCGCCCATGGGCGACCTCGACATGAACGTGCGTCGTCACGGAGGGGTCTTTGCGATGGATGTCCGGCTTGGAGAAACTCTTCCGGCGAAAGCGACGCACGACTTGACGGCGGTGCTGACGGACGCTTCCAGAAGAAAAGCGGACCTTCCGCTCGATCGGACGGGCCCGCGGAGCTACGGCGGACAGGCCGAGACGGACCTGGAAGGCGTGGTCACCGCGGTTCTGGCGGAGAGACAAGAGGGTGCGCTCAAGGTCCTGGCGACGCGCTACGTTCGTGGGTCATATGGCGACGAGTTCCGCGAGTTCGCGCCGCGCATGGATAAGCTGGAGCGCATCGCCCGGATCACGGGAGGCCGCGTGATCGAGGACCTGGGAGAATTCCGGACGGCGGGAGGCGCGGCGGTCGGCGCCCGGCGCGACCTGGCACCGTGGTTGGTCGCACTCGCCCTGACGCTTTTCGTGACGGAACTCGTCGGACGCTCCGTCGGACGGCTTTAAGTCCCACCTCACTGCCGACTTCCCCGTTGTGCCAAACCGGATGTTGCAAGCCCCCGAAGTCCTCGCGGTTTTCGCTGGAATTTTCCCGACGGCCTGCTACACTGACTGAAGGGAGTTTTGGGAGGTACACCATGCAGAAGAAGCAAGCAAACTCGGGTGGTTCGCAGGCCAAAATGCCGGCGAAATCCGCGGCAAAGAGACCGGAGCCTCAGCACGAGAAACCCCGCCCGGTGAGCGAGAAGACTGGAGCCGAGCAGGAGCCGCGGACCTTTGCGGTCCATCCGCCGGAACCGGCGCGGATCGCCTCGGCGGAAAAGCCCCTCGGCCCGCAGCCGCTGGAGCCCGGCGGCGCCGCCGGCGTGACCACGCCCGCATATCCGTGTCTCTGCCCGGACGAGAAATACCCCATCACCCGTTCGGTGTGTCTCGGCCGACAGGGAAGGAACTTCGAGAAGTGTCTCGGGTGTGAGCATCTCATCAAGGAGAGACGTCCCCGCAAGAGCGACTTCAAGGAGGGGTGATGGCGGGTATCTACAAGGCCTACGACATCCGCGGCATAGTTCCGGGGGAGCTCGACCGCAAGACCGCTTACCTCATCGGACGCGCGGTCAGCGTGTTCCTGGCGGGAAGTCCGCTCGTGGTCAGTCGCGACATGCGGCTGACGGGGGAGGAGATGGCGGGCGGTCTCATCGACGGCATCACGGACAGCGGCCGCGACGTGGTGGACGCCGGACTTTTGTCGACACCCGCAAACTACTTCACCATCGGGCATTACGGGTATCCGGGCGGCGTGATGGTGACCGCAAGCCACAACCCCAAGGAATATAACGGCTTTAAGGTATCGCGCGAAGGCGTGGTGCCGGTCTCGTACGAGACAGGACTGGGCGAGATCGAGCGCATGGTGAGGGAAGCGAATTTCCCGCCCGCCGCCCGCAAGGGGAAAGTCGCGCACCGCGACGTTCTCGCCGACTATGCGCGGCACGTCCTCTCCTTCGCCCGCAACATCCGGCCGATGAAGGTCGTCATCGACGTCGGGAACGGGATGGACGGGAAGATGCTTCCCCCGATCCTCCAGGGGCTTCCGTGCGAGTTCGTGCGGCTCTACTTTGACCTGGACGGGACGTTCCCGCATCACGACTCGAATCCTCTGATCGTGGAGAACCTGCGGGACCTCCGGCGTGCGGTTCTGGCCGAGCACGCGGCGCTCGGCGTGGCCATGGACGGCGACGCGGACCGCGTGGCATTCGTCGATGAACATGCCGAGGTCATCCCGAACGACCTTGTGGGGGCGCTCATGGCCCGCCAGGTGCTGAGCGAGGAGCCCGGGGCCGTTATCATCTATGACCCGCGGTCGAGTTGGGTGGTGAAGGAGGAAGTGACGGCCGCCGGGGGCGTGCCTCGGGTCGAGCGCGTGGGACATTCCTACATGAAGGCCACGATGAGGCGGCTCAAGGCCCCCTTCGGGCTCGAACTCTCCGGACACTTTTATTTCCGCGACAACTTCTGCGCGGACAGCGGCGTCATTGCCATGATCTCGCTCTTGAACCTCGTGAGCCGGGAACGCAAGTCACTCAGCGAACTGGTCCGCCCGCTGCGGCGATATTCCTCCACCGGGGAGATCAACTTCGAGGTGGAGGACAAGGACAGGAAGATCGAGGAGATTTCGCGGAAGTTCACCGACGGCCGGCAGAGCCGGGTCGACGGCATCACGGTCGAATACGACGATTGGTGGTTCAACGTGCGGAAGTCGAACACCGAACCTCTCTTGAGGCTGACCCTCGAGGGGAAGACCCGGGAGTTGATGGATGCGGGGCTTGCCCGGGTGAAGGCCGTCCTGGGCAAAGCGCTGAAGTAACGGCGGAGTAGCCCGACAGGGTGCGTCTTCCGGTCGCGGCCGGAAGACGCGCGAACCCCCGAACATTCCTTACCTTCGGCTCGCCATGCGACGACGGACACGTGTCATCCATCTCGGTCGCGTCCTCATCGGGGGCGACAACCCCATCTCCGTCCAGGGGATGACGAAGACCCACACCTCGGACGTGGCGGCAACCGTGCGCGAGATCCGGGATCTGGCGTCGCACGGGTGCGACATCGTGCGAGTCGCGGCTCCGCGGCGCGAGGACGCCCGTGCCATCCGCCGGATCAAGCGCGACATCGGGGAAGTTCCCCTGGTCGCCGACGTCCACTTCGACCCCGGGCTTGCCGTGGAGTCGCTTAAGGCGGGAGCGGACGGCGTGCGCATCAACCCCGGGAACATGAAAGACATGGACGCGGTGGCCGAGGTCGTCCGCGCCGCCGCCGATCGCGACGCCTGCATCCGCATCGGGGTCAACTCCGGCTCCATCCGTCCGCGGAAAGGACCTGCCGCGACGGGACGCCGCGACGAACCCGAGGACCTGGCCGAGCTCATGGCCCGCCGGACCCTCGAACACCTCGATTTCTTCCGCTCCCTCGGTTTCGACAACGTCAAGCTTTCGCTCAAGGCGTCCGACGTTTTGACGACGATCCGCGCGAACCAACTGGTGGCGGCGCGGTGCGACTGTCCGCTGCACCTCGGAGTGACGGCGGCGGGGCCGCCGAGCGAGTCGGTGGTGGCCAGTTCCATCGGCATCGGGGCGCTTCTGGCTCAGGGGATCGGGGACACGATCCGCGTGTCGATGACCGGTTCGGCGCTGACGGAGGTGTTGGCGGCGCAGGAGATCCTCGAAGCCCTCGAACTGCGGAAGCGCGAGCGTCCGCGGATCATCTCCTGCCCCACCTGCGGACGCTGCGAGGTGGACCTGGTGAAGGTCGTGGAAGAGGTCCAGCGTCGGCTGCCCGCGGACGCCCCGGCGGTCAACGTGGCCATCATGGGGTGCGTGGTGAACGGTCCCGGCGAGGCGGCCGACGCGGACGTCGGCATTGCCGGCGGCAAGGGGTTTGCATTCCTCTTCCGCAAGGGCAAGAAGGTGCGCCGGCTCGGCGAGACCGAGATGGTGGACGTGCTCATCGATGAAGTCATGAAACTGAAGACTTGAGGGGGAAGCGGTGAGCGGTCGGCCGACGCCAAGGAGTCTAGCGATTCTCGGGTCCACCGGCTCGATCGGCCGGTCGGCGCTCGACGTGGTGCGGGGACTGCCCGGCCGGTTCCGTGTCACCGCGCTCGCCGCACACTCGAAGTGGAAGGACCTGCTCCGGCAGGTCGAGGAGTTCTCTCCCCGGGTCGTCGCACTTTCCGACGGCGCCGCGGCCGGGAAACTCCGCTCGGCGCTCGCCGGCCGGCGGGTGCGCGTGCTGTCCGGCGAGGAGGGCGTGGTCGAGGCGGCATGCCTTCCGGACACCGACGTGGTTCTCTCGGCCATCGTGGGGGCGGCGGGCCTGCGTCCGACGTTCGAGGCGATCCGGGCCGGGAAGTCGATTGCACTCGCCAACAAGGAAACCGTCGTGATGGCCGGGACCCTGGTGATGCGCGAGGCCGCCCGGCGAGGCGTCGAGATCCTCCCCGTCGATTCCGAGCATTCGGCGATCTTCCAGGCGATGTGCTGCGGGAAGCGCGAGGAGATCGCCCGGGTGATCCTCACCGGTTCCGGGGGCCCCTTCCGCGGCCTTTCGACCCGGGCGCTCGCCCGGGTCACTCCGCGACAGGCCCTCAACCACCCCACCTGGCGGATGGGTCCGAAGGTGACGATCGATTCGGCGACCCTGATGAACAAGGCTCTCGAGGTCATCGAGGCGCATTTCCTCTTCGGACTCGAAGTGGACCGGATTGAAGTCCTCATTCACCCGCAGTCCATCGTGCATTCCCTGGTGGAGTTTGTGGACGGGTCGGTCATCGCCCAGATGGGCATGCCCGACATGCGTGCGCCGATCCAGCACGCCCTGACTTGGCCTCGCCGCTGCGCGTGCTCGGCACGGCGGCTGGACCTCGCGGAGGTACGCGAGCTTCGGTTCGAGAAGCCGGACTGGAAGCGCTTTCCGGCGGTCGCCCTCGGGTTCGAGGCCGCCCGGCGCGGAGGCACCGCCCCCGCCGCCCTCAACGCCGCCAACGAAATCGCCGTCCAAGCCTTCCTCGAAGAGCGCCTCGGCTTCACGGGCATCGCCGTCGTGGCCGCTCGCGTCCTCAAGGGACATCGGTTCGTGGAACAGCCGACGCTCGACGAGATCCTCGCCGTCGACCGGGAAGCCCGCGCCTCGGCGGACGACCTGGTCTCTCACAAGCGAGTTTGACCCAGACGGTCGGTACGGAACCATGGATAACACCCCCCACCGCAATTTCCTTCCCAACATCAGTGTACCTGAAACCCAACACTTGGCGCCCGGGACGCAACGCTGCCGTAACTTTATGTCCGTCAAGATGTTCTGGCTTTCCGTTCCGTTGGAGTTGCTCTCGGGTGTTGAATTTCTTGAACACATTTGCGAAAAGCTTCCGGCGGTCTTGCGCAAAAAATACTCAATAACATGCCGTAACGGAGCTTTTGCAAACGACTTACACGCGTTTAATAGATTCAACACGCCCGGCAGGGGTGATTGGCACGTTGTTTGCTATGTTGAACAGCACGTGGTAATGGGGATTGCGGTGGGAATGGGGGCAAACCATGCGAACGCGCGCATTTCGACTCTTGCCGACGGCTCTTCTTCTCGCGCTTTTCTCTCTTTTCGGTCTTTTCGGCGCCCAGGTTCTCGCGGATCCCAGCTCAACTACGACCAGCAGTGGCAACTGGTCGGGCTATGTGGTCGGGACGACCCTTGCCACCACGCCGCAGCAAAACTCCATCGACTATGTCAGCGGGAACTGGATCGTGCCGACGGTGACGCCGACCGCCGAGTCGCGGTACAGCAGCAGTTGGGTGGGTATAGACGGTTACAAGTCGAGCACGGTGGAACAGATCGGGACGGGCTCCGACTCCGGCAGCGGGACTACAGATTACTACGCGTGGTGGGAGATGTTCCCGGGTGCCTCCCACATCCTGTCGCTAACGATCCTTCCGGGCGACCAGATGTCAGGCTTGGTCCAGTGGATCACCTCGGGAATCAACCAGAACAAGTTCCAGTTGACGCTGACGGACATTACGAGTAACCACAAGTTCACGACCTTCGAGGCGCCTCCGGCGGGCTACCTGCGGAACACGGCGGAGTGGATCTTTGAGGCGCCCTCGATCGGCTCCACCATCCAGCCGCTCTCTCATTTTACCTCGGAGCCTTTTACCGACGCGCAGGTGAGCATCAACGGCGTGGTCGGCAACATCGACAACGCCGCTTGGGTGAACGACCGTGTGATCATGCTCGACCCACAGGGTGGAACGGCCTACCCGGCGGGCCTGACCGATACGACCTCCACCACCTCCAACTTCACGGTTTACCCAAATGCTCCCGAGCCCGCGACGCTGCTGTTGGTGGGCACAGGCGTCTTGGGAGCCGTCGGCTGGCTGCGACGCCGCACGGTGCGCTGAATCTCAGCGGAGGTTCGCCTCGAAATCGGCGATGATCTGGCTGGAAAGAGGCGGCGTCCCGCCGTGGCGACTGGCGACGTAGGCCCCGCAGAGGTTGGCGAACCGTGCCATGTCGCGCAGTCCCGCGCCTTCGAGGAACTTCACCAGGAGTCCGGCCGTGAATGCATCCCCAGCCCCCACCGTGTCCGCGACCTTCACGTGGAACCCGGGCGACTCGATGCGGTCGTGTCCGGTGAGGAGGATGCACCCCCCCTCCCCCCGGGTCAGACAGACGATCTCCATGTGGTAGGTGTGGATCAGGTTGAGCAGGAATTCCTCGTCGGTAAGCCGCTCGGCCCCCAGGAGTGTGCGGGCGATGATGAGCTCCGCTTCATTCAACTTGAGGATGTCGGCCTGCAGACAGCACCGGCGGAGGATTTCGGCGGTGTAGAAGTTCTGCCGGAGGTTGAGGTCGAGGAGCACGAGGGCGTGCTGGTCGCGGGCGATTTCCACGAATGCGTCGATCGTCTCACGGGCCTTCTCCGTCCGCTGGGCGAGCGTCCCGAAGGACACCGCGTCGGTCTGGCGTGCGAGGGCCTCCAGCTCCGGCGTCATCTCCAGGTAATCCCACGCCACGTCCTCGATGATCCGGTAGGAGGCGTTCCCGCGAGCGTCCACCGTCACGGTGACCGTGCCCGTCGGGTGTGTCTCGTCTTCCTGGAGGTACTGTGTCGTCATGCCGATGGAGGGCACGACCCCGTCGCGCAGTCGCGCGCCCAGCGCGTCCCGGCCGATGCGGCTGGCGATGACCCCGTTCATCCCCAGGCTCCGTGCGTAATAGGCGAAGTTGAACGGGGCGCCCCCGGGGACGCTTTCCGCCCCGAACTGGTCAAACAGGATCTCGCCGATGCCTACGATCGTGAACGGCTTCTTCATGTTGAGGATCCCCGGTTCTTCGGAAGAAGGTCCGGACGGTTCTTCCGGAACCACCGGACCGCTTCCCTGAGCGACTCCTGCGGCGAACGCTTCGGGTCATACCCGAGCAACCGCCGGGCCTTCGAAATGTCGAACGTGAGGTATGTCCCGGCGAAGTGACACAGGAACCGGTTCACGGGATACGGCTTCTCGCAGTTCATGAACCGCGCCAGTCGCAGGGCGAACGGGTTCAGGGTGATTCCGAATCCGCGCGGGGCCCAGTCGTGCCGGCTTGTCAGCCTATCGATTTCAGGAACTCCAGGTATTTCCTCGTCTGCGGGTCGCGCAGACACTCCGAGATGCTCCTGAGAGCAACGTAGCTGTTGATCGTGACGTTGTGCTTGAAATGAATGAATTCCTTGTGCGGACCGTTGAACGTCCTTTGGAGAATACGGGGCCAGGAGTAGAACGACTCGTAAATGCGGGTGATGGTTTCCTGGAGCTGGAACGCCGAGAGGTTATTCGGTCGGATGACGACGTGCTGGCCGTCGTAGATGGACAGGTCGTCGGTCAGGATGCGGCCCTCGCTTTGCATGCGTGCGTGGAAGCGGGTTCCCTGGTAGGGAGTCGGGGCAAAGAGCTCAATGCTGTCGAGGTTCTGGTTAAGCCACTCGGAGGTTTCCTTCAGCGATTCGGGCGTATCCCCGTCTCCGCCGAGCATCATCAGGCCGTGGACCCAGAACCCGGCTTCCCGGAACGTTCGGGCCGCCTCCTTGTTCTGCTCGGCGCTGGCGGGTTTACCGTAATCCTTCAGCGTCTGGTCGACGACCGACTCGATCCCCAGGCAGACGGACCAGATGCCCGCCTTGCGGAGCGCTTTCAGGAAGGCCGCGTCCTTCGCCGCCTTCACCGTCAACTGCACCGTCCCCATGATACGCCTGACCGGACTGTCGGCGATGGCGTTGACCATGTCCATCGCGCGGCGAGGGTCCCCATAAAAGTTGTCGTCCACGAAAAAGACCCGGCCGGCCATCCCCTGGATCCGCTGCAGTCCGTCGATGACGTAGTCGATGGACTTCGCCCGGTACTTGCCGCCGTAAAACTCCGTCACACAGCAGAAGTTGCAATTGTTGGGACATCCCCTCGCCGTCTCCATGGTGGCAACGCGCACCCTGGAGCGTGTCCGTTCGTCGTAGTAGGGATGCGGAAGCCTGCTCATCTCTTCGGACGTCATCAGTCGTCGGGGATGGGTGACAACGATCTGCCGGCCTTTCTTGAAAGCGACGCCGTCGAGGTCCTCCAGACCCTCGCCCTTCTCGATGCGGGTCATCAGCTCCGACAGCGTGCGTTCGCCTTCGCCGCAGACGACGACGTCGGCGACGCTCAGCCACTCCGGGATGGCGAACGTGGGT
>Ga0182017_10001377_pt1 | contig 18693 bp, 16 predicted proteins | sample 712E3DmetaG_FD_120492 | JGI IMG/M metagenome (GOLD analysis project Ga0182017, IMG submission 120492) | Permafrost microbial communities from Stordalen Mire, Sweden - 712E3D metaG | ecosystem: Environmental > Terrestrial > Soil > Wetlands > Permafrost | place: Sweden: Stordalen | collected... | reverse complement strand
TCTCGATTCCCTGCGGCTTGCCCGAGTGCTCGGGGCAGCGGATGCCCACCGGCGCGAAGGTCGCGCACTCGGTGCAGATCGGGCGCTCGCAGACCGAGCAGGAGAGCCCTGTCTCGCGATCGGGGTGTCGGTAGCACGTCGCCATATCTGACTTCTCGGTAGCCTACTTGTCATGCGAATACACGTGTCCTTCACCCCGTTTGACCCTGTTGATACGCCGCTGGCGGTCGTCATCGACGTCTTGCGAGCCACCTCGACCATCACCCAAGCGCTGGCCTCCGGCTACGAGCGCGTCATCTGCTGTACCGAGATCGAGGACGCCCAGACACTGGCCGCCGAGCACAGCCCGGCCGTGCTCGGAGGCGAGCGCAAGTGCTCGCCCATTCCCGGCTTCAACTTCGGCAATTCGCCGCGCGAGTACGTCGGCGAGCCGGCCGCTCCGACGCTGGTGCTCTCGACCACCAACGGCACGCGCCTGCTCGTCACCGCCGCCGCGCACGCCGAGCGCGTGCTCGTGGCCTCGCTGCTCAACCTGAAGGCGCTGATCGAAGCTGTGCGCGCCGACGGAGCCGACGAGTTGGACATCCTCTGCGCGGGGTCACGTGGCGAGCTGTGTCTCGACGACGCCTACGTCGCCGGGCGCATCGCTCAGCAACTCGACGGCGATCGCACCGACTCGGCCACGGCGGCGATCAGGCTGGCGCAGTCCTTCGCCAGCGCCGACGACGGGTTGCGCGTCAGCCAGAGCGCCCGCAATATCGTTGCCGCCGGGCTCGAGGACGACATCGCCTACTGCGCGCAAGAGAGCATCCATGCGATCGTGCCGCGCCTCAAGGGCAGCGTGGGTGCCGGCGTCGAAGTAGCTCTCTCGTAGCTGCCGCGATGAACGCTTTCGAGTCGGTCTCGCTAGCGCCGCTGCCGATGGCGCTTCGCTGGCTGATGCCGGCGCCGTCCTGGAAAGCGGACGAGCACGGGCTGGAGCTATCCGCCGCCGGCGCGACCGATCTCTTCAGCGATCCGGCCGGTGGGAGCCCACTTGCGAATGCGCCCGCGCTGATCGGCCCGGCGCCGGAAGGCGACTTCCTCTTCAGCGCCCGCGTCGCCTGCGCGCAGCGCTCGACCTTCGACGCCGGCGTTCTGCTCCTCTACCGCGACGAGCAAAACTGGGCCAAGCTCTGTCTCGAGCTCTCACCCCAGGGCGAGCCGACCGTCGTCTCGGTCGTGACGAGAGGCGTTTCCGACGACTGCAACTCCTTTGCCTGCGAGCGAGCCGAAACTTTTCTTCGCATTGCGCGCAGCGACGACTGTTTTGCCCTCCACGCCTCGAGCGGGGATGGCGTCTGGCGGCTTGTGCGTTACTTCGCGCTCGACGGCGCGGGCGCGGTCGAGATCGGGTTTCTCGCTCAGTCGCCTACCGGCGACGGTTGCAGCGCGCGTTTCGAGCAGATCGCCTTTGAGCGGAGGCGCCTCGGCGATCTCAGAAACGGCGAGTGATGACGAGCAAGGCCGAGGCGCCCTCGTCGGGATGGCCTGGGCGCTGAAGTCTCGTCCCGCGCGCGGTAGCTAGTTTCGGTACCAAGCCGGCACATTCTCGGGAGCCTTTTCTCGATACCGTTTCCCGCCCCGTGGGAGGGTGGGGGGTGGTGGGTGGGCAAAGGCGCCACTACCCCGAGAAGTGAGCCTCCATCTAGCTGCGCGCTCTAAGGCAGAGAGGGCGCGCTAACGCTTCTTTGCCGCCGCCCTCGTCTTCTTGCTGTCGGTCGCGAGCTTGCCGTCCTTCATCGTCAGGCGGCGCGGCGCACGAGCGGCGAGCCCTGCGTCGTGGGTCGCCACGATGATCGTCGTGCCGTGCCGCGCCGCCAGATCGGTGAGCAGAGCGATCACGTCGGCGCCGCTCTTGGTATCGAGGTTGCCGGTCGGCTCGTCGGCGAGCACCACATGTGGCTCGGCCAACAGCGCCCTGGCGATTGCGACGCGCTGCTGCTCTCCACCGGACATCTGGCCGGGCAGGTGGAAGGCGCGATCGCGGAGGCCGACCTCGGCCAGCATTGCCAGCGACCGCTCGCGTAGCTCTCCCGCCGAGACACCGAGGGGTGCGAGACCGGCCTCCACGTTTTGCAAAGCTGTCAGGGTTGAAAGCAGGTTGAACTGCTGGAAGATGAAGCCGAAGGAGCGCAAGCGCAACTCGGCCAGCTCGCCGTCGGAGAGCGAGGCCAGATCACGTCCCTCGAAAAACACCTGGCCGCTGGTCGGCCGGTCGAGCGCTCCGAGCAACTGTAGGAGCGTTGTCTTGCCCGAGCCGCTCGGTCCCTCCAGCGCGATGAGCTCTTCCTTGTCGATCGTCACGTTAATGTCGTCGACCGCCTTGATGGTCGAGTTTCCCATCTGGAAAGACCGGGTCGCGCCGCGCAACTCGTAGAGTGGGGTCGACATCACTCGACCTGCCTCAGGGCATCGGCAGGACGAAGTTGCGCGGCGCGGAATGCCCCGGCCGCTCCGGCGAGGAGACCGCCAAGGATTGCGAGAGCAAAACCGATCAAAATGATCGATCCGGCCAGTGGTGCATGCAGGGCGACCTGGCTCGTCGTCGTTTGGGCCGCCGATTGAGTGGCACCGAAAGCGCCTCTGAATCCTCCCGTAGTCGTGGAGTTACCGACCTTCGATGAAGCCGAGAGAGAAAGGTTGAAGGAGTTGATAACGGCGGCCGCGACTATGCCTATTCCCACGCCGACCACACCGCCGATAACGCCCTGAGTCAGGGACTCGGCGGTTATTTGCCTGATCACGAGCCTTCTCGACCAGCCCAGTGCGCGCAGCGTCCCGATCTCGCGCACCCGCTTGGCGACCGAGGATAGCGTCAGCAGCGCGGCGAGCATGATGGCCATGGCGATCACGATGATCGAGAGCGCAAGGCCGAGGCTCTTGGCGAGGTCGGAAGCCGTAACTAGCGAGCCCGAGATCTGATCGGCCTCGCTCTTGTTGCTGGCGACCTGGGCGCTCGGGAGCGCACTCTTGATCTTCTTCTCCACCGCGCCTACGCCCGAGCTCTTGCTGGCGCGGACGAGAACGACGTTGATCTGATTCTTCTGGCCGGCGAGCGTCTGCAGCTGCTTCAGCGGTACGTAGACGTCGGCGCTCTGACCGCCGAGGGGAGCCTGAACGAGCCCGACGACGCGAAACGTGGTTTTCTTGATGCTGAGCGTCGAGCCGACCTTGAGCTTGTGGCTGGAAGCGTAGGAGTTGGCAACTAGCGCCTCTCGCGCGTTCTTCTTCGACAGGAAGCGACCCTTGCTGACCTGGGTCTTCGTGATCAGGCCCATGTCTGTCTGGCTCGTGTCCACGCCGCCGATCGTGTAGGTGGAGGTCTTGATGTTCGTCTGCGGCGTATTCACCTGCTTTCTCAGGGTCTGTCTCCGTGTGGTGATCGTTTTCTGGAAGCGCTTCATGCTCGCGGGCATGCACTTGCGCATCGCTGCGCCTCCGCCGAACATCCCCGGGCCTCCCTGATCCTGCCCCTGGCCGCTCAGGCTGCCGCTCTGCGATGACTGGCCGCCGGTTGTAGCGGTTGTCTTGGTCGAAGAGCTGGATTTCTTCTCCTGCTTGGCCAGGCAGGCGGCCATCTTCGCCAAGTCGGCTGCGGAAGGTCGTTTCGTTTGCCCCGAAACATTGATCTGTTGACCACCGGTCCTGAACGAGGCGGTGATCTTCGGGATCTTCCCTTCCTGATGCGTCACGGTCAGCGTCAGCCCGGTTGCGATCTTGGCGACGCCGGAAATAGAGGAGACGCTATTCGCCTGCGACTGCGCGAAGCTGGGCTGCGTGCCGGCCGAGAAGGTGTCGTACGAGAAGTGCTGGCCGGCCTTGCCCAGCGAGGCGAGGTTGGTTTCCAGCATGCGATTGGCAAAGGCCCCGCCGCCGTATCCTTCCTCCTGGGCCGTGACCGTCAGGTCGGTGCCGATGCTCGAGAGCGGATTGAGCGCCGTCTTCTGAGCCTGGTCGAGCCCGTGCGAGAGCGAAGTGATGACGATTACCAGCGCAACTCCGAGCGCGAGCCCGAGCATGGTCAGGATCGTGCGGCCCTTGCGCCGCAGCAGCTCGCTGCGTAGATAGCTCAGATAGAACACGGACGAAACGAAAGCAGTTGTCCCTAAGACGGCGATGAGAGTCGGGCCGTTTCCACGCTTCTCTCACCCCCCTCTTAGTGTCTGTGCCTTAACTTTCTCATATAGGGACCTTGAATATCGCGCGCGGGCCCGGGAGGGCGATGGGAGGAAGTAGATGGAGATTCTAGTTGTCGATGATGATCGCGCCGTTCGCGAGGCGCTGGAGCGCGCGCTCAGCCTCGAAGGCTTCGACGTCGAGCTGGCTGCCGACGGGGCCGAGGCGCTGGCCGCGGTCGAGCGCCGTCAGCCCGACGCGATCGTGCTCGACGTACTGATGCCCGGCGTCGACGGGCTCGAGGTCTGCCGCCTGCTGCGTAAGGCGCAGAGCAGAGTCCCGATCCTGATGCTGACCGTTCGCGACGACCTTAGCGATCGGGTCGAGGGGCTCGACGCCGGCGCCGACGACTACCTGGGCAAGCCCTTCGAGCTGGAGGAGTTGCTGGCCCGCGTGCGCGCCCTCCTGCGCCGGGCCACGCCCGGCTCGAGCGGAGAGACCCTGCGCTTCGCCGATCTCGCTCTCGATCTCGGCACGCTCGAGGCACAGCGAGGCAAGCGCAAGTTCAGGCTCTCGGTGACCGAGGCGAACGTGCTCGAGTTCTTCATCCGCAACCCGCGCCAGGTGCTCTCCCGCGCGCTCGTCTTCGAGCGGGTCTGGGGCAGTCACCTCGGCACCGAGTCGAACACCCTCGACGTCTACGTCGGCTATCTGCGCCGCAAGACCGAAGCCGGCGGCGAGCCACGCCTCATCCACACAGTTCGCGGCGCCGGCTACGTGTTGCGTGAGCGATGAGCCTCCGCGTTCGCCTAGCCGCTGTCACGACCGCGGTCGTCGCCCTCTCGGTGCTGATCGCCTCGATCACCATCTTTGTCTCGATGCGCAGCGATCTGCTCGTCAACGTCGACAACGAGCTGAGAGACCAGGCGGCTCAGGTGCAAAAACAGCCGTTGATCGCCGGGCCTCCGGCCGGAAAATCGTTCACCTTTCCCACACAACACTTTGGCCGGCGCGACTATTTCCAGCTCGTTCTGGCCGGAGGTGAAACGACCCGTCCGCCGAGCGAGCCAGGAGTGCCGGTCGATTCCCGCACGCTCGCCGTCGCCAAGGGGAAGAGTGAGGCCTTCTTCGCCGACGCGACGGTCGCCGGCGTTCATGCGCGCATCTACACCGTGCCGGTTGCGAAGGGAGTAGCGCTTCAGATAATCGATCCGCTCAACAACGTCGATCACGAGTTGCGGCGGCTGGAGTTGATCCTGCTTCTCGTCTGCATCGGCGGGATCGGTCTGGCGGCGGGAGGAGGAATGATCGTCTCGCACACCACGTTGGTAGCCGTGCGCCGCGTCAGCGACGCGGCCGAGCGCGTGACGAGCACGCTGGATACGAGCGAGCGAGTACCCGAGAGGGGCAAGGACGAGCTCGGCAGGCTGGCCGTCTCCTTCAATGCCATGCTGGCGGCGCTGCAGGAGGCGATCGAGACGCAGAAGCGCTTCGTCGCCGACGCCTCGCACGAGCTGCTGACCCCGGTGACCAGCCTGCAGACCAATCTCGAGGTGCTGGCCAAGGCCTCGCACCTGCCGGCGAAGAAGCGAAAGGACCTGATCGGCGATCTGCTCGGCGAGATGAGAGAGGTGCGCAAGCTGGTCGGCAACCTGGTCGAGCTGGCGCGCGGGAAGAGCGGCGAGCAGCGGGGTCCGGTTCGCTTCGACAACGTCGTCTCCGACTGCATCGACCAGGCCACACTGCGCTATCCCAAGCTGCATTTCGTGGCCGAGCTCGAGCCGGCGACCGTGGAGGGAGATCCCGACAGGCTCGAGCGGGCGGTAGGGAACCTGCTCGAGAACGCCGCCAAGTGGAGCGGGGAAGGCGGTCTGGTCGAGATCGGGCTGGCAGCTGGCGAGCTCAGCGTCCGCGACGGCGGCCCCGGAATTCCCGACCAGGACAAGCCGCACGTGTTCGAGCGCTTCTATCGCGCCGCCGCCGCCCGCGGCATGCCCGGCTCGGGACTGGGCCTGGCGATCGTGCGCGAGGTCGCCGAGGCGCACGGCGGAACGGTCGAGGCGGCCGACGCCGAGGGTGGGGGAGCGCTGCTCAAGCTGAAACTACCGGTTGCGCAACCGGTTCCTCCCGCTTGAGCGCTATTTCTGGCGCCGGCGCGGCGAGTGAAAACGGGCCCGGGCGGAGAGAACTCCTTCAGAGGAATTCGCCTGCGAGAAAAGAGAAGGGGTTAATGCCGTGCGAGTCGCCGTTTTCAGCGCCAAGTCCTATGTCCGGGAGTTTCTCGACCCCGCCAACGCCGAGTTCGGACACGAGCTCGTTTACTTCGAGCCCTCTCTGGATTGCGCCACCGTTCCGCTGGCCGCCGGATTTCCCGCCGTTTGCGTCTTCGTGAACGACCGGCTCGATCGAGCCGTGCTCGAGCGCCTCGCCGAGGGCGGCACGCGTCTCGTTGCGCTCCGCTCGGCCGGCTTCAACAACGTCGATCTCGTCGCCGCGGCCGAGCTCGGAATCACGATTACTCGCGTCCCCGCCTACTCGCCCTATGCGATCGCCGAGCACACGGTCGGCCTGATCCTGGCACTGAATCGCGGTATCCATCGCGCCTTCGCGCGCGTGCGCGACCGAAACTTCGCACTCGGCGGGCTGCTTGGCTTCGACCTGCATGGCCGAACGGTCGGCATCGTCGGTACAGGCGCTATAGGCTCGGCCCTGGCCCGCATCCTCACCGGCTTCGGATGCAACTTGCTCGCCTACGACAAGCACGAGAATCCCGACTGCGTTCTGGCCGGCGTGAAGTACATGGAGCTGAACGAGCTGTTCGCCGCCTCCGACATCATCAGCCTCCACTGCCCGCTCACGCCGGAGACCTTCCATCTGATCGACGCGGAGGCGCTCGAGCAGATGAAGCCCGGAGTGATGCTGATCAATACGAGCCGCGGCGCCCTGATCGACACCCAGGCGGTGATCGACGCGCTCAAGAACGGTCGCGTCGGCTATCTCGGTCTGGACGTCTACGAGGAGGAGGCTGGGCTCTTTTCCGAGGATCTCTCCGACGAGATAGTCCTGGACGATGTTCTCATGCGTTTGCTCACCTTTCCGAACGTGATCGTCACCGCTCACCAGGCCTACTTCACCTCGGACGCGCTGCGCACTATCGCCGAGGTGACGCTCGCCAACGTCAGCGCCTTCGAGCGCAGCGAGAAGTCGGGCAACGAAGTCGGCCTGGAGCGAATCAGAAGCTGAGCCGCTCGAGCACCAGCGCCACGCCGTCATCGTCGTTCGAGGCGGTGACCTCGTCGGCGACGGCTATCACCTCGGCGTGCGCGTTCGCGACTGCGACGCCGCGTCCGGCCCAGGCCAGCATCGAGATGTCGTTCAACATGTCGCCGAAGGCGATCACCTCGCTGCGATCGATCCCGAGCTCGGCGCACAGCTCGGCCAGCGCGGCGCCCTTGGTCACGCCGGCCGCCGCAATCTCGACCAGGCCCGCACCCGAGTAGCAGGCCTCGATCTGTCCGTCGCCGAGCTCGCCGACGAGGCGGTGCAGGTCTGCCTGCGGCAGGTCGGGGTGCTGGAGGACGAGTTTCGTGATCGGCTCGGCGAGCAGCGCGGGAAGATCGGCGCGGGGGATCGAATCGGGCGGGCGGTGAAGCGGTCGGTAAGCAGGCTCGGCGGTGAAGCCCGAAGGTCGATCGCAGCCGAAAACGACGCCGGGCGCCGCTCGGCGCAGGCGGCCGACCAGCTCTCTCGCGGCCTCCGGCTCGAGCGGCCGGTGAATCAGCACTCGCTCGCCCTCGACGTCATAGACGAGTGCTCCGTTGTTGCAGATTGCGATCTCTCCGAGGCCGAGTCGCGCGGCCTCCGGGACAAGCCAGTCCACCGAGCGGGCGCTGACGAGCACGACGTGGATTCCGGCCTCAACCGTCCGCGCCAGCGCCGAGAGCGTTCGCTCCGAGACCGAGTCGTCCGAGCGCAGGAGCGTGCCGTCCAGGTCGCTGGCAACCAGGCGGACGTGTCCGTTCGATTTAGGTGATGATCCAGTCATGGAACAGAGAATCAGCTTAGTTACGTTGGGCACCTCGGACGTGGCTCGTTCGCGCGCCTTCTACGAGGCGCTCGGCTGGAAGGTGGGCGTCGAATCGGGACAGGAGATCGCCTTCTTCCAGGTCGGTCCGATGGTCTTCTCGCTCTGGGACCGCAAGCAGCTTGCGGAGGAGAGCGGGGTTGAGGACTCCGGCATCTGGGGCGGCGTGACGCTGGCCCAGAACGTGCGCTCACCCGAGGAGGTGGACGACGTTCTCGACCAGGCCCAGGCCGCTGGCGGGACGATCGCGCAACCGGGCTCACCGATGTTCTGGGGTGGCTACGCGGGTACCTTTCTCGATCCCGACGGGCATCCCTGGCAAGTTGCGCACAACCCGTCCTGGCCGCTCGGCGAGGACGGCTCGGTCGAACTCTCGTAGAGAAAGAGAAAGAGCCCGGGCGCTCGAAACTGCCCGGGCTCTTTTCGTTCTGCGTCTGCTGTCTACAGCCAGCCGATTGCGGCCTTGGCCGTGTCGAACCACTCCTGCGGCACGGTCTTCAGCTCGGCGGTCGCTTCGTGCAGCGAGACGCCGACGATGTCGTCGCCGCGTAGCGCTGCCATCTGGCCGAACGCGCCTTCATGCACGAGGTCGGCGGCCTTGAGGCCGTAGCGGGTCGCCAGCACGCGATCGCGCGCGGTCGGTGTGCCGCCGCGCTGGGTGTGGCCGAGCACGACCGAGCGGGTCTCGTAGCCGGTGCGCTTTTCGATCTCCTTGGAGAGCGCGTCGCCGATACCGCCCAGAAGGACGTGACCGAACTGGTCGGTCGCGGGCGCATCCTTGGCCACCATCTCCGACTCGCCGCTGGCAAGGGTCAGTTCGTAGCCCTCGCTGACGGCGACGATGGCGAACTCCTTGCCCGAGTCCCAACGCTTCTTCAGGTGCGCGCAGACCTCTTCCACCGTCGTTTTCTGCTCCGGGATGAGGATCGCGTCGGCGCCGCCGGCGATGCCGGAGTGCACGGTCAGCCAACCGGCATGGCGACCCATGATCTCGACCACGAGCACGCGCTTGTGCGACTCGGCCGTCGAGTGCAGGCGGTCGATCGCCTCGGTCGCGATCGAGACGGCCGTGTCGAAGCCGAAGGTGTAGTCGGTGCCCGAGAGGTCGTTGTCGATCGTCTTGGGAACGCCCACGACCGGGAACTGGAACTCGTCGTAGAGCTTGGCCGCGACGCCGAGAGTGTCCTCGCCGCCGATTGCCACCAGCGCGTCGAGCCCGGCATCGGCGAAGTTCTTGCGCAGTTTCTCCACGCCGCCCTCGACGTTGTAGGGGTTGGTGCGCGAAGTGCCGATGATCGTGCCGCCGCGCTGCAGGATGCCCGAGACGTGCGCCGGCCCAAGCGGCTTGAAGTTCGGCTCGAGCATGCCGCGCCAGCCCTCCAGCGCCCCGACCAGCTCGTAGCCGCGCGGGAACGACTTGCGGGCCACCGCGCGGATCACCGCGTTCAGGCCCGGGCAGTCGCCGCCGCCGGTGAGTATTGCAATCTTCTTAGGCACCTCTTCCTCCTCTGCTGTCTCTTCTAAGCGATCAAATCCTTGCCGAACGCTAGCGAACCCCAGCGCCCGGGAGTTAGTACAAAGGGGTTAGGCGCATCCTCGGCCGCGACCGGCATGACGGGCGCGGCTCACTAAACGCCGTCCCCAACCCTCACATTACGAACACTGCCCACAACCACGGCCAGCCCATCGCGCATCTAGGAGCAGACGAGTCATACGCGCCAAAGGCGCGGTGACTCGTACGCGGGGGTGATACCGGAAAAAGTTTTAGCCGGCTTAGCCGGCCGACTTTTTCCGGAGAAGTGCCGAAGGTGGGAATCGAACCCACACGACCCGAAGGCCACTGGATTTTGAGTCCAGCGCGTCTACCAATTCCGCCACTTCGGCGCAGGCCCATGATAGTGGCGATGCCGCGAGCCGACCTAGCCGCCGGCCGATTTCGGCCGCAGCGCCGCGTAAGGCGGCCCGAGCATCAGGCCGACGCTGGCGTCCTCGCCCATCGAGCCCGAGGCCAGCTCCAGCGCGTGGCCGACTCCGTGCGAGGGGATGAAGCCGAGTTGGCGGGCGACCGCGGCGTCACGGCAGTCGGCGACGATCACGCTGCCGGCGCGGGCGATCGCCGAACGGCAGGCATCCCAGTCGGTGAAGGGGAGTAGTGGATGGCAACTCTCGCCCTGCCGGTAGAGGGCGAGAGCGCGCGGGTCAGCTTTAACCTCGCCGGCGGCTTGAGCAAGAGTCTCGGCGTCGCGGCCGTAGCGCGCGGCCGAGAAGAAAGCCCGGTAGGGCTGCTGGCCGGGATGAGCGAAGTGACGCTCGAAGCCGTGCACCAGCACGATCGCTCCACCCTCGCTCAGCGGGGGACGGTCGCGCCAGCGCCTGTAGGCATAACCGAGCCCGAATGCAGCCGCCGCCAGAGGGTTGGGTCGTTCGCGCGGCAGCATCAGCGTCGTATCGGGAACCGGGATGCAGAGCACGTCGAACTCGTCTTCGATCTCTGTTGTGCGCGTCGCCAGCGTGGCCAGTAGAGCCTCGGCATGGGCGACCGACGGTGGGCCGGCGAAGACGGCGGTGGCTGCGACCCCGACCGGCACGGCGGACATCAAGCGCCAGCGCAGGGCGCGAGGGAGGATGGTTAACGCTCGGCGCAGGTTGGAGTGCGCGAGGCGTCCGATGGCGCGGGCGTCGTATGGGTAACCCGTGGCCAAGCCGCCGAGCGTGGGCGGCGCCAGCGCAAGTGAGATCCCGATCAGCGACACGTCGTGCTCGAGCGCCCGCTCGAGGGCCAGGGCCAGGCGCCAGCCGCGCGATCCTCCGGTCTCGAGCAGCGAAGGCGAGTCCTGCGCGGCCTGCAGCGCCTCGGCCGCTCCGGCCGCGGTGAAGAGGTTTGGCCCGCCGTGCAGAACGCTTTCGGCCGCGCTCAGGGTTACGACCAGGTCGGTCTCCACGAGCGCACGATTAGCCAGCAGCGGAATCTCTTTCGCCTCGCCGAGCGTCGCCAGATCGGGCGCCTCGACGTCGTGGACGGTGACCAGACCGTGAAAGCGGCGCCTGAATTCCGGTGTCACCAGCTCGGCCAACTCCTGGCGACCGGGCTTACGGGCCAGCCCGGCGGCGACCAGGATCGTCTGGCGCCGGCTCGGTATCCCTGCCTCCTCCAGCTCGTCGGAGACGGCGACCAGCGCTTCCAGGCGCGGATCGCGCAGCGCGCTCGGCACAGGGAGCGCGAGCGGCTCGACCACGATCGTCGCGCGCTCTTTCCCCCGCGCGAGATCGGCCAGCGATTCCCCGGCGAGGGGGAAGTTGAGCGCGTCGCGCACGGCCGCCGTGATGTCGACGATGCGCTCATTGGGCGGTGGCGGCGGCGGAAGGGCGGTGCCGTTCTCGGGCATATCGAGCGCGATCGGGCGCGAGCCGGCGAGGAGTGTGATCCGGAGCATCGAGGCAAACCCTAGGCCGCGGAAGCCGAGCGGGGAGGAAGAGGCGCGATTTCGTTCGCACTCCGGCACGGAGGTGTGTGAGTTTCGCGATTAGGCTGGAATCGGGGATGGGAGGCGGGGAACCCGCCTCTACCAGGGCCGCGAACCAACCCTACCCCGCCCGCAACCGCCGGAGCTTCTAGACTCGAAGCGATGTCGCCGAAGGACCTGAGCGGAGCCGAGTTAGATCTAGACGACGCGCCCGCGCGCGCGAGTGAGCTCTTCCTGGTCGACGGCAACAACCTCGCCTACCGAGCCTTCTACGCCCTGCCCGAGGACATCGCCACCAGCGAGGGCTTCCACACTAACGCCCTCTACGGCTTCACCAGCATGCTGCTAAAGCTGCTCGGCGACTACAAGCCGCGCGGCGTCGCAGTGGCCTGGGACACGCGCCCGGTGCACCGCGAGAAGATCCTCGAGGCCTACAAGGGGCAGCGGAAGCCGACTCCCGACCTGCTGCGCGAGCAGTTCCCGCACTTCCGCCCGCTGGTCGAGGCCTTCGGCTACGCGAACGTCGAGTTCGAGGGCTGGGAGGCCGACGACGTGATCGCGACTCTGGCCACGCGCGCCGAACAGGCCGGCGTTCCCACCTGCATCGTCTCGACCGACCGCGACGCCTTCCAGCTCGTCTCCGACACGGTCTGCCTGATGATGACGCCGCGTGGTATCTCCGAGGTGCAGGTCTACACGCCCGAGCGCGTCACGGCCCGTTACGGCATCACGCCGGCGCAGATCCCCGACTTCATCGGGCTCAAGGGCGACACCTCCGACAACATCCCGGGTGTTCCGGGCATCGGCGAGAAGACCGCCGGCGAGCTGATCGTCCGCTACGGCTCGCTCGAGGAGGTGCTGGCCCACGCCGCCGAGCAGACTCCGGCCCGGAGCAAGAAGCTGACGGAATTTGCCCAGCAGGCGCGCGACTCCAAGCTGCTCGCTACCGTCCGCCGCGACCTCGAGATCGATTTCGACGCAGCCGCGCTCGTCTCGGCGCCGCCCGATCGCTCGCGGCTCAAGGAGTTCTTCCGGCGCTACGAGTTCCGCTCCATGCTCGGGCGGCTGGACACGCTCGACGAGGCGCTGCCGGCGAGCGAAGAGGAGAGGGCGGCGACCGATCGAGTGCGCTGGCGCGAGGGCGAGCTGGTAGAGAAAGCCGCGGGCGCCCTGGTCGTTGACGGTGGTCGCTACGCCTTCGCGGGCGGGGGAGAGGTGCTCGTCGGCGAGTGGCAGGACGAGTTGGTGAGCCGGTTCACGCCGGGTGGGATCGTGGCCCACGACTTCAAGGCACTGCCCACGGCGCTGGTCGAGAAAGCCGGCCCGGCCGCCGAGGACACGATGATCGCCGCCTACCTGCTCGACCCGAGCCGCAGCGGCTACGAGCTGGACGAGCTGGCGCACGAGCAGGGAATCGAGCTCGAGCCCAGCCCGGTTGCCGAGGAGGGGACAACAACTCTCGTCCGCCGCGCCGAGGTCGCCCGCCGCCTGGCGCCGCTCTTCGCCGAGCGCCTACGCTCGCTCCAGCTGGACAGCCTTTACCGCGAGGTCGAGCTGCCGCTGACGGTCGTGCTGGCGGAGATGGAGCAGACCGGGATCGAGATCGACACCTACCGCATGGGCGAGATCCTGGCGCGGCTGACGGAGCGGCTCGCGGAGCTGGAAGCACGTGCCCAGGAGCTGGCCGGCGAGCCCTTCGCGCTCGGCTCGCCACAGCAGCTCGGCCGCATCCTCTTCGAGCAGCTGAAGCTGACGCCGGGCCGTCGCGGCAAGACCGGCTACTCCACCGACAGCCGCGTTCTGGGCGCGATCCGGGACGAGCACCCGATCGTGCCGGTGCTCGAGGAGTGGCGCGAGCTGAGCAAGCTGGTCAACACCTACCTCGGCCCGCTCCCGAGCCTGATCTCCGAGACGGACGGGCGCCTGCACACGACCTTCAACCAGACCGTCGCCGCCACCGGCCGGCTCTCCACCTCCAACCCCAACCTGCAGGCCATCCCTGTGCGCACCGAGCTCGGGCGCGAGATTCGCTCGGCCTTCGTCGCCAGGGAGGGTTGCCTGCTCCTCTCGGCCGATTACTCGCAGGCCGAGCTGCGTATCCTCGCCCACGCCTCCGGTGAGGAGAAGTTGACCCAAGCCTTCCGCCGCGGCGAGGACATCCACGCTCGCACCGCCGCCGAGGTGCTCGGCAAGGATCCCGAGACGCTGACCAAGGACGAGCGAAACCGGGCCAAGGCCGTCAACTTCGGGATCATCTACGGCATCTCGGCCTTCGGCCTCTCCGAGCAGCTCGGCATCTCGCGCGAAGAGGCCGGCGCCTACATCGACACCTATCTGGCCCGCTTCCCGCGCGTGCAGGAGTTCATCGCCAGCACCATCGCCGAGGCGACGAAAAACGGCTTCGTTACGACCTTGCTCGGGCGCCGGCGCATGATCCCCGAGCTTCGTTCCTCGAACCACCAATTGCGCTCGCTCGGCGAGCGGCTGGCGGTCAACACAGTGATGCAGGGCACCGCCGCCGATGTGATCAAGCTGGCGATGATCGCCGTTCACCGGCGCCTGTGCGAGGCGGGGCTCGAATCGAGGCTGGTGCTGCAGATTCACGACGAGCTCTTGCTCGAGGCGCCCGAGCAGGAGCTGGAGCGCTGCCGCGAGATCGTTCTACACGAGATGCAGGCCGCCTATCCGTTCGATCCGCCGCTCACCGCTGATGCGGGAGCCGGCGCCAGCTGGGCCGAGGCCAAATAGGCGCGCCTGCGCCTGTTCGCCGTGAGGGAGCCGGTAGGCGGCACTACTAGTGGGAATAGACCTGCGCCGTGCAGCTATACTCCGCCGACGCATGGCCAACGATACGCTCGACAAAATCAAGGCTGAGCCCGGTGTCTGGGTCGAAGGCCCGGACGGAAAGCTCATCCCCGACTACGAGTCAACCTTCCCCACGATTACGGAAGGTGAGGTTGTGCACGGCACGATCGTCCGGGTCGACAAGGACGAGGTGCTGGTCGACATCGGCTACAAGTCCGAGGGCGTTATCCCGGCCTCCGAGCTCTCGATCCGGCGCTCGATCGATCCGTCCAGCGAGGTCACGCTCGGCGACGAGATCGACGCGCTCGTCCTGACCAAGGAAGACGCCGACGGGCGCTTGATTCTCTCCAAGAAGCGCGCTCGCTTCGAGCTGGCCTGGAAGTCGATCGAGGAGAAGGCGCAGTCGGGCGAGCCGATCGAGGGCCGCGTGATCGAGGTCGTCAAGGGCGGCCTGATCATCGACCTCGGCGTGCGCGGCTTCCTGCCCGCCTCGCTGGTCGACATTCGCCGCGTACAGGATTTGGACGAGTTCATGGGCACCACGCTTCGAGCCAAGGTGATCGAGCTCAACCGCTCGCGCAACAACGTTGTTCTCTCGCGCCGGGCGGTGCTCGAGGACGAGCGCAAGGAGATGCGCCAGGCGATCCTCGACCGGCTCAATCCTGGCGACGTGATCGAGGGCCAGATCTCGAACATCGTAGATTTCGGCGCCTTCGTCGACCTCGACGGGATGGACGGGCTGATTCACATCTCCGAGCTCTCCTGGAGCCACGTCAACCACCCCTCCGAGATTCTCGAAGTCGGCCAGACGGTCAAGGTCAAGGTGCTCGATATCGACCGCGACCGCCAGCGCATCTCGCTCGGGCTCAAGCAGACCCAGTCGGATCCCTGGCAGCAGGTGATCGATGCCTACGGCGTCGATGACGAGGTTGAAGGAAGGGTGACCAAGGTCGTCACCTTCGGCGCCTTCGTCGAGATCGTTCCCGGGGTCGAAGGGTTGGTGCACATTTCCGAGCTGGCTCAGCATCACGTCGAGAACCCGCGCGAGGTCGTCTCGCAGGGCGACCTGGTGCGCGTCGTTGTGCTCGAGATCGACGGCGAGCGCCGCCGGCTCTCGCTCTCCATGAAGCGCGTCGAGGGCGGCCCGGTCGTAATCGAGGCAGCGCCTCGGCCCGCAGTCGAGCCCACGCAAGAAGCTGAGGTCGAAGGCGAAGTCGAGCCGACGAGTGAGGACGAAGCTACGACCGAGCCCGAAGCCGAAGCTGAGGTCGAAAGCGAAGCCGAGCCGACGAGTGAGGACGAAGCCGCGCCCGAGCCCGAAGCCGAAGCTGAAGCTGAAGCTGAGGTCGAGCCCGTCACCGAGCCGGTGAGCGAGGAAGAAGCAGAGGCCGAGGTTGATACCGAGGCCGCGCCCGAGCCAGAGGCTGCGGGCGAAGAGGAAAAGACCGCCGAGGCCGCCGCAAGCGAGCAAATGGAAGACGGCGAGCCGAAGGACACCGAGTCGGAGCTCGCCGAGGCCGGCGACACGGCCGCGGACGAGCCCAGCGAGTAGTGCCTAAGCGGCCGCTTGCGGTCGCCCTGACCGGCGGTGTCGGCGCCGGCAAGAGCGAAGCGCTGCGCATGTTCGAGACGCTTGGCGCCTCGACGCTCTCCAGCGACGAGATCGTCCACGACCTTCTTCGCAGCGACGAAGGAGTGCGCACCAGGCTCGAGGCGCGCTTCGGCCCTGGCATTCTGACCCGAGAAGGCGAGGTCGACCGGACCGTCCTCGGCAGCCGCGTCTTCAAGCACCCCGAAGATCTCTACGACCTGGAGTCGGTTCTGCACCCGCGCGTGATCCGCGAGCAGAGGCTTTTCCGCGAGAAACTGGCCGCTACGCCCGGTGCGCCTCTGATCTGCGTGATCGAGGTGCCGCTCCTCTACGAGGTGCGCGGCGAGGGGCGGTTCGACCGGGTCGTCGTGATAACCGCGTCGGTCGCTCTGCGTCGGATGCGCGCCGCTTCTCGGCTTGACGAGCGCGAGGAGCGGCTGATCTCGGACGCCGAGAAGGTGCGCCGAGCCGACTTCGTGTTCCATAACGATGGCACATTGAACGAGCTCGAAGCCTTCGTGGGCGAGGTGTGGAAGCAGCTTCTAGCGCAGGTAGAGGCGTGAAATACCTGCTCGGGGTCGCGCTGACGGCCGCGGCACTGCTCGGCGGATTCGCCTACGTCCACGGCAGCCAACCGGCCTGGTGGGCGCGCCTCTGGCATCCGCTCCGCTATGAGCAGATCGTGCTCGGTCATTCCGCGAATTACGATCTCGATCCCGCGCTACTCGCCGCGGTCATCTACCAGGAAAGCCACTTTCGCGCCGACGCCCGCTCGTCTTCGGGCGCGATCGGCCTGATGCAGCTGATGCCCGCGACCGCGCAAGGTATCGCCGATCACACCGGCGGCACTCGATACAAGCCCTCCGATCTCTACGACCCGGAGATAAACGTCCGCTACGGCGCCTGGTACCTGCGCCACCTGATGAACAAGTACAAGTCGGAGAAGCTGGCTCTCGCCGCCTACAACGCCGGCCAGGAGAACGTCGACCGCTGGCTGGCCTCGGGCGAGGGCATCGCCTTTCCTGAGACGCGCGCCTACGTGAAACACGTCGAGCAGCTGAAGAAGCTCTACCGGCGCATCTATCCGGTTCTGCGCAAGAGCCCGAAGTCGGGCTAGGCGGCCGCGCGACGTCAGGTTGCGCCTCCCCGGGGCGCTACCTCTAGGGCTCCCGCCATGCCTCCTCCGGCCGGGTACGCTTGTTCGTAATGGGCGAGCTGAGGATGACCGATCTGTACAAGCCGACCGGCGACCAGCCGCGCGCGATCGAGGAAATCGCGGCGGGCGTCAGCGAGGGCGAGCGCTACCAGACTCTGCTCGGCGCCACGGGAACCGGCAAGACGGCGACCATGGCCTGGGTGATGGAAAAGCTGCAGCGCCCGGCGCTGGTGATCGCGCACAACAAGACGCTTGCCGCCCAGCTCTGTAACGAGTTTCAGGAACTGTTTCCTCAAAACGCGGTCGAGTACTTCGTCTCCTACTACGACTACTACCAGCCCGAGGCCTACATGCCCCAGGCCGACCTCTACATCGAGAAGGACTCCTCGAGGAACGAGGACATCGAGCGTTTGCGCCTTTCGGCCACGACCTCGCTCTTGAGCCGGCGCGACGTCATCGTGGTGGCCTCGGTCTCCTGCATCTACGGGATCGGCTCGCCGGACGAATGGCGCGACCGCGTGCTGGTGCTGGAGAAGGGCAGCCAGTACGATCGTGACGAGGCTCTACGCCGGCTGGTGGCGAGTCAGTACGTGCGTAACGACAGCGTGCTGGCGCGCGGCCGCTTCCGCGTCCGCGGCGACGTGATCGAGGTGCAGCCGGCCTCGTCCGAGACGGCCTATCGGATCTCCTTCTTCGACAACGAGGTCGAGCAGATCACCCACTTCGATCCGCTCACCGGCGAGATCTACGCCAAGCTCGACAACCTGGCGATCTGGCCGGCCAGCGAATACGTCACCTCGACTCCGTCGGTCGACGGTGCGGTGGAAGCCATCCGCCACGAGATGGACGCGCAGGTGGCCAAGTTCGAGAGCGAGAACCGCCTGCTCGAGGCGCACCGGATCAAGCAGCGCACCGAGTACGACATGGAGATGATGCGCGAGCTCGGTTTCTGCAACGGGATCGAGAACTACTCGCGTGTGCTCGAGGGCCGTCCGCCCGGTACGCATCCCTTCACGCTGCTCGACTACTTCCCGTCGGATTTCGTCTGCTTCATCGACGAGTCGCACCAGACGGTGCCGCAGATCGACGGCATGTACCAGGGCGACCGTTCGCGCAAGCAGACGCTGATCGACTACGGCTTCCGGCTGCCCTCGGCGCTCGACAACCGGCCGCTTCGCTTCGACGAGTTCCTGGAGAAGGTGCCCCAGCTCGTCTTCGTCTCGGCCACGCCGGGCGCATTCGAGCTGCGCCACTCCGGCCGCATCGCCGAGCAGCTGATCCGTCCCACTTTCATCGTCGATCCCGAGGTTGAGATCCGCGCCACCCACAACCAGATCGACGATCTGATGAACGAGATCCGCCGCCGCGCCGACGTGAACGAGCGGGTGCTGGTGACGACCTTGACCAAGAAGATGGCCGAGGATCTGACCGACTA
>Ga0182017_10001376_pt1 | contig 18714 bp, 18 predicted proteins | sample 712E3DmetaG_FD_120492 | JGI IMG/M metagenome (GOLD analysis project Ga0182017, IMG submission 120492) | Permafrost microbial communities from Stordalen Mire, Sweden - 712E3D metaG | ecosystem: Environmental > Terrestrial > Soil > Wetlands > Permafrost | place: Sweden: Stordalen | collected... | reverse complement strand
ATGGCGGAGATCGTGGTCGCCGCCGCGATCGCCTTCTCGGCGATCGGCGTCGTGCCGACGAGGCAGCGGCAGGAGGGCAGCGTCCCGGGCGCCGTGAGCCAGGCGGGAAACACCTCGGACTCGGTCTGGATGCACGCGGTTCTGGCCCCCCCGGACGGGGGCGGACTACCTAAGAACGCGGTGATCGAGAGCATGTGGTCCGTCTCCACGACGCTGTGGTACGGCCAGAAGGTCCTCGGACTGAGACCGGACATCCTCATCGTGGACGACAGCACCCGCAAGAACGACCACATCGGAGCCTCAGGCGAGGTCTGGGACGTCTTCGACCTGTATCTGGGCTCGCGACCGGTCTTCACGGATCGGTTCGACGGCGGCTGCGATGGCATCGCGGCGCTGCGGGGCGCCTATGAGATGAAGGCCACCGACCTTCCCGGCATCTACCAGGTCATCGCGCGTCTCGAGCCTCACGTCTCGCTTGCCGCATGCGATCCAGTCCAGTCGTAGGCCCACCCGGCGAGAGCGCCCGCCGGCAACAACGGGCATCATGCATCTCGACTGGACGCCAACCTGTGTCCGGTTCAGGATGCCTTCAACGTTTTCGCGGGTAATTGACCGGTCTTGACGGTTGTCAAGCAGCAGGCCGAAAGGGAAGCCAGTGAGCGCAGGCGCGAATCCGGCAGGAGGGGACGGGGCGTCCGGTGCGCCCGTCGGGCGCGTCAAGGAGCTGTCGTTCTTCTTTCCCGCCCACAACGAGGAGGCCAACCTCGAGGCGCTCGTGGACGAGGCGCTGGGCGCACTCCCGGCTCTCGCCGACAAGTTCGAGATCATCGCCGTCGACGACGGCTCGACCGACCGCACCCCGGCCATCGCCGACGAGCTCGCTGCCAGGCACCCCGGCGTCGTGCGGGCCGTCCACCACTCCATCAATCTGGGCTACGGCGTGGCCCTTCGGTCCGGATTCTCGGCCGCTCGCTACGACCTCGTCGTCTTCATCGACGGCGACCGCCAGTTCAAGGTGGCGAACGTGGGCCGGTTGATCGAGCGGATCGTCGCGGCCGACGCCCCGGATGTTGTGGTCGGCTACCGGCTCAAGCGAGCCGACCCACCGATTCGGCGCTGGTACGCCCGCATCTACCGACTCTCGAACCGCATCTTCTTCGGGGTCCGAGTCCGCGACATCGACTGCGCCTGCAAGCTCTTCAAGCGCGAGGCGCTGATCCCAATACGCGTAGCCTCGGGCGGGGCCTTCTTCACCGCCGAGCTGCTCATCAAGCTGCGCTTCGCGGGTCGATCGGTGGCCGAGGTCGGCATTCCGCACTACCCCAGAACGGCCGGCTCCCCGACAGGGGCCAAGCCGAGGGTCGTCTTCCGGGCGGTCCGCGACTTCTGGTCACTGCGCCTGAGGTTGTGGTTCCGGCGCAGCGGCGCCATGCAGCGCGGCGAGTCGGTCCTAGATCAGCGGGCCCTCTGATGGAGGACCTTCGCGGTGCTCCTCCTCGAGGTCGACATCGAGTGAGTTGACGAACTCGCGGAAGACCTCGAGCTTCTCGTCGACCTGAGTCTCAGGTTCCACGCCGGCTCGTTCGAGGACTTCCGTGGAAACGAAGATGCGGACACCGGTTCGGACGGCCAGCGCGAGCGCGTCCGACGGCCTGGCATCGATGTTGGAGATACGGCCGTCCCGTTCCAGTTCCAGCGTTGCGTGGAATGTCTCCTCCGTCAGGCTCGAGACGATGACCCGACTCAGCGTCACGCCCAGCTCGGCCAGCGTGGCGATGAACAGGTCGTGGGTCATCGGTCGTTCCGGCGTGACCCCTTGAAGCCGCGTGGCGATGGCGTTCGCCTCCCACGGCCCGATCCAGATCGGGAGGTACCGCTCCCGTTCCGTTTGCTTGAGCAGGACGACATGCTGGCTGGAAAGCATGTGGACCCGAACGCTCTCGACAACGACCTCGGCGAGCGACTCTGCCATGGCCGGATTATCCCACTCCCGGCGCCGCGTCGCGGCCGGAGCGCTATGACTACTTGGACGGCGAAACGGCCGGCGTCGAAGGCTTGACGCTGCCCGAGGTCGAAGGCTTGACGCTGCCCGACGGCGACGCGACCGGCGATCCGCTCGGGGTCAAGGAGGCGCTCATGAGGCTGCCGCTCTCCACCCAGTAGAGCGTCGGGTTGATGCCCCCGGTGCCCGTGGTGACGAACATGCCCTTGAGGTTGGTGAACCAGTTCGTGGTGGGCGGCACCATGTACTGCCCGACGATCGTGCCGTCGATCTTCTTGAAGGCCACGATTCGCTGGCCGGTGACGTCGTAGGCATAGAAAGTTCCCTGGTCGTCGGCCGGGTTGTCGGCCGTCAGGCGCGTGTAGTGCGGCGCGGCCCTGATGGGAGTGGTACCGGTGGTGTCGGGCGGTGGATCCACCGTCCACCCGCGGACGGCCTGGCCCAGCTCGTATTGGGTGACGACGCCCTTGTCGACGAGGTAGACCTTGCCGTCCACGTACATGTCGTCGACCGAGCTGACATCCTGGTCGACGTTCAGGTATCGGGCCCTACCGGCCGTCGGAAAGCCACTGCCGTCGGTTGCGGGTTGGTACTTGAGGATTCGCTTCTGGCTCGGGACGACGATGTAGAAGTTGTACTGGTTCTGGGCCAGGTTGGTGATGAAGGTGCCCATGACCCGGGCGCCGATCCCCCAGTTGGCGTTGTCGGGGATGTTGATTCTGACCAGCGCGCCACGACCGGTCGCGTCGCCCGCGGCCGGGTGCCAGCGCCACAGGGAGTTGAAGGAGTCGAGAACCAGTACGTCGCCCCCACCTGTGGCGAGCAGACGGGGATTACCCACGATCCCGCCCCCTACCTGCGGCTCCTGGCCGACTGCTACCACCGGGACCTTGGCTCCGGTCTGCAAGTTGACGCGATACACGACGTTGACCGTGTTGTCGAGGACGTACGCCGCACCGTCGGGCCCGAGGACCAGCCCTTCCAGGTCATCTGTCGTGAAGGACAGCACGACCTGTGGCTGGACGGTTGTGATGTTGTAGTAGTCGTCCAGGCCGGCGACTACCTGGGCCTTGAGGTCGGCCAGCTGAGCCGGGGGGTAGTTGTTCTGGAGAGCCACCTGGAGCTTCTGATACGCATCCGTGAGATACGCGGCGGCGGCTTTCGGGTCTGTGTCCACGAGATGCTTACCGCCGCCGTAGACGGCGTCCAGGTCCGCCTTGGCCGCCGCGTAGGCCTGCTGCGCCTTCGTCTGTTGGTCGATGTTGTCGTTGCGAGTCGCGCCCGAGAAGATGAACAGGCTGGTGCCCACGATCGCTATGACCGCCAGCAGACCAATGATCGCGATCGCGGCCCGTTGCTGGCGCTCGCGCCGGACGATCATGGGTGTCACGCGTCCGCGAGACATGGGCCGCTCGGGCATCCGATCGAAGAGGCTGTAGACGCCGCGCCGCAACCAGCCGTCGGCCGCCACCTGGACGTGTCGGGCGGAGGTCTGCATGGCGGCGACGCCACCGACGACGGTGTCAGCAAGCGGTATCGGGGAGCGCTCCGGGGCACCCGCCATCGACTCGCCCGGCCAGACGGGCTTGAGGGGAGCGGCCTTGTGCGTCGAGGCCACCTCGGCTGCCTCGACGAAGAGGATGCCATCGCCGCCGGTGCTGCCGAGACTGCCAGAACCGAACTGGCGGTGGATCTGCTCGACCGCGGCCTGGGGATGCAGCTGCAGGACGGCATCCTGGATGGGCCCCAGGCCCGTGCGTCGCGTCACGTTGGGCGAAATGAGGATGAGGCAGTCACCGGCGGCGATCTCGCCGTGCCAGACCTCGGGCCCTTCCAGTTCCGGGGCGGGGAGTCCGCTATCGGGATTTGCGTCCGGAAGCGTCAGCAGCCGCGCCTGGCGAACCATATAGGCCTCGGCCGGGCCCGTCGTCGCCACATACAGCTCGTTGCCCCTGACCACCGCCAGAGCGACACCGATGGGCCCCGTTTCTCCGGCGGCCACCAGCGGCCGGTCCGGCGAGTGGAGGAGCATGTTGTTGGCAGCCCGGATCGACTTGCGCAGACACACGGAGATGCCGGCCGACAGGTCGTAGTAGTAGTCGTCGCGGATCCGCTCGGCGACGGCCTTGGTTGCGTCGCGCAGCTTCCGACCGCCCGCCCCAGTGACGAGCAGGAAGAGGCTCCCCTTGGTCCGCGAGGTCGAGCCGATGACGGGCTCAACGACGATGACGGCGTCGGCTGAGTCAGGGAGTCGTTGTGTCTCGGCTACGAGGCCGAGGTTCATGTGAAGGCGGACTGCCATTGGCGCTGCTAGCGGAGGGACTGATGACGCCCGTTGATATCCGACCGCATCCCAGGCGGCCGAACCGGCGTTCGCAGGTGGGGATTATACGTGTCGCGTTGTAACGCGGATCTGACGGACGGGCATCCGGGCTGCCACGCGGAGGGCCGCCAGGAGCTCGAGCGAGCGGAGACGGATCTCCTGGGCGACGATCGGCTCCTCCGTCTCGATCGTCGCGACACCACTCCGGAGATCGATCAAACGGCACGCACCGGCCGCTTCCGGCATGCGCTCGGCCACGATCTCCAGCCACGCGGCGGCGGCCCTGGCCTGCTCGAGTTGGTCGTCCAGACCAAGCTGCCGGGCGGCCGCCGGCAGCAGATCGGAGAGGCGTTCCATGCCACGGGACTTGCCCGATGAGCCGTCCGGGCGGTCGCCCGATCGCTTCCCGGGGCCGCTCACGCCCCGCCCTCCACGACCGCCGCTCCCTCGTCTCCGCCCGGTACGACCCGCCACGGCCGGGCCCGGCGGCGCAGATCGGGATCTATATCGTCGGGGTCCGTGGTCGTGATAAGCGCCTGCGGCAACTCGGCGATGCGGCGGACGAGATGCACCCGCCGCGCCGGATCCAGCTCGCTGAAGACGTCATCGAGGAGCAGCAGCGGCGGCCGGCCGTCCAGGGCGGTCAGCAGGTCGAGTTCGGCCAGCTTGAGAGCCAGGATGGCGGTCCGCTGCTGGCCGCGTGAGGCAAAGGTGGCGAGATCCCGGCCGTCGAGCAGGAAGATGAGGTCGTCGCGGTGGGGCCCCACGAGCGTCGAGCCGTTCCAGACCTCCTTCTCGGCCGTCTCTCGTAGGCGACGGGCCAGAGCGTCACCAGGCGCCTCCCCCGGGACTGGCGCGGCGTTTGACGCATAGCCGATCGTGAGGCGCCCTTCGGCTGGGGCGATCTCGCGATGAGCCGTCGCCAGCGGCTCCGCCAGGAGTTCGAGCAAACGAAGTCGGGCGGCCACGATCGCGCCGCCGGATGCGAGGAACGGCTCGTCCCACAGCCGCAGCTGGTCCCGGTCGGCCTCGCCTTCGCGAATCGATCGCAGCAGGCTGTTGCGCTGCTGCAGAGCCCGGCTGTAGGTGGTCCCGTTCGAGGCATAGCTCGGGTCGTGGGGTGCCGTCAGGCCGTCCACCGCCGTTCGCCGAAGCGTCGGTGGGCCGATGACGAGGAGCATCTCCTCCGGCGCGAAGAGCACAGTTCGCAGATGCTCGGCGAGGACCGAGGGCCGCCTCGGCACGCCGTTGACCTGGATCTTCTTGCGTCCGCCGGTCTGGAGAGTAATCTCGAGCGAAACGCCGTGGGCGGAGGAATCGGCCCCACCACCGACCGCGGCCGACGGCCCCATCCGTCCCTCGAGCCGGACGAAGCCGGCGCCCCACCTGACCAGCTCGGCGTCCGTGGTGGTTCGGTGGGAGCGTCCCAGCGCCAGCAGAACAACCGCTTCCAGGAGGGTGGTCTTGCCCGCCGCGTTCGGTCCCCAGATGAGTTGCGGACCGGGCCCGAACTCAATGTCCAGCGCGACGTAGCCCCGGAGGTTCCGGATCGACAGTGAGCTGAGGAGCGTCGCCGCTCTCTGGTTCGTGGCGACGGTGCGGGCGTCGGAGATCGGCGTCTCCTACGAAGTCGTCTTGACCGGCATGATGACGTGGACGTACTGCCCGTCGCCGACCGGTCGGAGGACGCCCGGCGAGAGCGGCCCGTTCAGTTCGACGGCGAACTGGTCGGAGTCGACGTTCGTCAGGACGTCGAGCAAGTAGCGGGCGTTGAAGGCAATCGTAGTGCCATCGCCCTCCACTTTGGCCTCGACGTCGCTTTTGTTGTCGCCCACGTCCGCCGCGGCGCTGACGGTCAGCCCGACCTCGGCTTCCTTGCCCACGTGCATTTTGACGATGTTCGCGGACGAGCTTGCGATGAGGCTGGCCATCCGAACGGCCGCCAGGAGCTGGTCTCGGTCGACCACGGCTTTCGTGGTGAAACCCTTCGGCAGGACCTGCTGGTAGTTGGGGAACTGGCCGTCGATAAGCCGGCTGACGAGATCAATGCCTTCGAGGTGGAAGAGGATCTGATTTCGGGCCGGCGAAAGGACGATATCGACCGGGTCGTCGGTGTCGGAGAGGATCCGGGACAACTCGTGGAGCGAGCGAGCCGGAACTACCACGCTGGTTTCCTCGACAGGATCGAGCACGGTCAGAGTCTTGACCGCGATGCGGTAGTTGTCCGCCGCGGCCAGGGTCAGCTTGTCACCCTCAAAACGGGCCAGGACGCCGGTAAGGATCGGTCGGGCCTCATCGGTAGCGGCAGCGAAGGTGACCTCGCCCAGGGCCTGGCGCAGGACCTTCTGGGGCACGCGGGTGGTCGGTCGCTCACCGGCCGTCGGGATCGCCGGGAATTCTTCGGCGTCGATGCCCTTCACCCGCGTCTCGAAGCGACCGGCCTGGATATGTAGCGTCTCCTGAGCTTGGAGCTCGAGTTCGACACGCTCGTTGGCCGGCAGACCGGCGACGATGTCGGTCAGCAGACGAGCGGGCACGGTCATCGCGCCGCCGGTATCGACCTTGCCTGGCACCCAGTAGGTCATCCCGATCTCGAGGTTGGTGGCGGTCAATTTGAGGCCACCGTCCTCGGTACGGAGAAGGACGTTGTTCAAGACCGGCAGAGTGCTCCGCGTCGATACGACACGGCTGACGACCTGGAGACCACGAGCCAGGTTCTCCTGCATGACCGAGAGTTTCACGGTTGCTTCACTCCCCTGAGGCCGGGCGCATGACGCGCAGCAAGTAGCACATCGAGGTGACGGGCAGCGATCCTACTCCAGGTGGATTGTCTATCTATCTTCTGATTCCGTCATCACCGTAATAATGGTGTGGAAACTGTGGGCTCGCCGCAGCGCCGCGCACGATCTTGACGTGGACGAGCCGCCCCCAATCGTGGACGAAACCCGCAGAAATGGGGACGCGGCACCCGATCACCGTGGACGAGCCGCCCCCGAGCGCTCCGCCCCGCTTCCGAGTCGCCCCGCCACCCACGTCGAAAGCCTCCGCCGAAGCCCCTTTTCTCCACAACGGCCCCCTGTTATCCACAGAAATCGGGGCCTTATCCACGATCGCAGGTGAAATGTGCTCGACAACCGCCCGCCGGTCCGGACGGGAATCTCCGCCCGAACCACCACGCCGCCGTTCCGGCGAGGCGAGCCCCAGGCGCGACTGAGCACCCGCAAGTCCAATGGCGCGTGAGCGAGGAGCGCAAGGAGCAACAACGGGATAGTCCGCCTGAACGGCGGCCCTAGTCTGCGTAGATCAATTCTCGGACGGCTGCCAGCTCTCGGCGCAGCTCGTCGTTGATGCCCATCTCGCGATTGATCTTGTCGCAGGCGTGCAGGACCGTAGAGTGGTCCCGGCCGCCCAACTCAGCGCCGATGCGCAGCAGCGAGACGTCCGTTTCCTCGCGCATCAGGAACATTGCGATCTGGCGAGGCACCACGATCGCCTTGTCGCGCTTCTGGCCCTTGAGGGCGTCGATCTGGACGCCGTAGTAATCCGACACCGCCCGAGTGATCCGCTCCGGCGTTACCTGGCGCTTCTTGGGGTTGTAGAGCACGTTCGAGAGGACCGCCTGAGCCAGCTCGATCGTGATCGGCACCGCACCCATGCTGGCGTAGGCCACGATTCGATTGAGGGCACCCTCGAGTTCGCGGATATTGCTGACGACCTTTCGGGCGATGAACTCCAGCACGTCCGAGCTGACCGGCACGGCCTGCTCTTCGGCCTTGGCCCGAAGGATTGCGATACGCGTCTCGAGGTCCGGCGCGGTCAGGTCCGCGATGAGACCCCACTCGAACCGGCTCCGAAGCCGCTCTTCCAGGGTCAGGATCGCCTTCGGCGGCCGATCCGAAGACAGCACGATCTGCTTGCCGTCTTCATGAATGGCGTTGAAGGTGTGGAAGAACTCCTCCTGGGTCCTCTCCTTGTCGGCGATGAACTGTATGTCGTCGATCAGGAGCAGGTCGATGCGGCGGTAGCGGGCCCGGAAGTCGTCGATCTTTCCCTGCTGGATGCTCGTGATGAACTCGTTGGTGAACTTCTCGCTGGTGGCGTAGACAACGTGCTTGCGCGGGAAGCGCGCGATCACGGCATTGCCCACGGCATGCATCAGGTGGGTCTTGCCCAGACCCACGCCGCCGTACAGGAAAAGTGGGTTGTAGGCGTGGCCCGGTCGCTCGGCCACCGAAAGGCTGGCCGCATGGGCCAACCGGTTGGCCGACCCGACGATGAAGTTCGCGAACGTGTAGCGAGGATTGAGGTTCGTCGAGGCTCCGTCCGGGGCTCCGACCCTCGTCGGCTCCAGGCGGACCGGCTGCGATGCGGGGGCTGCGCTCGCCCCTGGCGCGATGCCGTTCGAGCCGCTCGCCTCACCCGCCGCCCGAACCATGAACTCGACCTGGACGCTGTAGCCGACGATGCGGGCGAGCGTCTGGGAGATCAACGAGCGGTAGCGAGTCTCGAGCCAATCCTTGGCGAATCCGTTGGGGACCGCGATCTTGAACCGGTTGTCGTCTACGTCGACGAGCACGGTGTCACGGAGCCAGGTTTCGTAGTTGGCCGGAGAGAGGGAGACCTGGAGTTCTCCCAGTGCCGCGCGCCAGACTTGCTTCGCGTCCATCGAGGCAGGCTTAGTCCTGAACAAGGCTGAAATGGATAGCCAGATTCGTGACGGACACCGGTCCACTATCGCCTTTGTGGCGCCGTGAGCCTCCGACGGTCAGGCTCTCCTCCGGAGCAGTCTGGCCGTCCTCACGGTTCCCCTTGGGCCGATGCCCAGGGTTGTCTGGCGCCGCGGGCCGACGAAGAATAGCACCGGCCCATCGGCATGGGCAAGGCTCTAGACGGAAAGGAATCGTATACTCCCCGGGAGTATACGAGGGCTGAGGCCCAGATCTGGCCCGGCGGGGCTCGCGGAGTCCTCGGCCGTTTGACACTCTGAGTTACACGTACATATAATCCGCCGGCAGACGCGCCCAAGCGCTTTCGTGCGCCCGGCGCGTTCGCGTGCCTTTCGGGGTATCCTGGCCCCGAGGCCGTATGGAGAGACACACACCATCCGATGAAGCAGACCTATCAGCCCAAGAAGCGGCATCGCAGCAAGGAACACGGTTTCCGGGCACGAATGAAGACCCCCGGGGGACGCCGGGTTCTGGCTGCCCGCCGCGCTCAAGGCCGCAAGAAGCTCACGGTCTGACGACGGACCGCGGCCACAATCCGCCGCGGCTGGTGATGCTCTCCAAGCCGGAGGATTTCGCGGCACTGCAGGGAGAGGGATCAGTCAGGTCTCATTCCCTGCTGGTGGTTCGAATCCGAAGGACCGGCCTTGAGGAAACGCGCTTTGGCCTATCGACCGGACGGAAGCTCGGCGGAGCGGTTGTCCGAAATCGAGTACGCAGGCGACTTCGCGAGGCACTAAGGGTGATGGCGCCCTCGTTCCAGCCCGGCTGGGACGTCCTGATCATCGCCCGACCGCCTGCCATCGGCGCGGATTTTCAGACGCTGGCGGGCATACTTCACAGCCTTCTCCGCCGGGGAGGAGTTCTCGGAGGTCGGACCGTCTAGTGAAAACGGTCGGCATCGGGCTCATCAGGCTCTATCGCCGTCTGTTCGCCTGGCGCCCGTCGGTCTGTCGCTACGAACCCACCTGCTCGGTCTACACCGAACAGGCAATCGCTAAGTACGGTCTGCTTCGAGGGAGCTGGATGGGAATGCGTCGAATCCTCCGCTGTCACCCATGGAGTCCCGGTGGCTACGACCCAGTCCGCTAGCGTGAACGCGCTCGGGCGAAAGCCCTCCGCCATGACCAAAACCGGCAAGCGCTGGGTAGCCCTTGGGCTGCTGCTCGCCCTCCTCGCGCTCGCCGTCGTGGCGTGCGGGACGGCGGCCGCCGCGGATCCCAGTCCCACTGCCCAGATCAGCGCCGCGGCCTCGACCTCGCCCAATGCAGGAACCGCGGCTGGGGCCGCCTCGCCGTCCGCGAGCGCAACTCCGGCGCCGGCAGCTCTGGAGCCGGCCAAGGCCGGCGCGGACCCGGCTTCGCTGATCGGCTTTCTCTTCACCCCGCTCTTCCAGGCAATGTTCCTGCTGCTCTCGGGTCTGTATGCCCTGACCGGTAACGTCGTCCTCGCAATCGTGCTGATGACCCTGATGATCAGGTTGGTCAGCATCCGGCTCTCATCCCGCCAGATCGTCTCCCAGAAGAGGATTCAGAAACTGGCGCCCGAGCTGCGGGAGCTGACCAAGGAGTTGCAGCGACGGCACAAGGGCGATCGAGTGGCCATCCAGCAGGGCACGCAGCAGTTCTACAAAGAGCGTGGCATCAGCCAGACCGCCGGATGCCTACCGTCTTTGCTGCAGATGGGCCTGCTCTTCCCGATGTACTGGGTCATCCGCGACGGCCTGACCAACTGGAACCCGAGCGCCATGTTCCACGTGTTCGGGGTCAACCTCATGCCATCGATCCAGTGCCCCAACCCGGACCACATTGTGAACGGCGTGATCGACAAGGCCGCCCCGTGCATCAACACGGTCGTGTTTGGGATCAACGTCGGACAGCCACAGGTGCTCTTCAATCTGCCGCTGGGCTTCTTCACCCTCGGCGTGAGTGCCCTGGCCGTGGGCGCCGGACTGCTCCAGTTCGTTCAGAGCCGAATGCTCATGCCTCCGGCCGCGGAGAGCGATCCGTCGGCCAGTACCCAGCGCACCATGATGGTCATCTTCCCGTTCTTCTCGATCATCTACGGCGGATTCTTCCCCGCAGGGGTCTTCGTCTACTGGATCACCACCTCGATCTTCTCGATCGTCCAACAGTTCCTGATTGTTGGGTGGGGCTCGATCTTCCCGCTCTTCGGCTGGGATCCGAGCTTCGCTCGAGACCACACCCCAAGGTTCCCGGTCACGATGCCCGAGCCAGTGAATGCAGGCAAGTCACTGGCAGCCACCCGGTACAAGCCGGAAGAGCGAGCGGCATCGGCGGCCTCAACGGTTCGGCCCAACACCCACAAGCGTGCAAGCCGACGAGGGAGACGACGCTGACATGACTGCCTACCGCGATGCTTACCGCGAGTTCACGGGCAAGACCGTAGAAGAGGCTCTACGCGGGGCCCGAGAAGAGTTTGGCGTGGGCCTCGACGAGCTCGATTTCGAGATTCTGACCCCGGGCAGCCGGGGCGTGCTTGGCATGGGCGCCGAGCCGGCCCGAGTCCTGGCCGCTCCGCGGTCGGCCCTGGGCGGTGCCGCTCCGAAGAGAGAAGCCGCGGCCCAGGTTCCGCTGCCCGCTCCGACCCACGACCGCGAGGAGCGCCCGCGCCACGATCGCGACTTCGGACACGATCGCGACCGCGGTTCGCGTCCGGCGTGGCGCGACGACCACAGTCCCTCCGCGGATCGCGGCCCGCGTCCGGGTGGTGATCGCCCGGGTGGTGATCGCGGACCTCGCCCCTCGGGAGACCGTGGTCCCCTTCCCGTCGGCGATCGCGGCCCGCGACCAGGTGGCGGTCACTTCGATCGAGACCGCGGCCCGCGTCCGGGTGGCGGCGGTCGACCCGACCGCGGCCCACGCCATGACGGGTCACCTCGCCCCCAGCCCGGCCTTACTGCCAAGGAGCTTGCCGAGGTCGCAGCCGCTAGTGGTGCGCCGCATGCGGAGCGCCAGGAGTCGGCCGAGGTCACGCCCGAGGCCATGGCCGCGGCAAAGGAGATCCTCGAGCAGATCATGAGCATGCTCGAGTTCAACGTCCGGGTCGAGATCGCCGCCGGCGAGACCAACCGTCTCAACGTGGTCGGCGAGGGCGACGAGAAGGAAGCGCTCGGAGCGCTCATCGGACGCAAGGGCGAGCGGCTTTCGGCGCTGCAGCACCTGGTCAACCTGCTGCTTTCCAAGCGCGTCGGCGAATGGACTCGGATCCTGGTGGATGTCGAGGACTATCGCGGCCGCCGCGAACGCCAGCTCCGCGATCTGGCCAACCGTGCCGCGGAGAGAGTCGTCGAGACCGGCAAGATGCTCCAGCTGGAGCCGATGCCGGCCCTCGAGCGGCGATGGATCCATCTCGCGCTGCGCGATCACGGACGCGTCGGCACTCAGTCGATCGGCGAAGAGCCGAACAGGCGAGTGGTCGTGCTCCCACGCGGAGACGCGAACTAGACGTAAAGCCGGCGGGTTGTTTCGCCGGGTGCAGCAGGTCCCGTTTGTTGGTGCCACCTCTTTGGGGAGTGACAAACTGTTCCATTCTGCTCAACGATTGGTGCTTAGAACGTAACGGGGAGCAACGGCTGCGCGTCCTTCGTGCGGCCGGTATCGACACCCCGGTCTAGTTGCTCGCGTCGCCAAATGCAATAGCGCCGTTTCGCCGACCGGCGCGGTAGAAAAGGAAAGCCATGACTACGGACCCGTTCGAGACCAAGGAGCAGACCAAGGAGCAGACCAAGGCCTCGGTCCGGTCTACGCCGTCGCGGTCGTCAGGCAGGACCGCGCCCCGTGTCACGAATGCCGAACTTGCCGATGACGAGGCGGCATCGTCCGAGCTGCATACGCCGCTCAGGCAGCGCCTCTCGTCGCTTCGGATCGCCCTGGGTGACTCTGTCGATCTCCGCCTGGTCGGGTTCGGTGTCGCGTTTGTGGTCGGCGCCCTGGCGACGCTCTTCCTTTTCTCGGTTGTGGCGATGGGCTACGCCGGCTCGTACGACAATCGCGTCCTGCCGGGCGTCCACGCCGGGTCGGTCGACCTCTCCGGTCTGACGCACGACGAAGCGATCGCCACGCTTCAGTCCGACTACGCTTACCTCAGCCAGGGTGAAGTGACGATCACAACCCCGGTTGGCGCGACGACCATCACCTACCAGCAGGCCGGTCGCGGACCCGATGTCGAGGCCATGACCGATGCGGCCATGTCCGTCGGCCATTCCGGTAACCCATTTGCCGACGCCGCGAGCGTGATTCACTCCGCAGTCTTCGGCCAGGACGTTCCGGTGGTCGTCCGCGTCGACCCGACCGCCGTTGCCGAGCGCATCCACCAGCTCGTCGGCACCAGCTCGATCCCGGCCCTCGACGCTCGAGCGACGTCAAAGGACGGGGCCTTCAGCCTGACGCCGTCGGCGCCCGGGCACGGCGTTGACGAAGGCCTGGTCGGAGCCGCGGTCATCGACAAGCTGACCGACGCGTCCTCCCCGGCCGATGTGCAGGCGGGCGGTTCATTCGTGGCGCTGAAACCGCAGGTCACTGATCAGAACGCGCAGGACGCGATCTCACGGGCCCAGAAGATGATGGTCGATGTCACCCTCACCTGGACCACCCTTCCCACCTACGTGGCGGCGCCATCGGCCTGGACTCCCAAGAGCTGGACCATCGGCGCAGCACAGATCCGCACCTGGATCGTGTTTGGCACACGCGAGGACGGGACCTACGCGCCGGCCGTCGATCCGGCCCAGGTGCAGGCCTACCTGGCGGGGCTCTCCTCCAAGGTAGCTATCGCGCCGGTTGAACCCATGGTCCAGTGGGACGCCTCTAACACCCGACCGGTCAATCTCACGGCGGGCAAGGATGGCGCCGGCATCGACGTGGCCGCGACGACCGTCTCCCTGTCGGCTTACCTTGACACCCTCGCCACCGGAGGCAGCGTCGGCGCGAGCATCGAGGTCACCGCCGGCCCGATCCACCCCCAGATCAGCGACGTCAGCAAGGTCGACGGCATGGTGGTCGTCGGCAGCCAGACCATCCAGTTCTTCCCCGACGTATCCAACGGCAACGGCGCCAACATCCGCGTCCCGGCCCAGAACCTCAACGGCAAGGTGGTCGGTCCCGGGCAGTCGTTCAGCTTCCTGGATGCCGTCGGTCCCATCGACGTGGCTCACGGCTTCGCGATGGGCGGCGTCATTGTCGGGGGCCACAGCGACCACACCGGCGCCATCGGCGGCGGCATCTGCTCCGCCTCGACGACGATGTTCAACGCCGCTGCCAAGGCCGGCCTGCAGATCGACGAACGGCACGCCCACTTCTACTACATCACCCGCTACCCGATCGGGCGCGACGCCACGGTCTATTCGAACGGCACGACGACCTGGGACCTCCGGTGGACGAACGATACGACCAGTCCGATCGTGGTCAAGAGCTGGAGCACGTACGGCTACCAGAGCTCGATCACGGTCGAGCTGTGGAGCTTCCCCGTAGGCCGGACCGTTGACTGGACCGGCGGCGCCAAGACCGACGTCGTGCCGGCCACCGACGCGCCCGCCCAGTACGTCAACTCCCTCAAGCCGGGTCAGACCTACCGAGCCGAGTATCCGGACGACGGGTTCAACACCACGGTGACCCGTGTCGTGAAGGATGCTACCGGCGCCACCGTGCACAATGACACCTGGGTCTCGCATTACTCCGAGGTGAACGGCCAGCTCCAGATCGGCGGCTCTCCGCCTCCGTCTACGACGCCGACTCCGACGCCGGGCCCCGCAACACCGACCCCGACTCATACCCCGACGCCGACTCCTACCCCGGCGCCGACTCCTACCCCGGTGATCACTCCGCCGCCACCGACGTCAACCCCGCCGCCACCTGGGCCGCGCCGCCGCAAGGTCAAATAGCCCAGCGTCCAACCACGCAATCGGCAAGAGCCGGCGCGCGAGCGCCGGCTCTTCCATTTCCGGCGGTTCGTGCGGAGCTACTCGGAGCGCTCCCGCAGCAGAACGAGCGAGACGCACACGAACCAGGCCAGCAGGCTGAGCAGCGACGCCCATTCGAGGAAGGGCACGCTCCAGAAGTCGGCCGGGCGGTTGGCGATCGGGCCGTCCGGGTTCGCCGGGCGATAGGTCGAGTAGACCGCGATGAAGGTCACGGAGACGGCCACGACCACCCCACCCGGAACGAGGAGCCAGCGAGGCATGCCGGGCAGGGGTCTGACCAGCAGCCGCAGGCTGAAGATCGCGGCGACCAGCCAGCCGGTCAGGAACAGGATGCTCGAGACGATTCGATGGGTGAGCAGGTAGTCCATCGGGTAGACGCCAACGAGCGTCCCCGAGATGCCGGCGGCCACGCCGACGACGACCAGGGCGATCCGGAATGGGCCTTCGAACCGGTCGACGAGCAGCAGCAGGAAGCTGCCCAGGCCCATGCCTCCCAGGATGAGGCCCAGGTTGAAGGCCCAGGCCAGCCGGGATCCGGCGATCTCGCCCAGCTCGGAGACGAAATGGTTGAGGGGCGAATAGCTCTCGGCGGCATGGCCGTGGTATGGGATTGCGGCGGCCACCATGCCCACGAGGATGACACCGACCGAAGCGAGCCCCAGCAACGCCAGCCTGCGCGAAGTGACGGAGACCGAGACGACGCGAACCGGAGTCGTGGACAAGGGTCGTGCTGTCCTGCTTCGGGTGGCGGGCTACGCCAGGATGTCGACGAGTCGGCCGGTGTTGCCCGGATAGTCGGCCATGGCCTGGCGATACAGGGCCATCGGGTCCGATCCGGCCTGGGCCCTGCGGAGGACGGGTGTGGGCGCCATCGAGAACTCGGCGGGGACGGGCCTGGCGACTAGCGCCTGGTAGATCCTGTTGGCGCGGCTCATGGCCTCGGCCGTGGACGGGTCGCCCGAAATATCGGGATGCAGGTGGCGCGCCAGGATTCGGTACGCGCCCTGGACGGCCTCCATCGGGGCCGACGGATCCAGGCCCAGCATCCGGTAGTAATCGATTCGGGTTGGCGCCAGCGCTATGTCCATCGTCTCGCCCGGCGTTCTGACGGAAGGTAGCTTTCTACTCGTGAAAGATAGCAGAGGGGCATGAGGAGTCGAGGATGACAACCCGCCCACTGCCGCAGATCTGGGTGCGTCGAGGCACCGCGGACGCCTCCGAGATGGCCATCCGGCGGTCGACCGGGGCCGTCCGCTTCACGACCACGACCGGACTGACCCCCGCCATGGGGCAAGGCGATACTCGCGCGGGTCAACGACCGAGGAGCCGGCGCCTCCGATAGCTGCGGCGCGGCTTCCCCTGCGCGTCCGACTGCCACGTGGCCGTCAGCCGCCACTCGGCTTCGAGGCTGTGGAGGGCCGGGTAGAGGAGGCTCTCGTCTCCGGGCGCGGCCGCGGCCCCGGAAGTCTCGGAGATGCGGCGCATGACCGCCGGGCCCGTCAGCGCGCCGCCGTTGAGTGCCTCGAGCACCTGCCTGCGTTCGGCCGCGAGTGCCCGCGCCTCCTCGCGGCTTCCGAACAGCCGGCTCATTGGGCCGCCGTCAACCAGTCCCAGGCCGATCCGTTGAAGGTCGACTCTCCCCCTCCGCAGTCGTACAGGCGGTAGCGGACGCCGTCGGGACCGATGGCGGTGATGAAGATCTCCCAGGAGCCCGCGCTTCGCATCTTTTCGAAGTGGAACGTGGCGTTGAGGTCGGTGCCCTCCTGAGTCGCCGGCTGGATGGCAAACGGGCTCGAGTATTGCGTGTCAACCGCAGGCGGGCCCGGGTTGCCGAACGGCATGATGTGCCAGGCTTCGAACCGGATGGCGCGCCAGTTGGCCAGCACGGTGGCGGGCGGTACCCCGCCCTCGCCGGCGACGAACGAAACGTTCAGCCTTGGCCCGGTCGAGTCGGACCAACTCCAGACGCCATCGTTCAAGCTGCCATTGGGTAGCCAGGTCGTCGGCGCCGCCGGGGCGACGGTGTCGAAGTGCATGTCCGGCAGCTGGTACGAGGTTGCCTGGTCGGACGACGAACCGGACGAGACCGTCGTGAACGCAAGCGCGCCCAGCATGAGCACGGAGACGGAGCCGACTATCGCGAGCAGCCCGAGGACGAGGGCCCAGCGACCGACATGGGGCATCGGGCGATCGATGCGGAACAGGGCGGCCCCGACGGCGGCGACGGGGATACACGCCTCGGCGGCCACGCCGGGCCAGCCCTGCGGACCGCGCACGCCGAAGAGGGCAACCGCACCGAATCCCAGCCCCAGGGCCACGGCCCAGAAGCCCGCCACCGATCGGGGGGCGTGGCGGCTCAGGCCGGCCGAGGTCCGGACGGCGTACCGGGTGGCAGTCCCAGCCGCGATCGCGACTGAGAACGCAAGCAGCAGCGAGTTGAAGGTGCCGCCGGTGCGGTCGCCTCCGGAGAGGTCCGGGAGAGGAATCCCGATCGCGCTCAGGACGGCCGCGACAGCGTAGACCACCAGAGCCAGCAACAGCAGCAGAAAGAAGCCCCCGTAATAGCCGATCACGAAACCGCCGGCCCCGGCGAAGACGCCGCCGCCGACGCCGGCGAGAAGCCGTCGCGTGGACTGGTGGGCTGCGCGCAGCTGGCGTGCCAGCTCGTCGGCCGAGCCGAGTCGGGCCAGGGCCTCGCGGATCGCCCCGTCCGTCTCGAGGCCCTCTCCCTCCAGGGACGCGATCGAGTCGGCCAGGTGATCGGCCAGTTCGGCGCGAACCTCCGCGACGTCGGCCGCCGGCAATCGCAGCTCGGCGGTCATTCGGTCGAGATATGCCGATACGGGATCGTCCGTTTCCAGCCGCGAAGCGGCCGACGCACGAGGCGTATATCCGCCGAGCCGGCGCTCGCTCCGGCGGACCACCAGCACCGTGGCGACCAGGAAGGCGGCCAGGCCACCGAAATAGCCGAGCAGGATGATCATCGGTTGCCCCCGACCACCTGAGTCACACCGAGCGAGAAGGAGGCCCATTCCTGGGAGTGCTCCTCGAGCATGCCCAGGCCCGACTTGGTGATCTGGTAGTAGCGCCGTCGCGGCCCGCGATCGCCGGCGCGCCAGCTGGCCTGCAGCGCGCCGTCCGCCTCGAGGGCGTGGAGCGCCGGGTAGAGCGATCCTTCGCTCGGGACGAAGGCGCCGCCGCTCCGCTCCCGGATCCGCTGCGCGATCTCGTAGCCGTACAGCTCGCCGTCGCGGAGCACCGTCAGGACCAGGAGCGTGGTGGTCCCCTTCAGCAGTTGTCCCCTGATTCGAGCGGGCATCGTTGGCACTACCTCAATTCACGGTATATCAGATACCGAGGTAGTGAGGCTAACACCCGAATCGGCGGTGTCAAGTCGTGGCTGGGGATCGATGGCGCGGCCATAGAAGTGGTGGAGATGGGGGAGAGTCGAACTCCCCGTCCAGAAACCATCGCCGGAGACCACTACGAGCGTGTTCGATGATTTGTCGTCGATCGCCCGGTCGACCATCGACAGCCTGCCGAGCGCTCCAGTCACGTCCCCTTTCGGGCTTTGACTCCGACTACGCGACGCTACTCGGAATCGCACCTCCGCTGAATGACGCTTCCACAGCCCACGGAGGTGAGGCTGCTTCCACGCTCACCTTACTGCCTAAGCAGCGAGGGCGAGAGCAGACTGGTTGTTGCCAGTTACTTCTTTTGGGCTCCT
>Ga0182017_10001375_pt1 | contig 18718 bp, 17 predicted proteins | sample 712E3DmetaG_FD_120492 | JGI IMG/M metagenome (GOLD analysis project Ga0182017, IMG submission 120492) | Permafrost microbial communities from Stordalen Mire, Sweden - 712E3D metaG | ecosystem: Environmental > Terrestrial > Soil > Wetlands > Permafrost | place: Sweden: Stordalen | collected... | reverse complement strand
TTTGTGGTTTTCAGGTTTTCAGCCATCCAAACCTGTGTACCGATGGTAACAGTTTTGTAAACATTGCCGTCAACATCTTTCAGTGAATTTGTTTTACAACCGGTTAGCTCAATGCAAAACAAGATTAATCCTAATAGTTTGATTATTTTGTTTTTCATTTTTATTTCCATTTTAATTTTTGTTCCAGTGTTTTAAAATTAACCGGCTTAAAGTTATCAAATTTAAACTTGACATACGGTCTTAATTTGTGCAACATTTTATATTATGAATATTGTCTTGGTTATCATTTGACAATTTATAATTTTGCATAAATTTTAAAACTAAAGGAAATGGGAGACATAGGTTTTTCAGAAATACTTCTGATTTTGTTGGTAGTGGTACTTCTTTTTGGCGGACGTAAGATTCCTGAACTGATGAAAGGACTCGGACAGGGTATTAAAGAGTTTAAGAAAGCCTCAAAATATGATCCTGAGGAAGAGAAGAAGGCTGAGCCAAAAGGTACCTCTATTGAAAAAGCTGGTCAGACTGAACGCTGACAAGCTTTGGAAACCATATATTAAAACTGTTCAATAAAAATCAATCTCATTGAATTTCACTATATTGAAGATTTGTTGCAGATATAGAGTAAATGAGTTTATAAGTATTATTGATTTTGATTGATTGTTTTAATCTGATAATCTCTTGAATAAATTAATCATGGAGATTGTGATTCTGGATTCAGGTTATAAATCATATGCCTTTGAAGAAGAACTTTTTAAAGGAAACAGATATTCCCTTAAGATATATCCTGCTTACAAAGGTGACCCGGCAGAAAAGAAAAGATTTGGCGAAAATGCTGCTGGCATCCTTGTCAGGCATACAAAAATCGATGAAAATTTCCTGTCCGGACTAAAAAAGCTGAAAGCTATCGTGCGTTATGGAGTAGGATATGATAATGTAGATATTAATGCCTGTACAAAACATGGTATCCGGGTTGCTAATGTCCGGGGATATGCCGATCATGCAGTTTCGGACCATGCACTGGCTTTAATGTTTACATGTATTCGTGCAATGTGGGATGTCAAATCGCAAATAACACAAAACTACGCTTCACCTCCTTCAACAGATGTTTTTGAGTTACATGATAAAACTCTTGGAATTATAGGGTTGGGTAGGATAGGCAGTCAGTTATGTAAGAAAACATTGCCGTTGTTTAAGACGATTCTTGCATGTGATCCTTATAAATCTTCAAGTTACTTTCAACAATTGTCCGCACTACAGGTGGAACTTGATGAATTACTTAAAAAATCGGATATAATCAGCCTTCATTGTACACTCAATGAGGAAACAACTCACCTTATTGATCAAAAAGCATTTTCAATGATGAACAGAAAACCGGTTTTGATAAACACAGCACGTGGTGAGGTGATAGATGAAAAAGCATTGCTCGATGCACTAAATTCTCGAAATATTCATAGTGCAGGGCTGGATGTTTTTGAAGATGAGCCTGTAACAACAAGACAGAATGAGTTGATTAACCACCCGCGTACAATCTGTACCGGACATTATGCCTGGTATTCAGACAGATCAATCCTGGAATTACAGAAAAGGGCTGCTCTAAACCTGTTTAATTTACTGGAGGGAAAACCGGTTGAGGATTGTCTGAACAGCTAAAATGGCAAGTCTTATCCCGGGTTACGAATATGATATTCTTATGTAAAAATGATTAATATCGTTATGTGAAGGATAACTAGAACAAATAAAATATTATAAAAGGATGAAAAACAAATCTTTATTTATCGCGATTGCAATTGTGAATATTGCATTGAGCTCAGTAGCTCAGGTGGCTGTTTTGGGTACTTTTTCTGATTCAAGAGACGGGAAAACTTACAAAACAGTAAAGATAGGTACCCAGACATGGATGGCAGAAAACCTCGCCTGGAAGGCCGGCAGTGGATGTTTTGCATATAACAACATCGAAAGTAATGCGAAAATATATGGATATTTATATAACTGGGAAACAGCAACAAAAGTTTGTCCTTCCGGCTGGCACCTGCCTTCAGAGAAGGAATGGGCAACACTCAATTCAAATTTAGGAGGAGACAGTATTGCGCACCTAAAATTAAAAGAATCAGGTACGGCACATTGGAAAGAAGATGATCCTGAAGTGAACAATGAAAGCAAGTTCACAGCACTTCCTGGCGGATTATACGATTATGATTTATTTAACAAGAAAATCAAATTTCAATATCTTGGCAGTTATGGCTATTGGTGGAGCTCGACTACTGAACCAGGTGAAAACAATTATCTTAATGCTTGTTTCAGGACTTTAGGCGACTATTATAAAAATGAAAAGCTGGATTATGCTACAAAAAGTCGTGGTTCATCTGTACGTTGCATCAAGGATTGAACAGAGTTCATTCACGACCTGTTGAGAACCAATAGTGCAAATTCAATCCATCTGTATTTTTCACCAGCAGATGGATTTTTTTTGCCCGGAATCATTGTTTTTATAACTTTAAAGAAATTAATTCATTTGAAAACCGTTCTGTGTACTATGATCTGGTTTTTGTAAAATTAAGATGAACTATTTTATTAGAATAATCATGCTGAAGAATAAAAGTATTTTGACTTGCCTGTTTTTCGTAATGGGATTTGTATTTATCCTTTTAGATAGCTGTTCGAAGGAGAACAGTACTATTATTACTGACAATGATGGTAATGTTTATCATTATGTGACTATTGGCACCCAAGTCTGGACGGTTGAGAACCTGAAAACAAAAAAATTCGGAAATGGAGAATTAATAGGAACAACAACTCCTGCTACTTTAGATATTTCTAATGAAGATTCACCAAAATATCAATGGGCATTTGGCGGATATGACACCAGTGCAACTAAATATGGCCGGTTATATACCTGGTACACAGTCACAGATAATCGTAACATATGCCCTGCCGGGTGGCATGTTCCATCCGATGCCGAATGGACTACGCTTACAACATATTTAGGAGGCGAAAGCGTTGCCGGAGGAAAACTTAAAGAGACCGGCATTACCCACTGGCTGACTCCGAATATCGGAGCTACCAATGAATCTGGTTTTTTAGCTCTTCCAGGGGGCTCCCGTGATTACGGTGGATCATTCGGCAACTACAGACATGCAGGAACATGGTGGAGTTCTACTTCAACCTCAGCCCTGGATGCCTTCTCTCGTAGCATGTACCACGATGAAACCAGTACAGACAGGTCTGCTAACGATAAACATTTTGGTTTTTCTGTCCGTTGCGTAAAAAACAATTAAGACCCAAATAGTTGTACATTACGCAGAATTTCCTGAAAATAATCGTCGAATCAGTTGAACGGGTATTCATATTGCTTTCTTATTTGGCCTCGGATGGGCTATTTTTGCATATTTCTCCCTGAAGTCAAATCTTGAAATATTGTGAACAGAATTGTTGTGACATTTTAAACATTCAATTTCTGTCGGCAGGAAAGATCTTGTAATATATGCTCCATTGTGGCAAGCTTCACAGGTCACTCCATCTTCCTTTTTGTAGGTAGCAGCAAAAAATGTTGAGTCAAGTCCGCCTCCGGTAACATGACATTTTAAACAAGCTGAACTTTGCTGAGGATTCTCTTTTATGTTGTCATTTTTCGCATAATGCAGAGCCTTTTTTGAAGCGAGGATATTGAAAGCCTGAGAATGCGGACCACTTTTCATAATATTATACTGGAAACCCATCTCTTTGTTATTATGACAGATAGAAGCACATTTTTCTATCCCGACATAATGGTATTTTGGCTTATCCTGTACAGACCTGCAAGTTCCTGTGAAGTTTAAATATTCGGATTTATCTGCGATTATGCAATCTTGTTTAGATTGAAAAGATTCAAGGATTAGAAATAAACTAAGAATTATTGTCAGAAACAGAACTGCTATTTTTTTATCTGATTTCACTTCAGTAAAAAGTTACTTAGCAAATATAATGTTTTAAACGGGTTCAGTATCAAATTTATTCTGATAACTATGTTGATTGCGGTTCACGGAGTTGCTCGCTTCTGAAGAATTCTGAAGCAGTAAATCTGCGTTTGCATATTCTTTTCTAAAATACCATTATAAAAGTTGCACCTTTTTTCAGCCCAGTGACTACTTCGATCCGGGCATGATGCAGCATCATGATCTGTTTCGACAGGCTTAGACCTATCCCGGAGCTATTCGTTTTTGTAGAATAAAAGGGTAAGAAAATCCTTTCAAGCACTTCATCATTTATGCCAACCCCATTGTCAGAAATGGTCATCTGAACATGGCCTGATTCATTTTTTGAAACGATCACTGACAGCCTTGGATCTGAGATCTCATTCATAGCTTCCAGCGCATTCTGAATAAGGTTTATGATTACCTGTTCAATAAGTTCCAGGTCAGCCTCCACAAATAGATCCGGTGGTACAATTTGCTTTTCAAAATGAACACCCATTTCTTTAAACTTAGCCTGGTAAAGAATAGTGATCCGTTCTAAAAGTTCCTGAAGATATATTTTTCTGATATTTGGCTTCGGAATCCGGGTAAGGCTTTTGGTTGCTTTCACAAAATTTATAAGTGCCTGGGTCCGAGATTCGATTATTTTCAGGCTATGATGAATATCCTCCGTTACTTCCTCCCCGATCTTTTCGGGTTTAAGAACTGCGCCAGATTCGTCTTCAAGCATCTGACTGGTCATACCAGCCAGGTTGGTAATCGGAATGGCTGAGTTCACTATCTCATGAGAAATAATACTGACAAGTTTTTGCCATGTGCTTATCTCTTTGCTGATCAGTTCGTCTTTTTGCCGTTCTATTTCATTCTTTTGTTCTTTCAGCTCTTTATTCTGTACATCTAGTTCGCTGTTCTTCCTGTTAAGTTCCTCTTCAAAACGGAAATTAAGTAATCGCAGATAATAGATATTTGCGTTAATAAAAAGGAAAAGCCCGATTTGTGCAATTTTGTAATAAAGATAAATGTCATCAGTGTTTCTTATTCTGTCGAAAACAACATAGTTCGTCATTCCAGACTCGACCTTCCCAGGGATGCCAAATTTGATCATAATCTGATCTATGAATACTGTAAGGAGGAAAAGATAAGACAGGGAAAACCAATATAGAAATTTTTCCTTGTGCGGATGTACCAGCATTTGCGGGATAACTGAGATACCAATCACTATGTAAGGATAATATGTAAAAGCTTCCTCTTCAACATATCCAATAAACGTCGGAACTAGCAGGAAAACAACTGAAGGAAGAAAAACAAGCGAAAGTCTGCTGAGATTATAATAACCAAACCGTGCAATTACCAGATTCAGAAAGCTGAGCAGAAGTGTCCACGCTATCCGACGCGTTCCTACAGACAGTTCCATGTGTGTAACTCCTTGTGTAACAATAGTTGTCACAAGCAATAATAACATAGATATGAGCATTACAAAATTGAGCTGATTAGTCAGAATAATAGTTCTCCGGCTTAATTGTGTGTCCGCTTCAGTGACTCCAAGATTAGAGATGTATTTCCAGATGTTTCGCATAATGCTTCTTCAATTAAATATTTTTTATCTGCCACTCAGAACAAAAATACTAATCACACCACTTAAATAATTTGAGGTGATAAATTCTCCAGCCCGAAATGTGCAATCTTCCGGTAAAGCGTGCTTCTTGCTATGCCAAGTTCCTCAGCTGCTTTCGAGAGATTACCATTATGCTTGCTAAGTGCATTGCTGATAGCTCTTTTTTCATAATCTTCAACCCTGATTGCTGGCTCAGCAATCAGTTGTGCAGGTACAGATTTGATTTTCAGGTTAAAATCCTCAGGTATCAGTGTTCTGGTTTTACAGAGAATGACCGCCCTTTCAATTGCATGGGCCAGTTCCCTGATATTCCCGGGCCAGTGATATTCTTTAAGTTTGTTGAAAGCATCTTCTTTTATTTTTATTTCTTCTTTGCCATATTGATCTGAAAAAAGTTTCAGATAATGATTTGCTATGGGTTCAATATCTTCTTTTCTTTCCCTTAATGGTGGTATTATTATTTCAACAGTATTAATGCGATAAAGCAAATCCTGACGAAACTCAAACGAATCTGCCATTTCATAAAGAGGCATATTTGTGGCTGAGATCAACCTGACGTCTACCGCTACAGGATGATTGCTTCCAATTCTGACCACCTCCCTGCTCTGAATTGCAGTAAGTATTTTAGCCTGAAGAGGAAGTGTGAGATTCCCGATTTCATCCAGAAATAGTGTCCCTTCTGATGCAGTCTCAAACCTCCCTGCTCTTTCTTCTTTAGCGTCAGTAAAAGCGCCGCGTGTATGTCCGAATAATTCAGCTTCGAAAAGAGTCTCGGGCAGTGCGCCCAGATCAACATGAACAAACTTATTTTGTTTTCTTTTAGATTCATTATGCAAAGCCCAGGCTGCAAGCTCCTTCCCTGTTCCATTCTCGCCCATTATCAAAATGTTGGCATCGGTTGGAGCAATGGTCTTTATGGTTTCGAGAACTTTTGCCATAAGGGCTGACCGGCTGATTATTTCAGAATATTTTTGATTCCTGTTTTTATCTTTTCTCAGATGGTTACTTTCGGGCTTGTTGTTATCCTTCGGTTCCGGCCTAAGGTTAATCACATTTTGTATTGAATTGACAAGCTGCACTTTATTCCATGGTTTTATAATAAAATCAACAGCTCCCATTTTCATTGCCTGTACTGCCAGATTGATTTCACCATAGGCGGTAGTTGTCAATATGCGGGCGTCAGGATCGATCAGGAGTATTTTTTCGAGCCATTCCAGTCCTTCTTTCCCGGAAGTAATACCACGGGTAAAATTCATATCCAGCAGGATCACTTCATATTTGCATTTCTTCAGGTATTGCGGTATTAAACCAGGAGAATCAAGGGTATCAACTTTTTCAAAAAGCCCCCGGAGTACGAGCTTAGCCGTATATAAGACATCGTTATCATCATCAACGATCAATATATTACCGGATCTGTCTGATTTCATGGACGGTATCTTAATGATTCTTACCTGACAACCTCAAATATCAGTAAAGATAATAATTGTTGCGATGTGAGTCAATTCAATGTAGCAAAACGCTACACTTTAAATCCCGCTTCAATTCACTAATTTTTCTATGTATCTGTATATCTTCTTGTTAAAAAGATTGGCCTGATTATTGGATTTCCACAGCAACCAACAGATAACTAATGATGGAAACAAATAACATACATATAGTGGTCAATCCTACTGCCGGAAGCGGGAGGGCAAAAAGAGTTGCACACCATTTACTCCAAAAAATAAAAAGTATATCCGATTATGATTTCAATCTGACATTTACGATAGATAAAAATGATGCCCTTTTCATTACAAGGAAAGCAATTTCTGATGGAGCCTCAATGGTCATTGCCGTTGGCGGTGATGGAACTGTTAATGAAGTCGTCAACGGATTTTTTATTGATGGAAAGCCATTAAATCCGTCGTGTGAACTTGGAATTATAAACTGTGGAACCGGTGGAGGGTATGCGAAAACACTCAATAATCCGGATTCAACAGAGGAACAGATTGAACTGCTTTTTAAGCCTGGCAGCACAGCTTTGGACCTGGGAAATATTACATACCAGGACTATTCAGGCAAAACAGGAAGCCGTCTGTTTGTAAATGAATGTCAGATCGGTATTGGCAGCGACGTAGCTTCAAGAGTCGGGAAAAAATCAAAAATTTTTGGAGGAACTATTGCTTTCGGCATTACAGCCACAGTTTTAGCAATGTTCATGAAACCGCTTAAGGTGAAAATTGGATTTGATAATGAGGCTTTTCAGGAGCTAAGCCTTATCGGACTTGTTATTGGAAACGGAACGGAGTGCGCCGGAGGTATGAAACTTACCCCGGATGCAAAATTGAATGACGGACTTTTTGATGTATTGTCCATTCATGAAATGACCATAGTCCAACGGCTGCTTAATCTTTCAAAAGTGTATTCCGGTACACATATTTTATCTCCTCATTTTTCAATTAACAGGTGTAAAAAGCTAATGATCAGATCAGACCAGGCGGTTTCTCTTGAAGCAGATGGTGAGATGCTGGGGAATTCTCCTTTTGATATAGAAATCATACCTGCCGCAATCAGGGTAAAAGCCGGTATTAATTAAAGATAATGAAATGAAACCTTTTTTTATCAGGATCCGGAAAACATGGTTCGAAGTGAGAATATTCATTTCTCTCTCCATAGTAGTGGTTATCTCATTATTTTCATTCCTGGTATTTAAAAACACTCCCACTACCATAGAAATTGCAGGAGGCTGGCTTGGATTATCCAAAGTGATCTCATTTTGCTATGGTTTTGATATCATTGCTGCTTTTGTACTGTTGGCTTCTCTTATCAGAATGTGGGCTGGAAGCATCCTGACCTCAAAAACTGTAATGGCTTTTAAGGTTCAAAACAGCAAGCTGACGATTTCCGGTCCTTATAATTTTGTCAGGAATCCTATCTATTTTGCTGATTTGATAGCCTTTACTTCATTGTCGTGTTGCCTCAGGCCGATCGGTTTGTTAATTCCGGTGCTGATCTGTTTCCATTATTACCAGCTTATTAAATATGAAGAAGAAAAACTCATAGCAAGGTTTGGGAAAGAATATGAGGAATATATTCATTCTGTCCCGGGGCTGATTCCAGGAATGAGGCAGCTCAAAAAGCTTTTTGTTATCCCGCTGAACTTTACAATAAATTTTGACGGATTCAGGCATAATGCTCAGTATGTTCTGTTCATTCCAGGACTCATTGTCGCAGCTCATACCGGAAAATTCATTCATGCAATTCTGATAGGTCTCCCGGCTGTTGTTGATTGGGCTGTAATTCATACAATAATAGGAGTTTCCGGGGGCTCTTCAGAAGAAGCAAAATCATTGGACAGAAAAAAGTTCAGCAGCTCAAAAGTATTCAGGGATATTTTATATGCTCAATGCTGGGAAGATCCCGAAATGGACAGAATCGCTTTTAAAATACGACCTGATGATATTGTATTCTCAATTACATCAGGGGGAGACAATGCCCTGGCGTTCCTGATTGATGATCCCGGGAAGGTAATTTGTCTCGATATGAACCGGTATCAGAATTTTCTTCTTTCACTTAAAATTAATGCTTTTAGAACACTCACTTATACCGAAATCCTTGAATTCTTCGGAGTGCAGACCTCAAAACGCAGATGGGAGTTATATGAAAAGATCAAACCGGCACTTCCTGATGTGGAGCAGTTTTACTGGGACAGTAAAATGGATGATATAAATCGTGGCATTATCCATTGCGGACGGTATGAAAGATTTATGCATCTGTTGAAAAGAATTTTTAGAATGCTTATCGGAAATGAGATAATAAATGATCTGTTTAACTCCTCCGGCGAAAAAGAGCGTAAAATATTATTTGATCAGAAGTGGAACAATGTCAGGTGGAGGCTTTTTTGCAGGGTATTTTTAAGCCGCTGGTTCGCAAGTTTGCTATTCGATAAAGAATTCTATAAATATATCGAATCCTCTTTCTCTTTTGAAAAGTATTATCGATCGGCGGTCAGAAGAGCAATTACTGAACTTCCGGTAAAAGAAAACTACTTTCTTGCTTATATTCTCCTTGGGAATTACTTTGAAAGAAACTTCCCGGTTTATCTGAAGGAAGAAAACTATGATTTGATCCGCAAACGGGCGGACAGGATAAAAACAGTTACTTCCGGATGCCTGGAATATTTCAGATCGCTGCCCGGAGGAACAATATCCAAATTCAATTTTACAAACATCTTTGAATGGATATCGACGGAGGAATTTTGTCTGCTTTTAAAAGAAATTATCAGGGTTGCAAAAGACGGAGCAGTAATTACTTACCGTAATCATCTGGTAACAAGAAATCGTCCTGATAGTTTGGCTGATCAGTTAATCCCTGATGAAAAATTATCCATAGCGCTTCATGACAGAGATCTCTCCTTCATATACAAGGCATATGTTGTTGAACGAATAAAAAAGAACCAATGTCATACTTCGTCAGAGAAATAAAAGAGAAAGCGGGAATGGATGATTTTCTCTCCCTCCCTTCGGAGATCTACAGGAACGATCCAAACCATATTGTTCCTCAGCTTTCAGAAATAAAGAGGGTTCTAAATCCCCTTAAAAATCCATATTTCACTAATGCCTCTTTAAATATTTATGTTTGCTACTCCCTCGGAAAACCCGTTTGCCGTGCAGTGATGGTGATCAATCGTTTGCACTGGCAAAAGTGGAAGAGGAAATCTGCATTCTTTGGGTTTTTTGAATCAGTCGATGACTCTGATGCAGCATCGTATTTGTTTAGAAAGATCGAATCGTATGCCAGGGCATCTGGTGCGGAATACCTGGAAGGACCATTTAATCCCAATCATTATTCAGAGCTTGGAATCCTGCTTGACAATTTTAATTCGGCACCGATATTCTTTGAATCTTATAATCCTCCCTACTATTCAGTTTTGCTTAAAGAGGCCGGCTTTTCAGAATTATGTAAATTCCATACAAGGATTAATAACAATTTTTCTGATACACTGGTAAAAAAAATTAAAGATTCTCATCGCCCTTCCGGCAAAAATGATATAACCATTAGAAAGTTCAACATCTTCAGATTCAAAAGGGATCTCGAGATATTACGTGAGATAAATAATGATGCATTTGAGAATAACTGGTATTTCCTTCCATTGTCCCGTAAAGAATATTTGTTTTCAGCAAAATTTCTCTTCTTCGTTACCAATCCCGGGCTTATCCTGATTGCAGAATATAAAGGGCAGGCGGTCGGGGCAGTTCAATGTGTTATAAATTTTAATTGCCTTATCAAATCACTCAATGGCAGGATCAGACCATGGAATATTCCTGGTCTATTGCTAAGGAAAAGAAACATAAAGGAGTTGATAATTTTTACGGGAGCTGTGAAGAAATCTTTCCGGAATACCAGGGTTTCAGCACTTCTGTTCAGGAATATGCTAAGAATATTCAGGAATTGTACTTCCCTGGCAACAACCTGGATTTCAGATGAAAATTTAGGAGCTCATCTTGATAAGTTATTTGAACTCAGGCCCGATAAGCATTTTGCAATTTTTTCAAAACAGCTATAGACACCGGATATGCAACGCAAAAACATGACAGGAAGTGAATTAATTAAGACCTGGGACCTTGAAGCAAGCAACAGTGGTGAGCTTATTACAGGAGGTTGCAATACAATTCAACTGGGCAATATTTATGGAACTCCGCTACACATTGTGAATGAAGCAAGGCTGAAAAAAACGGCTGAAGATTTCCTTGAAACAATGAAGTCTGGATATCCGGGGAAAGTATCTGTTCATTATGCTTTCAAGTGTAATCCCGTCGCGGGTATTATTAAGGTTATAAAGGATGCCGGGATCAATGCTGAAGTGATGAGTGAGTATGAATTGAGGCTCGCACTTAAACTGGGATATTCAGGTAATGAGATAATTGTCAATGGTCCATACAAAACAAACGCTCTTATCACAGCATGTCTTGAAAATAATATCAGGTTTATAAATGTGGATTCAATTTTTGAGCTTGAAAAGATCAATAATTTATGTTCTGATCTGAATAAAAGTGTTGAAGTTCTGCTCAGGATCAATCCTGATTTTGTTCCGTCCGGGATGAATAATGGAAGTGCTGCGGGCAGTCGTACAGGTTCACCTTTCGGGTTGGATCTGAAAGGAGGTGAAGTTAATTGTGCCTTAGCAATGATTAAAGAAATGAATCGAGTCAGATTCAGAGGATTTCATTTACATATTGGTTCTGGTATTCAGAATACTGATGATTACAGGAAAGTACTTTCCGGGCTTAGAAATATTTTAAATGATGCTGAAAGTACCGGTTTTAAAGTTGATATACTTGATGTCGGAGGAGGGTTGGGAGTACCTGGTTCACGTGAGATGACCACACTGGAATTATTAAAGTACCAGGCATTAGACCATCTGTCTGACAGGAAGTTTTCAAACAAAAGAATATCGTTCTGTAATTTTGCCCGGTCCGTAATCTCTGGTGTTCTTGAACTGTTCCGTAATAAAGAAATCCCTGAACTGATTTTTGAACCAGGAAGATGCATTACGGGTCCGAATCAGCTTTTAATATTAAAGATCCATCAGGTTAAAGAGCGTAAGGGGCTTAAAAAATGGCTTGTCGCCGATGCCGGAATCGGAACATTGACCATGCCTACTTATTATGAATTTCATGAAATTGTTTTATGTAATGATATCAGGAGAAAAATTTCAGAAAAAGTGACCATTACGGGGCCGGGCTGCTTTTCTGCGGATGTGGTATACAGAAATAAATCAATGCCAGAGATCGCTCCGGGAGAGATAATCGCAATCCTTGACAGCGGAGCTTACTTTACTTCCTGGGAATCATCATTTGGATTTCCAAGGCCGGCAATCGTTTCTGCCTTGAATGGCCGGCATCGTATTCTCAGAGCGAGAGAATCATTTGACCATATGATGTCTCTCGATATGTTTTAAAGTTGAATTCAAACCTAAATTCATCAAGCTATGAAATTTAAAGTCAATAAAGTATCGGAATGTACAGATCTGATAAACCTGTGCAATGTTTTAGTGAACACGATTATAAAGGAAGGTCATGAACAAGTCGGGTCTGATGAAAATTCAAATTTTGTGCTGAACCTGATTGATATTGATTCACCTAAAGCATACAGGAGAAAAAGCCAGGAGGAAATGGTGGTCTCCGTTACTTTGATTTCAGAACCTGTATCTGATCTGAAATCATCATGTTATGTTGCTTTGGTAAAAAGTATTTCCAATATGCTCTTTTGTATTTCCATTGCAGAAGGGAAAGAAAGACCTAAAGCCTGCAGTATTACTCCTGAAGTGGGATTTGTCGAATTTAATTATGATGCTGATACAATGTTCAGATTTATGTATCCGGTTATCAGTTCCCATTTTGTCCTGAGAAATAGACTCTCGGAAGATTTTCATTTAAAAGAAAATGAAATTATCAGCGAGGTTGAAGATTTAATTGTCTTCGGTAAAGAATTAAAAGAGCTTGGAGTTCTGCCGGCACCGTTTCCTCTGACAAAATTCCTGGATCAGGACCTTATTGACCAGCTTTACAGGCTCTATCAGATTAAAGGACTCAGTTACGGGAATCTTAGTATAAGGAATATAAACCATAACGTTGAGGGCACCTCATACTGGATGACTGCCCGCGGGGTTGATAAATCGAACCTGAAAGGGATCGGTAGGGACATACTGCTGGTAAAAGGTTATGATGAGATAATTGGAGAGATGATTGTGTCAGTTCCCCGTGAATATGATCCAAGGATAAGAGTTTCGGTTGATGCTATCGAACACTATCTGATCTACAGGGAATTCCCCGGGGCAGGTGCAATAGTTCATGTTCATGCATGGATGGATGATGTTTTGTACACGACCCAAAGTTATCCTTGCGGTACAAGGGAATTAGCAGAAAATGTAGTCGCATTACTCAGGAAAACTTCCACCCCTGAAAGGACAGAAGTAGGATTGAAAAACCATGGACTGACTATTACTGGTCCGGATATCACCGATATATTTCAGAGGATCAGAGGAAGGTTGAAAACTAATGTACCAATGCTGAATTAAATGTAGCGTTCTGAATCAATTACATGTAGCAAAGCGCTACAAAAATAATTAAACTAAAATAATGAATTAATTATATACTTCTGTATATCAAACTGATACACAGTTTGGCCCGGTTGTTGGATTTCTTTCTGGCAGTTTACCAAATCCAAATCAGAATGCCATGAAAGAACAAATTACAACCGAAATGAAATCAGCAGGTAGCCTCAGAGTTATATTTACATTTTTTGTTGTGTTGTTCTGTATTAATCTGATGGCACAGTCGGGTTTAAACATTTACAACGATCTGGGAGAGAATAACGTATCACAGGGACTCTATGATAAATCAGCTGCTCTAGGGTTCATTCAATCAGGCAATAATAATCTGGAAACAGGGTTTCAGATTGACATGAATAAAAGTAATAAAACTGCTTTCTCAGGTTATATTATAAATGCTTCAAGAGATTTTTCTATCAAAGGGATTCCTCTTGAACTGCACGGGTTCTGGTCAATTACAGATTTTTCCAGGATAATGTATGAAACCAATTGGGGCGTCTTACTACAAATGCGACGTAACCATTTTGAAATGGCAATCGGCACAAATTTCAGAACCTATTCTTTCAGCAGAAAGGCTGTAAAAGACTACGAAATTGAAAAGAATAACGCAAACTTACATGAGGCTTATAATATTATGTATTCATTCAGTTATAACCTTAAACCAGTAGTTAGCCTGTGGAACGTTGGCTTGTCTGTAACAGATATTGACTATTTTATTATAAATCAAGATACTAACCCAATCCTCAATTTGTACGGTTCATATAAGCTGAGCTCTCATCTGGGTTTATACGCCGAGGCTTCCTATAAGATGGCCGGGGCAACTAATATGGCAGTAAATTATTTTGGTTTCTTCTTAAGAACAGGAATATCATGGAACTTCTAATTAAAAACAGGTTCGCGCTTTTTTCAGCGATAATATTAACATTGGCAGGATGTTCCAAAGATCCTGACCTGCTCACTTCAAACGAATCGGTAAATCAACGGTTTAGTCAGTCGATGGCTTGGAACAGCAACCATCCATTCCGTGAGATTGTTGTTCCATCAGATGATTATTCTGTTCTGTCTGGCGCTGATAGTCATGTAGGTAGCACAATTAATTTAGATAGATTTTTTAAAATTGCAGAAACCACCCATGCTTCAGCTGTTGTGATGCCGGGTGATCTGACCACAGGTAAAAGAGAAGACTGGGGCGTTTTTGCACAGCACCTGCCAAATCATGATTCATTGGCATTATTTCTTATTGCAGGTAATCATGATCTGCATTTCGGCGGTTGGGAAGAATTCTTTACCCGTTTTGGATCTTCCTGTTATCTCTTTACTATTGAAACACCAGCTGCAACTGACCTGTTTATCTGTTTGGACACAGCCGAAGGAACATTAGGAGAAAAGCAACTTGAATGGTTGACCAATATTTTGGAAACTTCGCGTCAGAATTATCGCCATTGTTTCATATTTACTCACAACAATTTTTTCCGCACACGACAGACAGAAAGTACAAACCCTCTGGTTGAAGAAATGCATGTTTTGTTAGAACTATTTACTGTATACCATGTGGATATGGTAATTACAGGACATGACCATTTGAGAGATGATGAATTGTTCGGAGTAACCAGGTATATAGTATTGGACCCCCTTAAAGATGATGCAGGCAATGCAGGTTATTTTCAGTTAAAGGTGAAAAATAGTAATATTGAGTACGAGTTTGAAACCCTGTGATTGACGGGATCGTTGAAGCATGTCTAAAAAATAAAAAACCTCAGTTTAAGGTGCTGGTAAGCATACTCTTTCTTTTCATTTGAGGGCAGTTAGTTGATCCATTAAATTATTTTCGTATTTTCGTGCCTGAATTTTTTGGAAAGGTACAGGTATCAAATTAGTGACCGTAAAATGAAAAAAGTACTCCTTTTTGGTGGTATTGCTCTCGCAATCATAGCTCTGATTGTCTTCTCTAATCTTACATCAAGAAATAGTATTGTAAGTACTTATGCAGAGGTTAAAAAAGGCACTTTTGAAATAACAGTATCCAATTCCGGAGAATTAATTGCGGAGAAATCAATTGATATTTTGGGACCCTCAATCGGACAGGCAAATAACCAGGGGGGAAATCAGGGTGGAGGTGGCCGGCAGGGTGGTGGCGGCCCTCAGTTTGGTGGGTTTGGGGGATTCAATATGAGAGCACAGGATCTTAAGATTTTGGATATAGTGCCTGAAGGTACGGTAGTTAAGGAGGGTGATTATGTCGCGCAACTTGATAAATCTTCATATAACAACACTCTGAAAACAGAACTTGATAATCTTGAGACACTGCAAACAAACCTTCAGATGAAAATACTCGATACTGCTGTTGTACTTACTAACCTGCGGGACGATATAAAAAATCAGGTATATGTGGTGGAAGAGGCTGCTATTGTAATGGATCAATCTAAATATGAACCTCCTGCCACTATACGGAAGGCACAGATGAACCTGAACAGGGAACAACGGACCCTGGAACAGAAAAAAAAGAGCTATGCTCTCCAGGTGGCACAGGCGCTGGCTCAGATAAGGTATCAACAGATAACTCTGGCCGACGAGGACAAGTATGTGAATGATCTCCAGAATTTTTTAGCAAAATTTACTATAACAGCACCGGCTCCGGGTATGGTAATATATAAGAAAGACAGAAACGGAACAAAAAGAACAACAGGATCCTCCGTGAATGCCTGGGATATGGCAATAGCAACCCTGCCTGATCTTTCATCAATGATTTCCAAGATTTATGTCAATGAAATAGAAATCAATAAAGTCAAAGCCGGTCAAAAAGCTGACATTATTGTTGATGCTTTCCCTAAAAAAGCATATGCAGGAAGAGTGTTTACCATAGGCAATATAGGTGAACAGTTACCCAATTCCGACGCAAAAATGTTTGAGGTCCAGATTAAAGTTGACGGGTCTGATCCTGCGCTCAGACCTTCTATGACCACCGGCAATAAAATAATTACAAAAACCATTAATGATGTTGTATTTATTCCTACTGAATGTGTACAGACCGGGGCTGACAGCATTCCGTTTGTTTATAAAAGAAACAAAACCAGGCAGGTTGTATTACTTGGTGAAGCAAACGATAAAAATGTTATAGTTGAAAAAGGACTTGAACCGGGAACTTCAATTTATCTTGTTCCTCCTGAAAAGGCTGAAAACTTCAAACTGGTAGGGGCTAACCTTATTCCTTTAATTAAGAATCATAAATGATTACTGTTTTAGCGAGGATCCTTTGACAACCAGCTCTGTTCTGATGATCTTTGTCTGATAAACCAGATCACCCTTACCTTCAAGTCTGGCTATCAGAAGTTTAACAGCTTCCTTTCCAATCTCATATCCATGCTGCTCAACCGAACTCAATGTCGGATCAGTAAGATCCGAAATCATGCCGCTTGTAAATCCGACAAGTGAAATATCTTCCGGAACCCTTAAACCATGCTGCTTTATTATCTTCATGGATTCCGCTGCGGTAAGATCATTAACAGCAAAAATACCGTCAGGTCTGTTTGCACTTCTAAGTAAACCCGGAACAATAATCCGTGCTTCCTCGGCAGTGTCACAGTTTATTATGTTCTTTCCAGGAACCGGAATTTTATATTCATTTAAAGCCCTGATATATCCTTCCTTACGACTCCTGCCAATCATAAGGTTCTGCGGACCGGAAAGATGGACAATGTTTTTGCAGCCGGTTTTAATAAGATGCTTTACTGCTTCATATGCTCCCACTTCATCATCCACAACAACTTTGTCGGAATCAATCTCATCACAAATTCTGTCGAAAAAAACCAGAGGAATCCCTGCCTCTCTGATCTCAAGCAGGTGATCAAATTTCATGGTGGTTTTTGCAATGGAAACCAGTATTCCATCAACACGGCTCGATAACAATGTTTCAACGGCTTTAACTTCTCTTTCATAAGATTCATTCGACTGGCAGAACATAACATGATATCCCGAATCGTATGCCAGGTCCTCAATTCCGCTGATTACTGTCGAAAAAAAATAATGCACGATTTCAGGAACAATCACTCCAATAGTTTTACTCAGCCCCCCCTTAAGGCTTAGAGCAATCGGATCGGGTCTGTAATGCCATTTATCAACAAGCTCCTTTACAGCTTTTTTGGTGATGGGGCTTATATCCCGGTGGCCCTTCAGCGCTTTTGAGACAGTTGACGGTGAAATTCCGAGTTCTTTTGCAATATCTTTTATTGTTACCTGTCCTTTGTACATCTCTTTTGTGCAGATTCTGCTGCAGTATGTTTCGAAATTTAATTTATTTAATCCTTTTCTCCAAAAATGCAGCAATTTGATTATTAAGGTTTATCTGAATTTTGCATAATAAAAAGAATTAGATTATATTTCACTTTAAATTCCGGCAATTGAATTAATCAATAATATCATTTCAAACGTTTGCGGGGGAAAATCTTAATTAACTGAAATATAATGTTTTCAATTATGCTTATAAATCAATTCTTTTTATAAATTTGCCAATATCGTTTATACCGACCTTTTAATCTTAGTTACACCTTATAATAAAATTTAATCTGTTATAATCAATTAAACCAAACATCCTATGAAAAAACGAATTTATGTAGTGCTGACTATGTTTCTTCTGGGCATTCTCCTGACAGGAGCAATGTATGCACAGGGAATCAAAGTTTCAGGAAAGGTTACAGATGCTACTGATGGTTCTGTTTTGCCTGGAGTGACTCTCCTTGAAAAGGGAACCAATAACGGCACAACAACTGACCCAAGTGGAAATTTTAGTATCACGTTGGTTGGCTCAAATGCCACCCTGGTAGTCTCATTCGTGGGTTATCTTAATCAGGAAGTTTCTGTTAATAATCGTTCAACCATTGATATTTCAATGGCTGTAGATGTGCAGAAATTGGGTGAAGTTGTTGTTATCGGTTATGGTACTGTTGCAAAGAAAGATGCCACAGGTTCTGTGGTTGCTATTGGGACGCGCGACTTCGGTACGGGTAATGTCTCAAGGCCACAGGATCTCATTATGGGTAAAATACCAGGCGTTCAAATCACTAC
>Ga0182017_10001374_pt1 | contig 18723 bp, 18 predicted proteins | sample 712E3DmetaG_FD_120492 | JGI IMG/M metagenome (GOLD analysis project Ga0182017, IMG submission 120492) | Permafrost microbial communities from Stordalen Mire, Sweden - 712E3D metaG | ecosystem: Environmental > Terrestrial > Soil > Wetlands > Permafrost | place: Sweden: Stordalen | collected... | reverse complement strand
GTAATCGCCCGTCTTGTATACCTGGGTCTCGGTTCCGCCCTGGCTCCAGGAGTCCCACACCCACACCCGCCCAACCTCGTCCTGTTGCGGCGTTACCGAGGAAATCGTGTGGGAGGAGTTCCGGGCCCAGTAGAGGACCGCAGGCGAGACCAGCACCGCGCCGTCCGCCATCAGCTTCATCCGATCGGGCGAAGTCAGCAGGTTAACCTGATCGGCCTTATCGAAGAGCGGGGCGATGCTCACCGGGCCCTGCAGGACGAACGATCCAGTGACCGTCGAAACCCCGGTCCCCGCCATGGGCTGCCATCCCACGAATACCCAGCCCAGCGGCGGGTAGGCCGACAAAGTCATCGTTTGCGCCGGCAGCCACAATTCCGTGTCCTTGTTGTAACACGCCCCGTTGACCGACAGGCTGCCGAACGCCGCGCCCAAAAGACTATCGCAGGACATCGGCGCCCCCGACAGGCTCGGGAAGATGTCCACCCGGAATACGAAAAGCGAGTCGGACCGATAGTAGGCGATGGCCGAACTGGCGGTGATCACTACCGTGTTCCCGCCCGGCACCGCGTTGCCGTTGGAGTCCACCCACGTCCCCGCGGCGGCGCAAGGCGATGTCGGCGCTTTCGCGCAGGGCGGGCTGTCCGGTGTACAGGCGTTCTTCCACTGCTCGTCGCAAGTGGCCGATGCATCCGTCGCCGTCGCGGTCGTCACGCACATGACGCCATCGCCGACGTAGTAGTTCGGAGCGATGCTCAGGATGTGCGTGCTGTTATCCGGCCACAGGAAGATCGCTTCGTGGGTGTACTGCGCCCCGTCCACGTAGAACCGGCCACAGGGCTCCGAGAACACGCGTGTGCTCACCATCTTCTGCTGGGCCCAGAGGGCGCCCAGCGCGAGTTGCACGACGGCAAACAAAACCAAACGTTTCATCGCCCTTCCTTGTCCCGCTTAAACTTAGAACCCTATGCTCACCCCGAGCATCGGCAAAAACCCGTGCATCCATCCACTGATCGAGGAGCCCGTGAACGGCGCGATCACATTCTTCGGAGTCCGCGTGATGTAGTCTCGCGCTTCGATGTACACGAAGCTGCGCCGCCCCACCTGGAGCTTCACTCCGCCGCCCACCGTGATCAAACCTTCCACTTGCTGCGTCTTGGTCAGCAGCGCGAACTGGCCCAGCGGCTGCGATTCCTGCTCCTTGCCCGTCCCGCGATACACCTTGACCCCGCCCCCGGCGGCCACGAACGGACGCACCTTGGCCTCGCGGCGAGTCCCATAGAACAACAGGTCGTAATGAACCGCGTGCGTCTGCGCCGCGAAGGTCGCTTCCGTGCCACCCGAGGACACCTTCATGTCCCCGAGCCCGATCGTGTATCGAAACTCGCCTCCCAGGTGCTGGTACAGATTCTGGGCGGCGAATACGCTCGCCGCTACTCCGGGCTTGAAGCCCGCCGTGGCGTCCAGCGACCCCCGCGTGACCGTCAGATTCTTATAGATCTCCAGGCCGCCCGCGGCTCCGACCTCCCACTGCTGGGCCAGGCAGGTTCCCCCCAACGCAAGCGTCAACAGACAAACCGTATGTTTTCTCATGTTCCTCTGGCCCCGTTCCTAGTTCACAACCCGCACCAACAACGTCGTCGACGCGCCGGCCTGCGTGATCGTCAGCTTCACCGACATGCCGGTCTGCACTCCCTTGAACGGAACCTTCGCGTTGATCTGGTAGACTCCCACCATCCCGGGCGTCAGCCCCGCGAAGGACACCGGCAAGTCCGCTCCATCCAGGGTCACCGTAGGCGTCAGTACCACTTCGGCCAGCGGATCGGTCGGGCCAGGATCTCCAGAGGCGACCTCCGGCAAAGTCTTGCCCAATCCAGTCAAGTAGATCACGATCCACTCGTCCAGGTGGATCGGGTAGGAAGGCGTCACGAACGCGCCGTCGGCCGCATGCACCACCGTCGGCAACTGCCCGTCCCACCCCGGTACGTCGACCAGGAAGGGCGCGGGCGCGCCGCCCTGGATCGGGAACACGAACGTGTTGCTTACCCCGGCCGGCGTGTGCAGTATCATCGAACCCGGGCCAACCACGTCCACCGGCAACTGCCCGTTGATCTGCGTCGGCGACACCATGATGATGGGAATCAACTCGCCGTTCACCGTCAGGCAACTGTTGGCCAGCGCGGTCGGCAGCGGGACCTGGCTGGTCGCCGCGTTCACCGGGCTCAGGTTCTGGCCCAGCACGAAGATCAGCCCGCCGGGCGCCACGTTCGTGCTCCGGTCGGCCGCATTCACCACCGAGGTGATCAGCGGGGACGCCACCGCGACGTCATAGTTCCACGGCAGCACCACCAGACCGGAAGTCGACAGCGAGAGGATCGCGCTGCGGTTGGTGAGCGGCGCCAGAGTGCGGTCGAACACCGAGGCGAAGCCGCTGACGGTGGTCGTGGTCGTTGAGGGTTGGCACAGCCCGATGAAAATGGCGTCGCATACCGGGGGGTTGACTGTGGTGATGATATTCGGCACCTGCGGAGCCTCGACCATTGGGGTTGGCCGGACCATAAACGGCAGCGCCGATAGGTCCACTCGCTCGACCACGCCCGGGTTCGATTGGCCCGCTTCTTGCGGCGCCAGCGTTCGCAAACCCTGTCCGTCCACCAGCGCGAACCCGGAGGACATTCCGTTCGCGGTTTCCAGCGTCCCGACCTGCCCCAGCGAGGCGTCCAGAACGTTGTCGCCCACCAGGAGCTGGTCGTCCGAAAGCGCCACCACCGGGCCGGACAATGCGTCGAAGTCCTTCCGCGCCGCCACGAAGTTGTCCGTGTTGGAGTCGTAGAGCATGGTCCGCCCGTCCGCCATGGCGACCAGGATCGAGCTGCCCGAAGGCGAAGCCGACAGCATTGTATCCACGTTGATGTCGTTGACCCAAATCCCCAGCGTCGGATACTCGGTCGCCAGGCCCCACAACTGCATCCGGTCGATCGTGTGGATCGGACCCGCCACCCGGCAGGCCGCCAGGATCGACCCGCCGGCCACCGCGATCCGCCGCGGGTAGTGCCCGCTCGGCATCACGATGTACTTCTGGAATTGCCAGGTGTCCAGGTCGTAGAGGTGGGCCACCTGGGAATTGTCCGCCCCAATCAGCAGGTAGCGCTTGTCGAAGGTGATGGCCATCGACCAGGGCGTGTTCCCGGTCCGCAGCGTCCCGATCTGGTGGTTGTTCGAGGCGTCGAAAATCAGCACCAGGTTCTTGTCCTGTCGCAGCACGTAGAAGCGGTTCCGCACCGGGTCCGCCAGCACGTCCACCAGCAGGCCCGGCACGTTGAGAATGCTTCCGCGCTGCTCCGGCTCGGGATTGCTGATCAACAACTGCACCGGGATGGCGACGTTCACCGCCAGCCCCGACCCAATCTGGATCAGCCCCGCCTGGGTCCCCTTCAAATTCTGGAACGCGGCGGGGTCGATGGATACCTTCACCGTGGCGGGCGTCTTGCCCGAGGTGGGCGACAGCATCACTCCCGGCATGTTCGTGCTCACCGTGAAGTCCGTCTGGCCTCCGCCCGGATCTGTAATGGTGAACTGCTGCGTCTGGATGCTGCGGTCGCACCAGTTCCCGGTGAACAGCAGCGATTCCTGGCTAGCCACGACGCTATGGACCTTGGATCCCTGCACGTAGAGTTGCCCCACCGGCAGGACCGTCAGCCCGCTGTCGGACACCGAATACATGGTGTCGCCATTGGCGCTCAGCACCGACCGGCCCGAGAGGTTTTGGGATAGCTTCAATTGCTCGCGCACCGCGAGATTGTCCGAATCCGTCACCATCAGCACGGGACCCGAGTAGTTCGTTCCTCCGGTCGGCCACGTCTGGGGCGCGGAGGCCATCGAGATCTGCGCGTAGATGGTCTTGCGGGCCGTATCGACCGCGTGGCTGCCTATCGAAAAGTCGCCGACCGCGTTCGGGAACTGCGCCAGGCTCACGAAGTCGTCCGCCCGGTGCATGGACCAGCCGGTCACGTAGAACGTGCCGGTGCGATCCACGCTCACCACCCGTGGGCCGGATGCCGGCGAGTTGGTCCAGTACTGGGCGTTGACCTGCCCGCTGGCGACATCGTACTGAAACTCCACCGTCTCGGTGTCGGTCTGCTGTGTCTCCAGCGTCCCGAAGATCCGCGATCCGTCCCCGGAAGCGCTCATCGACGCCCGGATGATGTCGCGCGGATACTGCCCGATCGGCACCGGAAGCGTCTTCGTGGTGGCGCCGGCGATCGAGGCGATGGCCGCGGCATAGCCGGTGGTCGGGTCGAACAGCATGAAGTCCGTGGTGGTCACCACCAGCGCCAGTCCGTTGTTGCCGAACGCCACGCCCAGCGGCGGCGTGCCGAAGACGTAGTTCTGGGTCTGATACGAGCTTCCGCCCAGGTAGACCACCGTCAGGCCGTTGTTCGGCGTGCCGACCTTCGGATCGAAGTTCGACAGATGCGTCACCAACAGGTACTTGCCGTCCGGCGACAAGGCGATCGAAGCCGGCTGCTTCGGCATCGCGATGGTGGTCTTGATCCGGAGCGTCGTGGTATCGATCACGACAATCTTGTTGGCCGTGAAGCTGGCGACGTAAACCACTCCCCGCGCCTCGTCCAACGCGAGATCCGAGGGATGGCTGCCGATCGGCACCACCGTGCCAAACGTGCCGGCAAAGGCTGTTGAAGCCAGTAAGCTGAACACCGAAATGGCGACAGCCCAGCGTGACAGCTGGTCAACGGAACGGGTTCTCTTCGTGCGTACACCGAGATTTGAGGGCATAGGTCCGCCTATAGATGGCTCTATCAACCTGAATCATCTCTAAGTGGCTGTCAAGATTGAAGATCGGCAACAGCCGCGTGTATACCAAAGTTAGGCCGGGTACGGGGGTATCCCACCGGTACTGTCGTTACCGACCTAAATATATGAAGTTGCTGGGGTTATGTCTTTGCTTCCATCTCGCGCCCGGAGTTCGGCGCGGGTCCCCTGCGGTCACTCGGGTTAACCCGGAGGGGTAACCGTCTCACCGCCTTCGGGGGCCGGGGCCATTTCGAGCAATTCCCGTACCATCTGCAGCTCTTCCGGGCTGTACCGGTTGCGGAACCAGGGCCGGCTCAGGCGGAGCTCGCGGCGGGCCTCGCCCAGCCTCTGCAATTCCCATACTCCGCGCCGCACCGCCCGGCGGCGATCCTCGGGCAATTCGCGGAATCGCCGAAAGAGTTCCCGCAGCGCCTGCTGCCGCTCCGGGGGCATCTGGCGGAAGCGCTCGAATTGCCGCCGCAGGCGTTCGCGTTCCTCCGGCGTCAGGCTCTCGTATTGCCGCAGCCGCGCTTCGATCCGCTGCCTGCGCTCGGGCGGCAGCTTTTCGAGCACGCGCTGGCGCTGGTCGGGCGACATCCGCTCCAGACGGTCCAGCGCGTTCAGATCCTGCGGCGGGAACAGCGGGGCGCGCCGGGGCGGCTGGGCCACCAGCAGCCCGGAGGCCAGCGCCATCGCCACGACAATGCAGAGCTTGTGCCGCATGGTTCTACATCGATTGACTGCCCGCGGAAGACCCCGCGTCCAGTTGACGCAGCATCTCCACGTCGTCCAACGCCCGTTCCAGACGATCCGCATCCAGGCTTTCCACCTGCGCCTGCTGGGGCGCATGAACCGGCCTGGGCGGAGCCGGCCGGATCAGGATTGCCGCCAGCAGCACCACCGAGGCCAGGGCCAGGGAAAGCGCGGGCCGCAGACTCAGTCCCCGCAATGGCCAGAGCCGCTCGCCCCAGCGCGCCGGGCGCTCCTCTCGCTCAATCCGCCGGTACAGCTTGCGGTCGAAATCCGGGGAGACCGGAACCGCTTCCCAACCATCCAGCGCCGTCCAGACCGCCTGCTGCGCCTGGATACAATCCTGGCAGGCGGCACATTGCGCAACGTGCCGCTCGACCACGGCCGCGCTGCGCGGGTCCAGCTTGCGGGTGCAGTAATCCAGCAGGACCGCCGCCCCGTCCCGCTCTTTCGCCGGGCATTCCATCGCCCTCTCCTTTCCCTCAGGCCATGTGCGCCAGCCGCGCACGCAGCGTTTCATAAGCCCGGAACAACAGCGATTTCAGCGCCGATTCCGAGCAATTCAGCACCCGGGCAATCTGAGAATACTCCATCTCCTGGTATTTGTGCATGAGCACGGCGGCGCGCTGCTTCGCTGGCAGCGCGGCGATCGCGCCACGCACTTCCTCCAGCCTGGCCCGGTCGACCAGCCTCTGCTCGATAGTCGGCCGCCGGTCGGCTACTTCCCGGCTGGCCGCCTGTTGGTCCTCTTGGTCGAGGCTCTCGTGAAACCTCTGAAACCGCCCATCCCGTAGGCTGTTCAGCGCCAGATGCGTGGCGATGCGGAACAGCCAGGTAGTGAACTTCGCGGTCGGCTCATAGCTTGCCCGAGCCCGATAGACCCGCAGAAAGGCCTCCTGCGCCAGTTCCTCGGCGACGGCCTGGTTCTGCACCATCCGGTAGAGGAAATGAACCACCGGAGCGCGGTGGCGCTCGAGCAGCAGGGCGAAGCTGGCGGAGTCCCCCTCTTTAACACGCAGCATCAACTGGGCGTCGGGTTCGATCACCGCCACCGCCACCATACTACTGTTAACCCGGTCGCGCACAGAAGGTTGCGCCAACCGCGCTCCCTAGCCTACTCCCCCTTGAGGGACCGTTCCATCAGTTCGCGGACCGCCACCCGGGGCTCGCGCTCGCCGCGCAGGATGCCGCGAATCTCCGCGGTGATGGGCAGCTCGATCCCGTGCCGGTGCGCCAGATCCACGGCGGCGTAGGTGGTTTGGATGCCCTCGGCCACCATCTGCATCGAGCCGGTGATGTCGGCCAGCTTGCGCCCGCGGCCCAACTCGAATCCTACCTGGCGGTTGCGGCTTAACTGGCCGGAGCAGGTCAGCACCAGGTCTCCCAGTCCGGCCAGTCCGGCCAGGGTTCCGGGCTGCCCTCCGGCAGCCACCGCCAGCCGCGTCATTTCCGCCAGCCCCCGCGTGATCACCGCGGCGGTGGTGTTGCTGCCCAGCCCCAGGCCCTGGCAGACGCCCGCCCCGATGGCGAAGACATTCTTGAGCGAGGCGGCCAGTTCCACCCCCACCGGGTCTTCATTCCGGTAGACCCGGAAGGTCGGCCCGGAGAGCGCCGCCTGGATGGCCTGGTTCAACTCGCCGTCCAAGGAGGAAACCACCAGGAGGGTCGGCTCCCCCGCCGCGACCTCGCGCGCGAAGGTGGGGCCGGAGAGCACCGCGACGCGCGGCGCAAACCGCTGGCCGACGACTTCTCGAATCACCTCGGACATGCGCAGCAGCGTCCCACGCTCCAGCCCCTTGGTGGCGCTGGCGAAGAGCATTCCAGCGTCCAGCCCCGGCAACATCCGCGTGTAGACGGTCCGAGTGGCCTGCGATGGGGTAACACTGAGCACCACTTCGGCGCCCTCGATCACCAGTCGCAAGTCGTTCAGGATCTGCACGTTGTCCGGGACGGTGAATCCAGGCAGGAAAACGTCGTTTTCCCGGCTCGTGCGCATGCGCTCCGCGAGGTCGGCTTCGTACACCCACAAGCGCACCTCGGGGAACCGGGGGGCGAGCACGATGGCCAGCGCCGTGCCCCAACTGCCTCCACCGATGATCGCCAGCCGCCTCATTGCTTGCCTCCAAACGTGAACACGTGTTCCGTGCCCGCCCGCAACCGCGCGATGTTCGCCCGGTGCCGCCAGATCACGAACGCTCCGGCGAGGGCCGCGGCTGCAATTACCTCCGGCGCCGCGCGCGAAATCAGCCAGGCAGCCGGCGCAAGCGCCGCCGCCGCGACGATCGAGCCCAGGGAGATGTAGCGCTTCCAGGCTACCACCGCGACCAGAATCCCGAGCGCCGCCGCCAGCGCCAGCGGGGTCAGGCACAGGAACGCCCCCACGAAACTGGCGACTGCTTTGCCGCCCCGGAATTTCAGAAAGACCGGGAAAGCGTGCCCGGCCATCACCGCCAGCGCCGCCCCACTCATCCACGCGGGCGAGCCGCCGCTCAGACGCCCGGCCGCCCACACCGCCAGATACCCTTTGCCGATGTCGAGCAACAAGGTGACTACGCCGAGCGTCCGGCCGGTGGTGCGCAGGACGTTGGTTGCCCCGATGTTCCCGCTGCCCGAGGTGCGCACGTCGCGGCCGGTGGTCAGCCGCACCAGCACGTAGCCGAAGGGAATGGCGCCCAGCAGGTACGCGCAGACGAGGATCAGGGCGCCGGTCATGGTTGGAACGGGAACTCCGCAAGCCGGATGTAGACCGAGCCGGAGGGGTTTAGCGTGCTCTGGTAGAGGTAGAAGCGGTCGACGGTGAACGCGCCGAACTCGGTGGAAGCCAGCGCCGCGATGGCCTCGTGCAGGCGGCCGAGCGGAATCGGTTCCTTGATCCGCGCCAGCGTCAGGTGCGGCGAAAAGGGGCGCGCCTCGATCGGAACCCCTAGCCGGTTGAGGGCGCGATCGGTTTCGCGCGCCAGTTCGGCCAGGCTGGCGGGCGCCTCGACGCCGGCCCAGAAAACGCGTGGGGCGCGCGCGTTCGGGAAGAAGCCAAGGCCGCGCACCGCGATCGGGATCGGCTCGCGCGCGGCCAGGCCGTGCAATGCCCCGGTGAGTTCCCCAAGCCGCTGGTCGGGCCACTCGCCGATGAACTTGGTGGTGATGTGCAGGTTCGTGGCTGGACTCCACTTGATACGCGCGCTGGGCTTCAGGATGGCGATCAGCCCATCGAGCGCGTGGATCGTTTCCCTCGGAATATCGACAGCGGCGAAGAGGCGCATGTTCGAAGCTATAATTGTCGGACGGAAGTCCTGGCGCGCGCAATGACCGAGTGGACGGACCGGATTCCTCTGAGACGGCTGATCGCGGAGAGCCGCATCCTTACGCGGACGTTCTACGCGCGAGCGACCGTGGAAGCGGCGCGCGACCTGCTGGGCAAGATCCTGGTGCATGGCGGGGTGGCCGGCCGGATCATCGAGACGGAGGCCTACCTGGGGCTGGACGACCGGGCGGCGCACGCCTCGCGCGGCCTGACGCCGCGAACCCGGGTGCTGTTCGGGCCGCCGGGGCACGCCTACGTCTACTTCGTTTACGGCGTGCACGAGTGCCTCAACCTGGTGACGGAGGCGGACGGCACGCCGGGCTGCGTGCTGATTCGCGCGATCGAGCCGCTGGCCGGGATCGGGCGTATGCGCCAGCGAAGGCCGGCGGCGCGCCGCGTCGAGGACCTGACCTCAGGCCCCGGCAAACTGGCCGCCGCGCTGGGCATCACCCGGAGTCTCTACGGCGCCGACCTCACCCGCGGCGCGCTCACGGTGCGGGGACTGCGGCAGGAGCCGCCAATGGATATCGAAGTGACCCCGCGCATCGGCATCCGGGAATGCGCCGACTGGCCGCTGCGGTTTGTGGAGAAGAAGCTCGCCCGCTGCTTGACATCATGATGTCTAAGATATTAGCATCATGGTGTGCGGACGACGCTCTCGCTCGATGACGATGTCGCCAGCCTCCTCAACAAGGAGGTTCGCCGCTCCGGCGTCTCCTTCAAGCAGGCCGTCAACCAGTTTCTCCGTCTGGGCTTGATGGCATCCGGACAGCGGAAGCGCAAACCGTTCCGCGTGGCTCCCCGTCCCCTGGGCCTTCCTCCAGGCCTCAGTTACGACAACGTGGAGGAGTTGCTCGAAGCGCTGGAAGGCGCGGCGCACAAGTGATCGTCCTGGACGCCAACATCCTGCTCTACGCCTACGACAGCACCTCGCCGCAACATGCGAAGGCTCGCCGGTGGGTCGAGCGCGTTTTATCGAGCGGTACGCCTGTGGGGCTGCCATGGCAAACCGCCGCGGCTTTTCTCCGGATTGCGACCAATCCCAGGCTCCCCGGCGAGCGCTTCACCCTCGAAGAGGCGGCGGGAGTAATCGATCGATGGGTGGAACAGCCCAACGTCCGGATGCTGGGGCCCGGCGATGGCCACTGGCCCGTTCTCCGACAGATGATGGTCGACGGGCAGGCACGCGGTCCTTTGATCACCGACGCGCAACTGGCCGCGCTGACCATCGAGTGCGGCGGCGTGCTCCACACCACCGATCGCGACTTCGCGCGGTTTCCCGGACTGCGCTGGACCAATCCGCTGGCGCAGACCCCATCTCGGCGGGACTGAAGTCCCGCGCGGACTGAAGTCCGCCCCACCAAGTTTAGTTCAGGGCAATGGGTGGATAGGGTCGGACGGAGGGGCCTTCAGGGTCTTCTGGAGCCCGGCGAGTGCGTCCCGCGCGGCTTCGCTGGGGGCAGCAGCGGCCAGTTCTCCAGCGAGGTGCGCCACCGCCAGCTTTACGGTGTCGATCGGATCCGCTCCGGCTGCGTACTTAGCGAGGCTCTTTCGAAGCCACTGTAACTGATCGCTCGAGGCGGAGTGTCCCAGCCACTCCGTTTTCTCCAGCAACTCGCGGCGGAAGCGATTGTCGAAGTCGGACTTGAGGTCGAGATCCACATAATCCGGGAGCAAGCCCGCGCTGGGCGAGAGACGATAGCCGATTCGGTCGAGACAATGGTGGAAGACAAGGCCCGCAATGTCCTGGGCCAGCGAGGCGGCCGCGGCTCTGTCTCCGCCGGCGATCCTTTTCCGGCCCTCGACATCCACATAAACCTTTACCTTCGGCTCGGTGCCGGAAGGTCGGATGACGATCTGCACCCCATCGAGCTCGAGTAGCAGGAGGTTTCGCGCCAGTCGCTCCGTGTCGCCATTGGCCGAGAACGGGCCATGGGCCTCCGACAGAAAATCGTCGAAGCGCGTCACTTCAAGATCTCCCAAACGCGCGGGCGGCTTGGCGCGCAGGGAGGCCATCATAGAGGTTAGCATCTCGGTTCCCCGGATACCCCGCATCACGATATTTCGCGCCGCATTGGCGTAATTGCCGGACTCCAGCGAGAGGCCGTCCAAATACTCCGTCAAATACTTGCCCTCGGCGCGCAACTGGCCGAGAAGGTCGCACAGAACCAGCGCGGCGCCTGCCGCATCCTTATCGCGAATGTCGGGAGTAAGTAGAAAGCCGTGGCTCTCCTCGGCGGCCAGCACTAAGTCGCCCGGCCGGGCCTCGACGTTTCCGAACTGACCGCCCTTCTCCAGACAAAGGAGCACGTTGGCGATGTACTTGAAGCCCACCAGCAGGTCCGACACGATCTGGCAACCGGATCGGCGCGCGACATCCTCGATGGCACGGGTGGTGACCAGGGTCTTGATGAGCAGCCCCGGCTTCCTGGGGCCACGGTCTCGATCCGCGACCAGATAGTAAGCCAGAATCGATCCGATCTCGTTCCCGGTAATGTACCGCCAGCCGCCCGCCTTCTCTTTGGCGAACATCCCCAGTCGGTCCGCGTCCGGGTCCGTGAAGAGGACGATATCGGCCCCCGTCGCAGTTGCTTCCGGGAGTGCCGGGCTGGCCGCCTCCGGAACTTCCGGATTCGGAAGGCGGAACGGAACCGACTTGAAAGATCCGTCGAAGTCGGCTTGCGGCGCGAACAGATGGACGTCGTGACCCGCCGCGCGCAACACGTCCCCGACCGTGGAATCGCCCGTGCCGCTGAGCGGAGAATACACCACCTTGACCGGCTTGCGTGCTCCGCCCGGGCGCAACGCCAGGTTCATTGCGACGTAAGCCTGGTGCAGCTCGGGAGGCAGGCGGCGGACGGAATCCTGCGCCACCGCGGTGTCGAAGGGCAGGCGCTTGACCTCGGGCGCCTTGTCCATGTAGTCCATCATCTCCCGGTCCGTGGGCGGGATATCCTGCGCGCCGTGTTCGTTGAAGAACTTGAAGCCATTGTCGTCCGGGTGATTGTGCGAGGCGCTTACGTTGATGCCGCCGAGCGCACCCATACGCCGGATCAGAAACGACAATTCCGGGGTGGAGAGATAGCCCGAGTGAGAGTCTTCCGCAGCCAGATAGACCGAGAAGCCATTGGCCGCGTAAATCTCGCAGGCACTGTGCGCAAGAACCTTGGATGTTAGTTTGTACAGTGGATGGTTCGATGGGAGAAAAGAGTAAGTTCCGGCAATGTCGCAAAAGATACGCGTGTCGAACGCTACGACGATAGTGCGGGAAGCGGCGGACGAGAATCGGTCCCGGAGGTAGTTACAGTGTCCCTGAACGGAGAGCGCTACGGTGGCATCGTTGATCCGATTGGGGCCGTAGCCGACGCGCCCGCGCCGCCCGCCTGTGCCGAAGGGAATCAGTTGATAGAAGGAGTCCAGAAGCAGCGGGAACTGGGCGCTTGCAACGTGCGCCAGGACAGACGCGCGCTGGGGTTCGTAGATCGGATCTTCGAACCAGGTTCCCAGAAGATCCAGGGCCTTGCGAACCAGACCGCTGGCGTCGGAGAGCTTGGAGAATTCCTGCTTGGCCTGAGCCATGATTTCATCGGACAATCTGAGATCTCGCATATATGTCACCCCGCGGAGAGAGGTGGGGGGCAATCTTGCCCGCAGGCTGTAAAGCCTGCCCCACTTTCCAGACGCACACCGGCTCTCGTTTCATCATAGACGAACTTCGACGGCGGTTCACATCCGCCCTTCCGGTGTGATATGACTGCTCCATGATCGGAAGACTGAGTTGTGTTCTGCTGGCGGCATCGGCGTGCGCCGGGCAGGCGTACCAGGCGACGTGGGAATCGGTGGGGAAACACCGGGCGCCGGCGTGGTTTGAGGATGCGAAACTAGGCATCTTCATCCATTGGGGCTTGTACTCCGTGCCGGCGTGGGCGCCGCCGACCGGCGAACTCGGCAAGGTGGACCCGGGCCAGTGGTTCACGCTGAATCCGTACGCGGAATGGTACATGAACACCATGCAGATCCAGGACTCGCCGACCTGGAAGCACCACGTCGCAACCTACGGCGAGAAGTTCTCCTATCTGGACTTCGTTCCGGCATTCAACGCCGGGATCCAAAAATGGAACCCGGAGGTCTGGGCGAAGATCTTCAAGGAGACCGGAGCGCGTTACGTGGTGCTCACCTCGAAGCATCACGATGGGTTCACGCTGTGGCCCAGCCGCGTCCGGAACCCACACCGCCCGGCGGACCGGCAGGGCGCGGCGCGCGACCTGGTGGGAGAACTCACTCGGGCCGTGCGGGCGCAAGGCCTCAAGATGGGTCTGTACTACTCGGGCGGCCTGGACTGGAGCTTCCTGAACGGCCCCATCCGGACCCTGGAAGACTTGCGGAACATGACGCCGCAGAGTGAAGAATACGCGCACTACGCCGACGCGCATTGGAGAGAACTCATCGAGCGCTACCAGCCCGCGCTGATGTGGAACGACATCACCTACCCCAAAAAGGGAGATCTGCCGGCGCTGTTCGCCGAGTATCTGAACAAGGTCGAGGACGGCGCGATCAACGACCGGTTTGGCGTCGAGTTCTCGGACTTCACCTCTCCCGAGTACGCGAAGTACGACCAAATCACGCCGAAGAAGTGGGAGTCCTGCCGCGGGCTGGGCTACTCGTTCGGCTACAACCAGGTGGAAGGGCCGGAGCAGGTGCTGCCGGCGGGCGAGTTGATCCGGCTGCTGGTGGATATCGTCAGCAAGAACGGCAACCTGCTGCTGAACATCGGGCCGAAGCCCGACGGCGGCATTTCGGAGATTCAGCTCGCCAGGCTGCATGAGTTGGGCCAGTGGCTCAGCGTGAACGGGGAGGGCATCTTCGGCTCGCGGCCGTGGGTGAAGGCATCCGGCAAGACCGCCGACGGCATCGACTTGCGGTTTACGCGGAAGGGCGACAGCCTGTACGTTTTCCTTTTTCGGAAGCCACAGAACGCGAGCGTCGTGATCCAATCGCTGAGCGCGGCTGGCGGTACCAAAGTCCGCATGCTGGGCGTCGAAGGGGAATTGACGTGGTCGCAGAAAGACGCCGACCTGGCAATCACGCTTCCGGCGCGGTACGCGGATCAGCCCGTCTATGCGTTGAAAATCACTTTGGCGGCGCCGGCCGCTCGGTGAACTCCAGGTAAACGACCTCGATGAAGCTCGGCCAGCGCCGGTCGGGCGCGTCCGCGATGCCGAAAGCGGCTTTCACCTCATCCAGGGACTTGCCCTCTTGGACCAGCGCCTTCACCTTGGCCTGCTTCTCCACGATGGCGGCCAGCAGGGCTCGGATTTCGGTTTTGGTCAGCGGATCGTTGTGGCCGGAGACGAAGGTGTCGGCGTCCAGGGCCAGGATCTTCCTGAGGGTCTCGGCCAGGCCAACGGACGTGCCGCCCTTCTGGCGATGGATGAGCGGGTCGCGGCCGATGAACACCAGGTCGCCGACGAAGGCGATCTTCTGGTCCGGGAGAAAGACCACCACATCGCCGCTGGTGTGCGCGGGGCCGAAGTGGAGCAGGCTGATGCGCGTGCCCTCGATATTGAGCGGCCGGTCGGTGGCGAACGTCTCGCTGGGAAGATAGGGGACCAGGGCGCTGAACTTTGGATCTTTGAAGGCGGCCTCCATTTCCTTCCTGGCGTTGGCCTGGGCGACGACGGTCACCCCTTTGGGAAACCCGGAGAGGCCCTCGACGTGGTCGCCGTCGCTGTGCGTGAGCACGACGTATTTCACGGGATTCGGGGTGAGCTTCCGAATCTCCGCGAGCATGGCCTGGGCGGATTCTGCGTTCATCTTGGCGTCGATGACCACTACCTCTTTCCGGCCGATGATGAAGCCCGTGTTGGCTCCGCTTCCGCCCTTGACCCAGTAGACGCCGTCCTTGAGCTGGGCGGCAGCCAGGGGCGTGGGCTGGGGCTGGGCAAACGAGAAGCTGCCCAGGAAGGCGATGGCGAGGACTCCAGCGATTAGAGTGGCTTGATTGGTCATGGCGGGACCAGTATAACGCCTGGCGTCAGAGAGCGCCGGCCTGTCGAATCCAGCCGAGGTAGCGATCGCGGGAGGGCGGGTCCGACATCCAGGAAGTGTCGGGCAGGGGAAGCGCGCCGGCCTCTTTCACCGCGAGCCAGCCACTTCTCAGCGGCATCTGCTTGCGGCTGCCGCGCTGGGTAACCCAGGCCAACTGGCGGGCGCCTTCGCAGGCCTGGGCGAGTTGCAGAGTCAGGCGAACATCCTGCTTGCAGTATTCGACGACTTCCTCATGCCGGCCGGCCGCCCACATCGCCGGGGCAAGCGCTCCCGAGACGCCGGCCTTCTTCCCGGGGAGATGCATTCCCTCGGCGGCTTTCTGAAGGCTGATGCGGTGGCCCAGCGAGCACACGGCATGGAACAACATGTCGACGTGGCCCGCCGCCAGAAGCGCGCACGCCTTGCTCTCGCCGGATTCCTCGGCAAGCACATCGAAGTCGAATCCCAGGCCGTTCCAGGTGAGGAGCGTGTAGCCGCGCGACGCGAGGGAGGTGAGATCCGCAACCAGCAAGGCCGCCTCCTCGCGGGTCATGCGGCCCGAGGGCCCCCCGGATTCGTCTCGTCCGTGCCACACCAGGGGCTCTGGAAGGTCGTCGGCGCTGGCTGCGGCGCAGGCAATCCCGAGAGGGCGATGAGCCATTATGTCGCTCACGGTCTCGGGCAGGATCTTGGCGGTTTCGATGTCGAACGCGAGGAAGCGCCTCATGGGTACATTCTCCGGCTACTTGCCGGCGAGCGGCAATCCGTCTTTGCCGATGGATTGCCACTGGCCGTTCAGCTTGACCTTGGCCCTGGACTTCTGGAATGGCCTGACTTCCTGGAAGCGGGCGGGGATGACCAGCGCTCCCGTGCGATCGATGAAGCCCCACGCGCCTCCCTGGAGGAAGCGGTGTTCGCCATCGGAGACTTCCTCGCAGCCCTCGCACACGGCCGCCAGACCTTCGGAAAACGGCGCGGCGAAATCGAACCGGGGCGGGATTGCGATCTGGCCGCGCCGGTCGAAGAATCCGTACTTGCCGGCCTCGGTGAAGCGCGCCAGGTTCTCCCGGAAATAATCGGGTCCGTTGTCGAACACCAAGGGACGAATCACCAGCTTGCCTGCGGTGTCGATGTAAGCCCAGCCCTGGTTATCGACGACCGCCGCGAGTCCCTCCGGGGAGAACGGTTTCGCGAGGTCGAAGCGAGGTGGAATGACCACTGCGCCGCGCGTGTCCCGATAGCCCCACTTGCCGCGCTGTTCGAACGGGACCGGCGGCCGCGATGGTGCGTCGCGAGCCGCCAGAGGCAGCAGAGCCAGCAGCGCGACCGGGGCGGTCACCTCTGGCCCTCGGGCAGCAGCCCCGGTACGCCGAGCGGATCCTCTTTGACCTTCAGTTTCCGGAACTCGGCGGCCTGCTTTTCCGCGTCCTCCTGCCTGCCTGCGCGCCGATAAGCCTGCAAAAGCAGATAGTGCATCGGCGCGTTCATCGGCTTCAGCCTTACCGCGGCTTCGAACTCCGGGATCGCCGCGTCGACCTTGTCCGCGGCCACATACGCCTGCCCCAATTCGGCATGGCAAAGCCAGCGTTGCTTGGCGGGGACGGTCTTCAGGGCCAGCCGCAGGGTTTGAATCGCCGCTTCCGCTGCGCCCTGCCGCGTTTGCAGGGAACCAAGCAGGATCAGCGTCGGCCAGTGCTTGGGGTTGTTCCGCACTTCGCGTTGAAACTCGGCGAGCGCGCCCGCCAGGTCGGTCTCCATCAAGTAGAGGCCATAGGCATAGTGCACGCCGGGCTCATTGGGGTACTTCTCCAGCAATTGCCGGTATGCGGCCAGCGCCTCGGCAGGACGCTGGTCGGCCAAGGCCCAAGCCGCCTTGCCCGCCAGTTCCACCACCGCCCGCCTCTGTGGCGGAATCTCGGAGAGCGCGGCGGGAATACCCAGCGCGCAAAGACCCATGGTATCCACCAGTCCCGGCGAGTTCTCGCCATGCAGCGCCAGTGGATGCAACTGCGCGAGAGCCTGGTCGAAGCTCGCCGACCGGATGTAGAGTTGCGCCGCCTTGACCCGGACTGCCACCTGAAACGGCCAGTTGTCCCCGACCCCGAGTTCCAGGCCCTTGCCAATGTCGCTGAGCGCCTGGTCGATGTTGTCGAGCTCCGCCTCGCACAGGCCCAGGAAGGCCCACCCGCTCCCGACTTTGGGAGACAGCTCCAGGCCCTTGCGAAACGCATCGCTCGCCTCGGCATAACGGTCCGTCTGGTACAGGGCCGCGCCGAGGTAGAACCAGCCTTCCGCCCACGTTGGCCGGATGCCGAGCGCCTGTCTGTATAGCCCGGCGGCCTCCGCCGGCCGGCTGTCCAACGCCGCCTGCGCGCGTCGCACCAGGTCTTCGAACGAAGGCGTCTGCGCGGTCACCGGTCGAAGCGCGACGGGCAGCAGGCAGAGGACCATCGCCCCCCGCGCGAGAAGAGTCTTCATGCCGGAAAGAAGCATTGCATTCCTGTAGCCGTCGCCGAGCGGGCCCGCGCGCCCGACTCCGCTATTCTATTACTTGATGATACTTGCCGTCCTGGCGCTGGTGCTAGCGGCCGCGCCGCAAGGCTCCAGCCCCGAACAACTCTTCCAGGAAGCGGTCGCCGCCCAGCAGCGCGGTGACGACGCCCTGGCCGTCCGCAAGTACGGAGAACTATTGAAGCTTCGCCCTGAGGTGATCGAGGCGCGCGCCAATCTCGGCGCGGCACTGGCCCGCCTGGGACGCTACAGCGAGGCCATCGAGCAGTATCGGACCGCGCTCGTGGCAAACCCGGGGAATTCCGCTCTCCAACTCAACCTGGCGCTCGCCTACTACAAGAAAGGCGATCTGCCCAACGCGATCAAACAGCTCAGCCCCCTGCAAGCCGCCCAGCCGGGGGACGTTCGTCTTGCTACGCTCCTGAGCGATTGTTATGCCCGCCTGGGCCAGGATAACCGGGTCATCGCGCTGCTGAATCCGGTGGAAGCGGCTCACCCGGAGGACCTCGGAGTTGCCTGGGTGCTTGGCTCGGCGCTGATCCGCTCCGGGGATCAGGCCCGCGGCCAGAAGCTCGTCGAGAAAGTCGCCCGGCTCGGCGCGAGCGCCGAAGCCTACCTGCTGGCCGGGCGGACGGCGCTCAAGAGGAACGAATTCGAGGTTGCGCGCGACCATGCCGACGCCGCCATACGGTTGAACCCGAAGCTTCCCGGCCTGCTCACGCTACGCGGCTCGGTGCTGCAATATCTGGGAGACAATCCCGGCGCGATCGCCGCGCTGCGCCAGGCCATTCAGGCCGATCCCAGAGACTTCGATGCGCACCTGACCCTCGGCGCCGTGCTCATCACCGAACGGGACCTGGACGGCGCCAGGCAACATCTCGACCGGGCGGTCGAGCTCAACCCCGCCTCCAATCTTGCGCGCTACGAGCTGGCGCGCGTCCAGCGCACCCAGGGGCAACTTGAGGCCGCGCTGAAGAACTTCGAGAAAGTGGTTCACGACGACCCCAACTGGGCGCAGCCCCACCTCGATCTGGCCACGCTCTACTTCCGGCTCAAGCGGCCCGATGATGGACAAAGAGAGCGCGCCCTCTTCGACCGGCTCAGCGCCGGGGAGCAGAAACCCTAGCCTGATGTTTGCGCGAAGAGATGTAGGGCGGACCTCCAGGTCCGCGGGCCGACGTCCACGTCGGTCCCCCCATCAGCATATTCCAATCCAAGAATGATCCTGAAAGTGAGAGGTTGTTTCCAATAGACATGATCCTGAAGCCATCCTGCTGAAGGAGCCTCCTTTCTGGGTCTCTTGCTGCCTGAGTTGGTCGTGC